>Ga0123355_10010087_pt1 | contig 14434 bp, 8 predicted proteins | sample TergutEmb28metaG_3_FD_89872 | JGI IMG/M metagenome (GOLD analysis project Ga0123355, IMG submission 89872) | Embiratermes neotenicus P1 segment gut microbial communities from Petit-Saut dam, French Guiana - Emb289 P1 | ecosystem: Host-associated > Arthropoda: Insects > Digestive system > Gut ...
AACAAAAAGCGTGCGTTTTTTTTCCACCCCCCCCCCCCCCCAAAAAAAAAAATCAGGACCACAAAAGCTGCATATTGTTCCTTCACTTCATAACCTAGAAACAAATGGCGCAGCAGAACCTGTCGTCCTACACAAGTTTGCCCGTCCGACATGTCGTTAATGATTGCAGGAGATTAAAAATTATTGTGCTAGGATGTCTTCCAATCGCAAAGAGTTCATATCACGTTTCCTGAAAATCGGTCATTTGGTTAGAAAAATTAAATGAAAGGCCACACACAGATACGGAGTGCATGGTGGTATCAAGAGGTCATATTCCTGTTTTAGGAAGGAAAGTAGCCTGTTAAAGGACGCACTACATTTGACGGATATAAATCATAACTGTTTGCTACATAATTTACAGTCCAGACTCCATTCCGTACATACGAAGTAACAAATACCGCACTCTGTGCATGTACAAAAGCACATAAACCAATCATACGCAGAGCTCTGCAACTAAATCAAATACAAATGAACTATTATTCTCAATTTACAGTTGTTCTTGAGAAATTGCAGTACAATAGAAGGAAATCGAGAAGTTTGGTGTTGTGGTAAAGATCCAGACTTGTATTCGGGCTGATGTCGCCGACTATGCTTGCTAAGGTTTATCGTCCTTTTTTTTCAGTCTCTTTAGTCAAGTTATGAGACAATACCTTGAAGAGATCACAATCACCTCCTTCGTAGTCTATTCCTGTTTCTCTTCTACCTGTCAATCTGCCATGCTACTCAAACAGCGTAATGAAATAAACCACAAAAAAGAGGAATCGTTACATGTTCTGACTCGTTTCCCTAAAACACAGGAAACAGGCACGCACTTGTAAAAATCATAATAGGCCAATGTATTTGCGAATGGCATCCCAAGAGGATGCGGGAATTTAAGAAAAATATCAATTTAATCTATAATAAACTTCTTGGAAGCACACCCGTACTTTACCGCTAATATCAACGAATATGGGATGCCAAATACAGTGGAATGTATCTGGAAAACCCTACTCCGACAAGCAGGCCAAATTCCTGTCATCGTCTAAAGAAAGCCTAAACCAACTCCAACACAATACACAGAATCTAAGCAGTTCCACCTTTTTACTTTAATTTATTCATCTAGCCAACAGTAATGCATTGCAAGACCTTAATACTGTTGCATCACAGACAAGAAAACAAGCAGCAGTCTAGTATTCTAAGCAGTATGGCGCGAAGGTCCACAGGGGAAGTGAAGGTAATTTGTACTTACATGTAGGTCTCGACCTATTGGGTCGCGTGAGTGGAATCCATGGTCGCTGCGGGGGATTCGACGCTGTCACTGTAAAAAAGAAGAGAACAGTTTGTTAAACACCCTGTTTACTGTTACTCTGAAGCTTTGAAGAACAGACTTTTGACCGTCGCTGCCGTGTTCTCCATATAGTCACAAAGCCGCATTCAGGCAAGCAAGGCTGCGGAAACAATAAACGAATCGAATCCAGTTGAGGCTAATGCAGACTGGCTCATTAACATGCGGAAAACAAGGGCCCATTTATTTTACACAGAAAGCCTGTTATACCTCAGTAGTTACTCGATCCGACTAGAGGCGGTTAGTACGCCTTAGGTACTCCGCGAAGTTCATGACGACACAAAGTGGCAGTACAATAGTAACAAAATACGACACAAAAAAAGCTTCAGTTTTATCTTAACATTACTGGAACCTGGCCGCACTTATTTTGGAACACAACACATTCCGAGCGAAGCATGGAGTTCTACTAAGCATGAAAAAGTTATATTCGTTTTAAGTACAGTTTGTGAATCACCCTGTACAAGGGTCAGTTGCCTGCTGCAAAGAGATTTTTCTGTGAAATAATGGATTTAGATATTTTCTTTGCAGACAGTCTGTGGAATACTACAGTAAAAGTACAAAAGCCGTCAAGTTTATTCGAACAACCAGCAATGACAAACCATTTCATGAATATCAGTCTAAAACAGTTCTATTCCTATTAGTTCAAATGTAAGCTTGTTATTTTCCGACATTCCAATAGAACTGCCATGAACAATCCGGACTATGCACAAAAAGTAACAAAGCAAGCAATCTTCAGGCGCAGGTGTACAGAATTCATCTCAGAAGATAAACATCAATAGTCGTTAGAAACCTACTGTATGCGTTGCCTTGGGGTCTAATTTCAAAGACTGTTACGACCTAGAAAAGGCAATAAACGCAGTGTTCCACTGCAATTACCCTACCATTCCAAATGCTGACGCTGATTTTGTTACTCGCAATACCGATGTTAGGCATTTGCATAAGTTACAACACTCCGAAAAGAGTCTGGAAAACTTAAGAGACTGACACACAGACAGGAAGTTCGTCATGTTCCTCATATATATATACATGTGCAGCTGAAACTTCCAAGGGTTTCAACCGACAACTACGCGTCACCTTGGTGCCCAAACACACTGTTAGCTGCAGAAAAAGAGGTTCGTTTTACAATTCTACATTTTAAATTTGTATAGTTAACATGCACAAATAAAGACGGCTTTACCCGAAATGTATGGACCCAGCGCTTAGATCGACACTGGCACTGAGTACTCCGCCCGTTCTTCAGTCACTACAGCGACAACTACATGTTGAATGATGTCAACAAATTTGTAGCATTCACTGAACATTTTGTATGTTTATTGAAGTACATGAAGATACAAGAATGTCCTTACATATACTGCAGAAAGTAGTGACCGGTAAAGTAGGATATGAGGGATTAACACAGAATTATATTTGCAGTACAATTCATATACAAAGCGGTCTTTTGCATCTGCAATATAAGAACTCTAAGGTGAATGGTAAGTTCCAAATCTCAAGTAACACCCATGGAAAAGTTCTGTGGCTTCATCCAACGCAGCACTTTTTTACCTCTTGCCCCCCACAGAACATGCGGCAATACCATTTATTCCACCATCAGTTCCCTAAACATGAGGGGAGAGAAAAAAAAAAAACACAACAACAACAACAACAACAACAACATATGAAGAGTGAATCATCAACTGGGCGCGACTTATCCATCATATGCTGATGGGATTATACATCTCTACCGCGCTCCTGACCTCTACTGGCACAATAAAAAGACGCTTTTCCTTTAACAGCCCTGTACTGTAGGTGTTACCGAGGTGCTTAATACCAGGATGCATGTAATTCATTCGTACCGTAAAATGTGAAGTCGTCAACGCCATATTTTTCTCTCTGTCTCTTTAAAGACATGCTCATAGTCTTTCACCCATTCAGACCGCGATATAAGCCACTGAAAAAAGAAAGAAAGAAAAAAAATAGTAGTTGCGAAGTTAAATGTCTCTGAGGTCAACTACATACGGGGGTTTGTCCGAAAAATTCGGCTTTCCTTTGTCACTAAAACTGCATCAATGCTCCGTACACATACTTCGTATATCACCGAGACTATGGAACATTATCATTGTTTTAAATAAAGTATTTCTCTCTCCACACTTCATTATTTTCAACAGCTACTCATGACGGCACATTGAATCATAAAATATATTTCGCATTTTATTTTAGTCTTCAACAGGGTACCACAGCGCCTTCACACACTATAAAACAATCACAATATATTTCGTTTGTAAAAATATATTTGCCACAAATGTTCACTGTTACATTGAAAACCCCCTGTGCCTCTGGCCACGACTCTTAACCAACAGGTTCGAATTTAAACACTTCAACAACGGGCAATGTGCACACTCCTTGGACACTTCAGCCGGAATATTTGCTGCCGGAAGTGTTAAACTGTGTTTTATCCTACCAATTTTTTTAGCTTTGTGCTGCTGAGACTACCATTTATTTTAAACTAGGTTATGTGGAAGGTCAATTCTCGATTTTAGGTTACAACAAAAAAGTTGTGAACTGAGTCTGCAACATTAGTTTATTTATTAGTACTTACAAGAAAGTGGTACGTACACACCATGCGGAAAACAATCTTGAGCTGCTGTTTGTTTGCTATGCCGGGATAAGATTGAGTAGTTCACGAACTGTAATTCATACGAGGTAAATAAAAATGACATCAACCTTCCATAAATAGGCCAAACGTCCGATATGATGCTGAAGAGAATTCTAAAAACTCAGACTGGGATGCGTAATGCATACACACGGAATGAATCCAACATTTTGAGTAACAATTAGGATATACCAGCCTTAATGTCTCGCATGTTACATATTCAGTTTAACAGCATATCTGGGAACATGTCATGGCCACCTTCTTCCAAATCAGTACTTGAAACAACATACACGATTACCTCTATAAATTCATCATCCTTCTCTTAACCACTAAGTAACCCATAAGTTTATCAGCGATTACATTTTAAATTTCATTCAGTTCACATCAACGTCAAAAAAACTTATTTTTAAGTAATATTTCGAGTGGAAACAATTTCAACACAAAAGCCTGAAAAATGCCAATACCCAATGAAAATGCCGTTATATTAGAATGAATTTTTAAAACCAAAAACCTGCCTCCGGCGCTTCTAAAAAAACTGCCCCCTTATTATTCCCCCCCCCCGCCCCTCTGTCCGAAAAATCATGCACCTCATGCAATGTACAATGCTTACTTACTTACTCCATGGAGCAGAGACCTTCTTCAGAGGATAACCGGTTCACAGCTAGTCAAGAAATTCCCCGCATTTTATGGAACCCGAAGGTTTATTGCCGCATTTACAAAGGCCCGCCACCTGTCTCTACCCTGAGCCAGATCAATCCAGTCCATTCCCTCCCCCCATCCCACTTCCTGAAGATCCATCTTAATATTATACTACCATCTACGCCTGGGTCTTCCAAGTGGTTCCTTCCCTCAGGTTTCCCCAACAAAACACCACACGATGTACAGTTCCCAACAAAATACTAGTACAATACAGCCGTTCAAAAAAAAAAAAACGTCGGGGCGAGGTGCTTGTTCTGTTTAAACATATCCGAACTGCCGCGGAAGGTGAACACAATATAGCCGCCCATAGGCCTCGCAACCATGACAAGTCAAGACCTCTGACGGTTGTGACGACGAAGAAGCGGCGGCACCAAGCAGGCACCTCGTGCGGAACGCGCCAGTCGCTATGAGCTCGGTAAAGTGGAAGACAGGGGGTCCGGGGAAGAGCAGTCGCGGAAAAAACCGTAACACCCAGCGTCATGACAATGTGCCTTGTCACCTCTCAGTCGCTCTGCAGCGTGATCGGCAGCGCAGTGGCACAGGCGGCTAGTCACAAGCTTCTCACCACGCACTCCCGGCATCAATCCCACGCCTATATGCGCTTTATGGTGGAGAACACGGCAGTGAGACACACTGCGGGTTTCCCCTGTCCATATTATCCACCAATGTTCCCAAATCCCACGTTCACCACTCCACGCTATACCAACGTAGCAACTAACAGCGCCATGAAATAACGACACACTTGTCTTCCGGATAAAATCGCCCAGTCAATCAGTGGGACAAATAATTGCATTAACTGTTTTGGTTGCAACTTCTACGAGTCAATACCGCTTTACTTCAGGCCGTGTGTTTCTCCCCGCATCGCAGAAATTTCAACCTTGAATTTGAAAACTATAATAGCCTCTGCACTGTAAGGATACACGCGCATCAAAATGTATGAGTAATTTAAATCCAACCGGTTTCAAGCGTAAAACATGAAATTCCGAGCAGTAATAATAAGCCTACTACACACACTTCCTAGTTCTACATATTCACAGCTTTTTCGAAAATATGTGCCACTTCAAAATTCTAAGCGCCAGAAGGGTACCATGAAACAACTTCCTTTCTTAAACCCAACAAATATTAGGCGCCATCGTGCCAAATTTGGTTGCCACAGCGGCCTGGCGCCCGGGATTGGTGCATCTCGGATTTTTACTATATTTTTTCTTCCACATTTATGAAAACATACTACACTAGTTCTAAAGCACAAATTATGCAGACCTTAAATTCGTACGATATAACCCCGCGATTCACATCGTTGCTATTTTTGTAACAGCTGGCTTAAAAAAAATTATATATTTGAATAGGCATGTTTAAGATCCACCTCCCCACCCCAACTTCACATGCCTAACTCCCACAGTACATCAGTTACCGCCAAAAAACCAACTACTAAAGAAAATTTTCCAAAGACCTTCACATTATTTATTTAAACTACAATATTGTTTCCACAAAAGCTGAATGTATTTTACCAGCATGTTACCTTATATCACTTCACGACCTCCATGTTTAATAAACGTAAACACCTGTACAACCACCCACCCACCCATCCTTTGCTCAGACACATATACATGTTTATTTCACGCACTCTGCTCCGATACAAAATGATACAGAATCAAAACGCTACATACCAACATGGCAATATCTTACCATAAAGCAACGATACAGTCTCTCGTGACTGCCTTTTCCGCTCTGGACGTTTAAATTCAAGGACCTTTTCCTAGGCCGAGTCAATCATGTGCATCTGACATAGCGTTCCAGTAACTTAGAAAAGACGCAGTTACGTTCATCAACACACACGGGTTTCCTTAAATTCATGTAAGCCCAATATTCATATGGTCTCCAGCTACTTCATAATTGTACTGTCTGAATAAACTTCACATCTCTTTGAATAAGAAGTTTCCGACACGGGGTTCAAAATCTTTCTTCTATGACTAATAGCAGGAAAAGTTGGCACACATCTACCAGACTACATGGAGTCACATATCACAAGACAGCAATCTTCACGATCATCGCCAACAGAACCTAAAGTCTCACGTAGCGAGTCGGTATTACTCATAATTACAAAAGCTGGAGTATGCAAAGTATACGAGTATATAGTTCCACTGAGCAGAGTCCTTCCTGAGAAGTTGGCAGCTCCTCATCTAGTCACGATATTAACCCCACGTTTCACTACCGTGTTCACAGAAGCCCGCCATTTGTCCCTGCCCTGAGCTAGATGCACTCGTTCCATATCCTCCAACCTACTTCTCTTAATACTATCATCGCATGTACACTTATATCTTCCAAGTGGTTTCTTTCCTTAAGCTTCTCCGACAGAATTCCGTATGCATCTCTCTTCTCTCCATGTCTCCTACATGACCGCCTATTTAATTCTCCTTGACTTCATCAACCGACTAATATTTGGAGAGTAAAAATCATGTAAATCCCCATTCTGCAACTTTTTTCAGCCTCATGTTACTTCCTCTCTCCTAGGCCCCATGTACCTTCCTTAGCACCTTGCTCTCGAACAACTTCACCAAGTGTTCTTCCCTTTATATACGAGACCAAGTTTCACACCCATAACAAACAAATCTGTAAATATCTATAACACTAAAAATTTTCACCGTTAGAATCAATAAAGGGTAGATATATTACGGTAACTGAACCAAACTGCTCACAGTCGCTAGTAATCCTGCTAAAATATTACAATTCTTAGGAGCAGTTAGACGGGGTTTGAACACCACGCTATGCTCCGAAAAGACAGCCAGTCATTGCTGCCAGAAGTCAGTAACTATGAACGACGACGAAGTTTCTTATTATCCGTCTTCGAAAATCTTCAGTCCCGTTTCTATTGCCGGCAACCATAAATGGAAGTAAGTGACGCTGTTCACTACGTTCTAGTCACTCAACTACCGATTATATAACCCAACATCAGACATGTACTTATGGATGGTGCACATGGATATTGTACAGTACCACAATTAGAGGCTGTATCTTTGGTAAATACTAACACAGGGTATTACTAATATGGGATTTGAGGCAAGTGAAAGTGAAAGTAAAAAATGCTGTCGATTTGAGGTTCTCACGGTGGAGGGCATCAAGATTACGGTTTCCTGGTATGTGGCACTGTGCGGCTTTGTAGATATGTATCAATGCTTCGAATGAACCTGACATCTCCATTCTCCTGATGTACCGTAATCTTTAATTCAATACCGGATTTTCTTCATGTATTTTGTACGTCTGATTTCTTCATGTATTTTGTACGCCTGGTCGAAATAAATCCACTACATGTCTGCTATAAACGGGACCAATGCGCAGCCTCAGACAAAAACATGTTGAGTGATATTTTGCCTAGGAAAGTACAGTTTAGCCGACTCCGAGGATGAAGGCAGCAGTTCCTCCAAAACGGCAACTACAGTACGGTACTCAGCTCTGCGACTGTAGAAGCTGGGGAACTGTAAGAGAAGCGTGAGGTGGATAAGTCTAGCTCGCAATTTTGACAGAGTCGCAAAGTTGGGTCCCGAACTGTACCTAATACACAATTTCATAACCCAGAAATCCACATTCTGAATCTTCGCCGTCGCCAAAATTGTAAATATAATCCAGGATCAATTCGTACCCTTAAATATCCGTTTTATTACAATAATTCAGCAGTAAGTACCTTCACTTTCAAGCAAAAACAATGTAACTCGTACCCACACCAATCACAAGACATCGGACGGTTGACAGACTGACAACGTGCCCGTTTCGCGACACTGATTTGTCTGATCGAAAATGACGAGCTTCGTAAATTTGCTTTATTAATCAAGGGGGTCTTCCGGGACGGTGCTTTAAACAAATAAAAGCCGCTACCTTACACATTCCTCCCGACTCACCACAGGCAATACACACTCTTGACAGCCGATACACAGTCGCTTAAATAAAATGAAATAAAGAACAGCATTCCGTCAGACAAGTGTGCGTTCAGTGTGCCAAAATGCCGGCACAGGAACGATTCACTTTCCAATCAGCGTGCATTCCTGGTTACACCCCTACTCCATCAGTCAACCGTACTGGCCAGTCTTAGCTTCCACAGATTGCAGTAATATCGCTTGACCCCAATACACCTGCACAAAGAATATAAATCCTGCATGAGTTACCTTTCACATCCTACTAGTGCGTCCCTCCTCATATACATTACCGAAAGAAACAATGCCAACGTTAATCTGATCAAGGAAGTATGTACTTTGCAGTAAAACTATACCGATGATAGACTTCCGATGCGCATTTTTATTATTGTCAGTGCACACGTACAAATAATTCACAATTTCATGAGCAATTACGCACTGCACTAAATATGTTGGTGAGAAATGGAACAGTGTGCCCCTCAAAATATGAATGCCTTCATGCATTATCGGAATGAGACACGAAATATCTACCAGAAATGCTCGTTTCTAGGACCGCCCATATTGACTTCTAGCCAACAAAGCGGAAAAAAATGTAACACAGAAGCCTCCTTACGGCTTGATTTATTGATGATTTGAATTACATCACTTAACGTAATAACACAACGGTCTAGACTATGAAATGACTCAGAAAAGAAGAGATTTCTCAAAAGGTTCAACTAAGCGAACTTGAGTTTTCCAGTATCCTACCGTCTCCTCCCTCTTAGGTCGATATATTCTCCTCAGCAACCACTTCTCGAACACCGCCATCTGTCCCTATCCTGAGCCATCTCCATCCAGTCTCCACCCCCTTCCGCTTCCCGAAGTTCCATTTTAATATTATCCTCCCATCTAAGTCTGGGTCTCCCCAATGGTCTCTTTCCCTCAGGTTTCCCCGTTAGAACCCTGTGCACACCTCTCCCCTCCCCCATACGCGCCACATGCCCCGCCCATCTCATTCTTCTCGATTTTACCACCCTAACAATATTGGGTAAGGAGTAAAGATCTCTAAGCTCCTCATTATGTAATTTTCTCCATTCCCCTGTTACCTCGTTCCTCTTAGGTCCAAATACTCTCCTCAACACCCTGTTCTCAAACACCCTCAGCGTACGTTCCTCCCTCAATGTCAGCGACCAAGTTTCACACCCAAACAGGACAACGGGCAGAATTATATTTCTATATCTCTTCATCTTTAAATTTTTGGACAGCAACCTGAATGACAGAAGATTCTGCACCGAATTATAGCACGCATTCCCTAACTTCAGCCTGCTCTTAATTTCTTCCTGAATAGAATTTTGATTTGCTAACGTTGTTCCCAAATATTTGAACACTTCCACCCTCTCAATGTAACTATTATCAATCTTCATACTGTGAATTCGTCCTGCGTTCTGATCTCGAGACAACATTCATTCTTTACCTCGCACAAACTAAAAAAACCAACAAAATACCATTTCTGTACACAAGCGTACATTCTATTCCTCCATTTACTTATTTACATTGTTAACTCCAATATATTTGATCTATAATAAACTAACTTCAGGAAAATTATCTGATTTCCCTGAAGACTGTCTATTATAGACCGAAACATGTTAAAATAATTGTGCAAAAAATAAACAAATAAAGTATCAATGCATCTTCTTGCGTACAACGACGCCATTTTATTTATTGTAGTCGGTCTACGTTCATCCGTTAATGTGAAAGACAAAGTTTCATTACACCCATACAAAACGGAGTTCTGTGGGTCTGAATCTTTACGTTTTTACAGAAACGGACGGGGAGACAAAAGATCTTCTGCTGAACGTTAACAAGCATTCTCCGAATTTAACCGCTCGTTCGGAACACTACAAAATGGATTCACTCTCGGAAAGATTTAAGACTTCACACGTGATATTAGAAACGGATTTGAACCCAATGGACAGAAACGTATACGCAGAGAGACTTCCCCTAAGCGTCGTCAGAAAATGAATGTTCCCCAAGTGACAAAAAAAAGAAAAACAAAACAACTGAACATTCTTTCGATGACTAAGCAGGGTATTACGACTACTGACCACGGGGATATAGCCCACACGTAACTCAACATTCCAGGTTTACGTTTTGTACAATGGAAGAAGGTGTGCCTAGTTAATACCCAACGGCAACCGAGAACAACAAAGCTAAACAGCCTTTTGTAGCGTACGGGTATGTCTATAACAGCGGCAGTTTAATTATGTCCGTACAGTTATTTGTAACAAATATATCAAGTAACTGTTAAGCCCTATATTCTGTAAGCCAAATTACTTTCTACTTTGTAAAATTACGTTAAGTACCATGAAGTGAAAGATAAAACATTAAGTGTTAAGCCTATAGAAAAGCCAGTCACAAAACATGACTGTAACAAGCAATAGTATCACTATCATCATAATCATCACCACCACCACCACCACAACCACCATAACTGATACGTTATAATGATCTGTTTCTTTCGAAGCTACTGGTCCCTTTCAAATCTGCACAGATCATAATCATAACCACCACCACCATCATTTAAACGTTATAATGATCTGTTTCTTTCGAAGCTACTGGTCCCTTTCAAATCTGCACAGATCATGACAAAGCTGAAAATGCTGCCCTCTCCAATACTTATTACCATAGCAGTTAAATAATGGCATGTACATGGTGACATGCAGTGATGCTTTAAGTACGAGGAGGCACATTTCTTATACTCACTCTCTTATTCGTCTTTCTTTGAATGTTTTGTTTAGCGTGTTGTAATTGGTCTAAGAACAACAGATAGAGTAAGAAGGAATAAAAAGTCAACAAGTATTGGAAACACCAGTGCTTGTACTCCACGGGATAAAGAAACTCCGCTCTTCAGTCCCATTGGCTGAAGTAGGGAAGAAAAACAAACACGCCTTGAGCAGAATATTTACCTCTGGCCTTGCTATTTCGGCACCCTTTGTATAGCAACCAGTCTCCAATTTCGATTATAGGTGCTGTGAAAGAACGTGAATTCAGACAGAACATTTACAATTAAAAAACCACAAGAAAAGCCTCACAGCTACAAAACATAAAATTAACAATTTCTAACTGCAGTTTTTAACAACGTTGACAAAATGTACAGCTTAAAAAATAGCAAATATAGACATACTTCGTGCACAAATAATGCTCTCAGGTGTCCAGTAATTATTATAAATCATAAGATTAAAAAATACGGGGCACGGAACAAGAGTTGTGTCTACGTCAAATAACCATATCCTCATTTTATCTGAGCCTTACCCGAAACTTTTTCTATGAACTCCAAACTAATTAATATATTTTACACTTTAAAATATGCTCAGACTTCCATACGCGAATTTCCTGGTTAAAGTTATGAAATATATACCAAAATTATATCAATGAATAAACTTCAAAATACTTCGTTATCTGCCTTACGCAAAAATCCGTTCATCCAGGACCACTTGATTCTGGATACAGATCCATTATACGCACAGATGGCGCAACAAATAAAGGTAAAACGTATTTACGCCTTCAAAAACTGACTACCTAACATTTACGTATGTATGTTATCTCTCTCATTCTGAATATGTTACGCACATAAACTCATTACGTACACAACTTCTGTACCAACGTAAAATATGTATATAATGATAATTTATCTTCTTAATGACCACATAACAAGACCCTGAGATCAGAACTGCAAGAAACAAATTATAGTAATAAAAGCGAACACAAATACGGTAATGTTTCTGAACTGGTGACACGCACTCATTAATACACCGTAAAACAGCTATGAGAAAGGCCGTGGCACAAATTTAGGAAAACAAAAACAAGCGGTATATTTCTCTGCAATAATCTGACATTATATATGATCTGAAGTGAGTACGAAACAAAATCCTCCCCTGTTGACATATTTCACAAGTCTACATTCTGTAACTCGCACTTTAGTCAGACATCGTAGCCAACGATCCTTCTTTTTTACTCGCTGAAATGCGTCCAGGACTACATATAGTTCATTCCGTGTTTTAAAGATAACTAATTCACGACACTAAAACAACAAAATGCACAAAATTGTTCCTCAGATATTTACTTTATAATGTCACACTGATATAAATATCTAACATCCTGGACTACCATCACTCTCTGCGGCAATTCCGTTCTGTTTAAAACTGCGGAACAATCCTAAAGATTGTCCTTGCGTACTGAAAAGCAATTTGCAAGAACTCATAAATGGTCATGTTCTCGCACCACACAGTAGACTTACTGCCACAAGTCGTTAAATGGACATGTGACAGGAAGACTACTTAATGCTAGCACCAAAGAAATGCAGCACGCCTGGAGATGCAGTAAAGTGTCGGGGTGTCAGGACACGTACATATATGAAGCCGCGTCCCTGCGTACTGTCAGGTAGTCCGATAATGAGACATCAATTTAGACTTGATTCTCTGTGCGCCTTTGTTAGGATCCTTGGTGTGTCCAAAATTGGTTCTAGATTTCCTTGACAACTAAAATATAACTACACTCAATAACAATACAACGTGCACTTTACATACAGATGCAGGCTTAATTTGGAAATTATATGGATCGGAACGTAAATGGCTATACACTTCAACCCATCGTATTCAATGTCATGGTGGTTTAACCGTACAAACTCCACAGCATGTTATAAATGGCAACCATTCTTCGCGACCATAAAATTCACTACAAGAACTTGTTCCTCTCACGTACGTGTAATATCTATTTATCGCACATCTGTACGAGGCCTCCATCTACATTAAGGTATCAAAAGTGCATGACTACACAATATGTTCCAACTTACGGGATCCTTCTCCTACTGGTACAGTCCCAAACAGCTAGACCATCAAAGGACCACGCATATTACTTGGATAAAGTAAATCAGGCTAAAGAGAGGCCTGCTGTGCCTACTTCGCAGTTGTAGTAAGGAAATGTACATGGAATATTCGAAACCAACCCATTTTACTTAAGTGAAGGTAGTACAGTATTTGCTACAGTTCACCAATGTTCCCACATGCTCAAGTAACGTCTTGTTCTCCACCGCAGTACACAACAGACACTAAAACTGTAATAAAGAAATCATTACATTCGCAGACAGAACAATTTCATCACTACAATTTTCCTACATCTCTATTATTTTCCGTTCGGCGTTATCACTAACACGTAGCCTGACGAGAAGCACTGAGTCAGTTTTATTTATATAGCTTTTAACGTTAAAACCTATAAGTTACTTCATATTATAGGTTTATCTAAACGCTCCGCTATTTTACATTACCTGAAGAGAAGTACAGGCTTAACTGCACAACTGATATGTAAAAAAAAGCAACCCCATTACAGGCCTGGAGAGGCCCTGAGGGTTCAAGGAGGTTGAGGCTCCCAGATTTCAAGACAATCGGCACATGAAGGTGGTAAGGTTGTCAGCCCTACGCACCGACCGCCTTTACCACCAGGAAATATTCCTGGTACTCATTTCTGTTAGAGGCCGAGTCAACCCCATGGCCATAGTACGGCCGGAAGGATTATGTCAATGAAAAATTTCAATAACACCATCGGGAATCGAACCCACGACCTTCTGGCTTGTAGCACAGTGCCTCAACCAACTACGCCACCGCGTGCCCCCACAACCGATATGTACTTTAGCATTAAAACTGAACATCTGTGACTTAATTAGCCACAACCCTTTCGTTTGTTAACCACCTCCCTGAAGGTGGTCCATGTAAGCCGAAACATGTTAACAGGAGTATCATTCATTTATAAAACTATTGTCTTTTCTACTGTTGTGCAGTTCTTGGAATAAATATTGCCCCCCCC
>Ga0123355_10010088_pt1 | contig 14433 bp, 11 predicted proteins | sample TergutEmb28metaG_3_FD_89872 | JGI IMG/M metagenome (GOLD analysis project Ga0123355, IMG submission 89872) | Embiratermes neotenicus P1 segment gut microbial communities from Petit-Saut dam, French Guiana - Emb289 P1 | ecosystem: Host-associated > Arthropoda: Insects > Digestive system > Gut ...
CGGCATGAGCCCGCCCGGGGTGGTCGCGACATGAGCGCGACCGAATCACTCGCCTCCCTGGACGGCGAGATCATGCCGGCCAGCGAGGCGACGATCCCGGTCACCGACGAGGGCCTGGTCCGCGGCGACGGCGCGTTCGAGGTGATGCGCGTCTACGACGGCGTCCCGTTCGCGCTCGAGGAGCACCTGGCGCGGCTCGAGCGCTCGGGCCGCAACATGCGTCTGCCGGTCGACCTCGAGGCGGTTCGCGCCGAGTTGCACCGGCTGCTGGCCGAGGCCGGCGCCGGGCCGGCGCACGAGGCGGTGCGGATCATGTTGACCAGGGGCGGGCGGCGGATCATCCTCACCGAGCCGCTGCACGAGATGCCCGAATTGGCCCGCCTGCGCACGATCACCTATTCACCGACCCACGTCCTGGACGGCATCAAGTCGCTCTCGTACGGCGCCAACCGCCTCGCCTCGAGGCTGGCCCAGGAGCAGGGCTACGACGAGGCGCTCCTCGTCACCCCACACGGCCGCGTGCTGGAGGCCCCGACGAGCTCGCTGTTCTGGGTCAGGGACGGCGAGCTGCTGACGCCGCCGCTGTCCGACCACATCCTCGCCTCGATCACCAGGGCGATCATCATCGAGGTGACCGACGCGCAGGAACGCGAGACCACGCTGGACGACCTGCTCGGCGCCGATGAGGCGTTCCTGGCCTCGACGATCCGCGAGGTGCAGCCGATCATCCGCGTCGACGAGCGCGAATTCGACGCCCCCGGTCCGGTCACGGCCAGAACGGCCGAGGCAGTCGAGCGCCACATCGCAGGCCTGCTCGCGGCCTGATCGGGGCCTCCCGCCAGGCGCGTCCAGACACGCCCAGACTGGTATCGGATTTGCGGGTCCTGACCGTCATCGGCAACCGGCCGCAGTTCATCAAGGCGGCCGCGGTGTCGCCGACGCTGCGCCGCCGCGACGAAGAGCTGCTCGTCCACACGGGCCAGCACTTCGACGACTCGCTCTCCAGAGTTTTCTTCGAGGAGCTGGGCTTGCCGGCGCCGGATCGCGAGCTTGGCGTCGCCGGTGGCTCCAACGCCTCCCAGACGGCGCGGATGCTGGCCGCCCTAGAGCCGGTTCTGGCCGATTCCGCGCCTGACTGCGTGCTCGTCTACGGTGACACCAACTCGACCCTGGCCGGGGCCCTGGCGGCCGCCCAGGCCGGGATCCCGGTCGCCCACGTCGAGGCCGGGATGCGCTCGTTCGACCGCGAGATGCCGGAGGAGGTCAACCGGGTGGTGACCGACCACCTCTGCGCCCTCCTGCTGTGCTCCTCGGAGGTGGCGGCCGCGAACCTGCGGCGCGAGGGGGTCGCGGGCGAGGTCGAGGTCGTTGGCGACGTGATGGTCGACGTCGCCGAGACGGTGCAGCCGCGCGCCGGCGGGCGGGTCGACCTGGTCGAGGCGCACGGTCTGAAGCCGAACGGCTACCTGCTCGCCACCGCCCACCGGGCCGGCAACGTCGACGACCGGGCGCGGCTGCAGCGGCTGGTCGCGCTGCTGCTCGGCCTCGACGAGCCGATCGTGCTGCCGCTGCACCCGCGGACGAGGGCGCGCCTGGAGGCGGCCGGCCTGCTCGGCAGGCTGGCCGACAGCGGCTCGGTGCAAGTGACCGAGCCGGTCGGCTACGTCGAGCTGACCGCGCTGCTGTGCAATGCGCGAGCCGTCCTGACCGACTCCGGCGGCATCCAGAAGGAGGCCTACCTGGCGGGCGTGCCGTGCGTCACCCTGCGGTCCTCGACCGAGTGGACCGAGACGGTCGAGGCGGGCTGGAACACGCTGGTCGACCTCGACCTCGACGCGGCCCGAGCGGCGCTCGCCGCCGCGCCTCCGGCGCGACGCCCGCCCCTGTACGGAGACGGGCACGCCGGCGAGCGGGTGGTCGCCGCTCTCGAGCGCGTGTTCGCCCCGTAGACTGCCCGCTCGATGTCCAGCGGACCGATCCGGATCGGAGTCGTGGGGCTCGGTTACTGGGGGCCGAATCTGGCCCGCAACTTCGCGGCTCTCCCGGGGGCTGAGCTGCGCTGGTGCTGCGATCCCTCCGAGCCCGCGCGTGCCCGCGCGGAGCTGCAGTTTCCGGGGGCGCGGATCACCGCCGAGCTCTCCGACCTGCTGGGGGATCCGGAGCTCGACGCGATCGCACTCGCGACCCCGGTGCCGACGCACGCGGAGCTGGCGGTCGCTGTGCTAGAGGCGGGCAAGCACTGCTTCGTCGAGAAGCCGCTGGCGCAGTCGGTGGCCGCTGCCGAGCGTGCGGTCGCCGCCGCCGAGGCAGCGGGACGGACCCTGATGGTCGGCCACCTGCTGGAGTACCACCCCGGGGTCCGCAAGCTGGGGGAACTGGCCGACGGCGGCGAGCTGGGTGACATCTACTACGTCTACGGCAACCGCCTGAATCTCGGCAAGCTCCGGGCCGACGAGAACGCGCTGTGGTCGCTCGGGGCACACGACGTCTCGGTCGTGCTGGCCCTGGCGGGCGAGGAGCCGACCGAGGTCGTCGCGCACGGGGAGGCGTACGTACGTCCCGGGGTCGAGGATGTCGTCTTCTGCTTCCTGCGGTTTCCATCGGGTCTCTCCGCCCACCTGCACCTGAGTTGGCTGGATCCGCACAAGGAGCGCCGCTTCACCGTCGTTGGATCGAGACGGATGGCGACGTTCGACGACATGGCACTCGAGGGCAAGGTGACCGTCTACGACAAGGGCTTCGACGAGGATGCTCGCGGCTACGGCGAATACATCACCCGCAGCGGCGAGATCTTCTCGCCGTGGCTGCCGAACGTCGAGCCGCTCCGGGTCGAGTGCGAGCACTTCATCGCCTGCCTGGCCGAGGGGACGGTCCCGCGCTCCGACGGCGCCAGCGGTCTGCGGGTCGTCCGCGTCCTGGAGGGGCTGCAGAACTCGCTCGAGGGGTCGGCGAGGTGAATGCCTGAGCCCGTTATTTCGGGCGGCGCCCACATCGACCCGGGCGCCGTGCTCGGCGACCAGGTCTCGATCGGCGCCGGGTCGGTGATCGAGGCGGGCGCGGTGCTCGGCGACCGCGCGTCGATCGGATCGTGCACGGTCGTGCACGCCGGCGTCCGGATCGGCGCAGACGCGGTGGTCGAGGACTGCGTCGCGCTCGGCAAGCGCCCCCGCCTGCGGCCCGGCTCGAGCGCCGCCGGGGTCGAGCTCGGCGAGCTGGAGCTCGGCGACGGCGTCACCGTCTGCTCCGGAGCCGTCGTCTACGTGGGCGCGGTCGTCGGCCCCGGTGCGATCGTCGGCGACCAGTCGCAGGTGCGCGAGGGGTCGCGGGTCGGCGCCGGCGCTGTCGTCGGTCGCGCCTCCTGCGTGGATTTCAGCGCCACCATCGGCGACCACGTCCTGATCCAGACCAGTGTGTATGTCACGGGCGGCGCCGTCGTCGAAGACGACGTCTTCCTCGGGCCCGGAGTGATGATGACCAACGACGACGCGATGGGCAGGCATCCGCGCGGCGAGCCCCTGCGTGCCCCGATCGTTCGCCGCGCCGCCCGCATCGGCGGCGGCGTCGTGCTCGTCCCCGGGGTGGAGATCGGCGAGGAGGCGTTCGTCGGCGCGGGCGCCGTTGTCACCCGCGACGTGCGGGCGCGCGAAGTCGTCTTTGGGGTCCCGGCGCGGGTGCGCGGTCAGGTCCCGGACGACCAGTTGATCGAGCGCTGGCGGCGCTAGCGCCGCCGATCACCGTCGCGCGCGCCGTCGATCAGCGCGAGCAGCCGATCCGGGCTGAGCGGCTGGTCGGTGACGATGATCCCGAACGGTGAAAGCGCGTCGGAGACCGCGTTGACGACGGCCGCCGGAGCGCCGATCGCTCCCCCCTCGCCGACTCCCTTGTGCCCGCCGGGACGGTCGGACGGCGTCTCCAGGTGGACGTAGCGGATGTCGGGCACGTTCGCCGCGGTCGGGAGCAGATAGTCCTTGAACGTGATCGCCAGCGGCGTCCCGTCCTCGTTGTAGGGCATGTGCTCCAGCAGCGCCCCGCCGATGCCCTGCACGACGCCGCCGGCGACCTGTCCCTCCACCACCATCGGGTTGATCATCACCCCGTAGTCGCCGCCGACGACCCAGTCGAGCACCGTCACCAGACCCGTCTCGGTGTCGACCTCACAGGTGCAGATCTGGGTCGAGTTGGCAAACGTCGGGGCCGGCGGCGCGTAGCGCGAGGTGTCCTCCAGACCGGCGTCCATCCCCTCCGGAAGCAGGTCCGGGCGCAGGTAGGCGGTCCGGGCGACCTCTGCCAGCGACAGGCTCACGTCCGGCGAGCCCTTGACCGAGATCACCGCCCGTTCGATCTCGAGGTCATCGGCTGCCGCCTCGAGCATCTGCGCCGCTATCTCCAGGACCTTCGCCCGCAGCCGGATCGCCGAGATCCGCGCCACGCCGCCCGCGATCACCGCGCTGCGGCTGCCGGCGGTGCCACCGCCGAAGGGTGCGACGGCGGTGTCGCCCTGATGCAGCCGCACGTCCTCGATCGGCACCCCGAGGTGGTCGGCGACGACCTGGATCATCGTCGTCTCGAGCGAGTGGCCGTGCGAGCCGGTGCCCATCAGCACGTCGACCTTCCCGCTCGGCTGGATCCTGATCGTCGCCGCCTCGACGCCGAGCGGCGAGCCCTGCAGGCCGGCGGTCGGCTCGACGTAGGTGCAGATCCCGATCCCCAGATAGCGGCCCTCGCCGCGCAGCTCCCGCTGGCGTTCCCGGAACGCGTCGTAGCCGACCGCCTCGAGCGTCGCCTCGAACGTCTCCAGCGGCGTCATCCGGTCATACTCGCTGCCCGTGATGGTCGTGTACGGGAGGTCGGCCGCGCTGATCACGTTGCGCCGCCGCAGCTCCGCGGGATCCATCCCGAGTTCGCGCGCGAGCACGTCGACGACGATCTCCCGGGCAACGGTCTCCATCATCCACGGTCCCCGGTAGGCGCCGGACCCGCTGGTGTTCGTGAAGACCGTCTGTCCCGACCACCCGTAGTGCTCGAGCGGGTACGGCCCTGGCAGCACCTCCAGCGCCATCTGGCCGATCGCGAACGGCGGGTAGAACGGGTACGCGCCGAGATCACCGAGGTACTCGGCACGGGCTGCCCGGATGCGCCCGCCCTCGTCGACTCCGAGCGAGACGGTCATCTGCTCGTCGCGAGCGTGGTTCGCGGCCATCAGGTTCTCCTGGCGGTCCTCGATCCACTTGACCGGCACCCCCAGGCGGCGGCTCGCCAGCACGGCGACGGCCTCCTCCCGGCCGCGGGGGATCTTCTGGCCGAAGGCGCCGCCGACATCGCGCATCGTCGCCCGGACGCGGTGCTCGCCGATACCGAGTATCCGCGCGAAGTAATCCCGGTCGGCGTGGGGGTTCTGTGACGAGACGTGAACCGTCAGCTCCCCGGACGCGGCGTCCCACGAGGCCACGATCCCGCGCGGCTCCATCGGGGCGTTGACGTGGCGATGCTGGTGCACCGTGTGCGTGGTGACGTGCGCGCAGGCGGCGAGTGCATCGTCGAGCGCGCTGTCGGGCTCGGATGCGCCAGACCAGCCGACGTTCGACGCCAGCTCGCCGTGGGCGAGCGCCTCGTCGGCGAGTGCCCGTTCGCGGCCGATGACGGCCGGCAGCGGGTCGTACTCGATCACGATCGCGTCGACCGCGTCCTCGGCCAGGTAGCGGTTCTCGGCGACGACGACTGCAACGGGCTCGCCGAAGTAACGGACCTCGTCGTCGGCGAGCGCGTACTGGGCGGGGGGTCCGCCCAGCGCGGAGAAGTCCAGCAGCGGCTCGGCGCTGTCGCCGTTCAGCTCGGCGCCGCTCCAGACGGCGACCACACCGGGCAGCCGGCGCGCCTGCTCGAGCTCGATCGAGGTGATCCTCGCATGCCCGAACGCGCTCCGCGCAAACGCCAGGTGGAGCATGCCCGGCAGGCGGACGTCGTCGACGTAGGTCCCGTGGCCGGTGAGCAGCCGTGGATCCTCGCGCCGCTGCACCCGGGCGCCGATGTAGCGACCCGCCGGGATCTCGGCCGCGCTCATCGGGCCTCCCGCTGGAGCTCCGCGGCACGCTGCACGGCGCGCACGATCCCCTGGTAGCCGGTGCAGCGGCACAGGTTGCCCGACAGCTCCTCGCGGATCTCCGCCTCGGTCGGGTCCGGGTGATCGCGCAGGAACGCATGCGCGGAGATCACGAAGCCCGGGGTGCAGAAACCGCACTGGAGTCCGTGGTTCTCCATGAAGCCCTGCTGGACCGGCGTCAGCGGACCCTCCGCCGGGGCAAGCCCCTCGAGCGTCGTCACCTGACGGCCGTCGGCCTGGACCGCGAGCAGCAGGCACGAGCGGACGGCGTCGCCGTCGACGAGCACCGTGCACGCCCCGCACACACCGTGCTCGCAGCCGACGTGCGTGCCGGTCAGGTCGCAGTCCTCTCGCAGGAAGTCAGCCAGAGTCCGGCGCGGCTCGACCGTCCGCGTGTAATTACGCTTGTTGACCGTCACGGTGACCTGCTGTGTCACCGTGACGGGCGGACCGCTCATCGGTCCGCCTCCGACGGCTCGCGGGCGCGATCCAGGGCGCGGGCGAGCAGCCGCGCGACCAGCGGTCCAGCCACTCGCCGGCGGTACTCGCCGCTCGCCTGGGCGTCCGTCGGCGGCCTCAGCTCGGCGGCAGCCCGCCGGCAGCTATCGCCGAGCGCGTCCGGCAGGCCGCGAAGACCGGTCAGCTCCGCTTCGAGGTTCGGCAGTCGGATCGCCTTGGTGCCGACCCCGAACAGCACGACCCGCGCGTCGGCGATCGCGTCGTCGTCGGCGAGCGCCAGGGTCGCGGTGCCGCCAACCAGCGCGAAGTCGCCGGGTCGGCGGGCGATCTCCTCGATCGCCCAGCCGCGGCGCCCGGGGCGGATCGGGATCCGGACCGACACCAGCAGCTCGTCGGGCGCCAGCGCGGCCACGTACGGACCGACCACCAGATCCCCGGCTGCCAGGCGCCGCCCGCCCTCGCGGCTGCGCAACTCGACCTCGGCGTCCAGCGCCAGCGCCACCGCGGGATACTCGGCCGTCGGGTCGGCGTGCGCGAGCGAGCCGCCGATCGTCCCGCGATTACGGATCTGGAAATGGCCGATGTGGCGTGTCGCCGCGGCGAGCAGCGGCGCGTGCCGGAGCACCAGCGGGTCGGTCGCGATCTGCGCCTGCGTCGTCATCGCGCCGATCACCAACTCGTCCCCGTCGCGCGTCACCCCGCTCAGCATGGTCAGCTTGCCGAGGTCGACGAGCAGATCGAACCGCGCCATCCGCAACGCCAGCAGCGGCACCAGGCTCTGGCCACCCGCCAGCGGCCGAGCAGCCCCTCGCCGCTCGGCCAACACCTCCAGCGCATCGTCGAGCCGGGCCGGGGCGATGTAGTCGAACGGAGCCGGCTTCACTCCGCACAGACTACGGAGCAAGTCGGGAGCCTGCTTTCGCCGAGTTTGCTCGCCGCCGGAAGAATCTGCCCGTGGTGGCGTCCTTCTGTAGTTAGAGCCTGTCTAAAGGACCCTGGACACGTCTGGCGGCGGATCTGCACGGGACCGTCGTTCCAAAAGGGGGTCGACGTGGCGCTGCCACGCCGTCTCCTACCGGTCTGGCCGCGGTTCTTCAGGTCAAGCTCATCCGCGTAGCCAAACCAACTGACGGAGGAATCGCCATGGGCCGAAGGATTCTCGCCGTGTTCGGAGCAATCGCCGTGTTGGGGACAGCCGCATACACCGCCACAGCCGCGCGTGCGCCACAGCCGCTCGGAGCGCTCGGCGGCGTTGCCAAGAGCGGTCAGCCGACGTACCAGGGGTTCTACGACGGACACAAGGACGCCTACCTGATAACCGACGTCTCTGACAAGCCGCAGGCGTCGGCGATGCACATCAACTACTCGGCGGAGCTGAAGGCCGTGAAGGGCGCGCCCGAGCAGTACTTCGTGATGGGTCGAACCGCGCCCGGACAGCTGGCGATCTTCGGCTCGGAGCCCGGTGAAAGCGACTACAACCCGCTCTGGGAAGAGGTCTTCGTCACCTTCAAGCCGGGCGCCAAGCCGGTCCTGGTGACCAGCGACACCCAGATCGACAAGCTCGAGAAGGCGGGAAAGATGACCGAGAAGGACGCCCACATCGTGCTCAACGCGCCGATCACGAAGGTGGGTAAGAAGGGCTAGGCGGCGAGCTCAGCGCTAGGCGGCGAGGGCGGCGCCGGAGCCGTACATCCCCTCGCAGCCGTTCGTCCAGATCACCTCGTCGCGCCCGGGACCGACTCCGATCATCGCGACCGGGACCTTGACGAAGTCCGAGATGAACTGAAGGTACTGACGGGCCGCGTCGGGGAGATCCTCCTCGCGGCGGCAGTCGCGGATCTCCTCCGACCAGCCCGGCAGTTCCACGTACTCGCCGACCACGTGATGCAGGACCGTCTGGTGGTAGGGGAAGTGGTCGAATTCGGCGTCCTCCGGTCCGCGGTAGCTGGTGCAGACCTGCAGCGCCGGTTGGCCCGAGAGCACGTCGAGCTTGGTGATCGCCAGGGCCGTCAGCGAGTTGATCCGGGCGGCATAGCGGAGCGCGACCAGGTCGAGCCAGCCGACCCGGCGCGGACGCCCCGTCGTCGTGCCGTACTCGCCGCCACGCTCGCGCAGCTCGTCGGCCAGCGGGCCCTCCAGTTCGGTCGGGAACGGTCCAGCGCCGACCCGGGTGCCGTAGGCCTTGGTGACGCCCCAGATCTCGTCGATGTCCTTGGGGCCGACGCCGGCGCCGATGCAGGCTGAACCGGCCACGGGGTTCGACGAGGTCACGAACGGGTAGGTCCCGTGGTCGATGTCGAGCAGCGTCCCCTGGGCGCCCTCGAAGACGACCATGTCGCCGGCGTCGAGCCGCTCCAGCACGAGCCTGGTCGTATCGGCGATGTAGCCCTTGATCCGGTGGCCGTAGGTCAGGTACTCGTCGGTCATCGCCTGCAGATCGAGTCGCGGGTCACGCTGGAACTCGCGCAACGACAGCCGCTTTGGCTCCAGTGCGGCGACGATCTTCTTCTTCAGGATCTTCTCGTCGAGCAGGTCCTGCACCCGGATCCCGAGCCGAGCTGCCTTGTCGGCGTAGCACGGGCCGATGCCGCGGCGCGTCGTCCCGATCTGGAGCTTGCCGAGCTTGATCTCGCCGGCGTGGTCGAGCAGCATGTGGTACGGCATGATCAGGTGAGCGTTGGCGGAGATCCGCAGGCCGCTGGTGTCGACGCCGCGTCGGCGGAGCTCGTCGAGCTCGTCGGTCAGGACCTTGGGGTCGATCACGACGCCGTTGCCGATCACGCACATCTTCCCGGGGTGCAGGATCCCGGACGGCATCAGATGCAGCTTCCACGTCTGACCGTCGCGAACGATCGTGTGCCCGGCGTTGTTGCCGCCCTGGAAGCGCACGATCACGTCGGCACGCTCGGCCAGCAGGTCGGTGACCTTGCCCTTCCCCTCGTCGCCCCACTGGGCGCCGATGATCACGATTCCAGGCATTTCAACGTCAGTTTAGGACTCTTTGGCGCACGGTCCGGCCCGCGCGGCCCCGGTTATGCGATCCGCAGATCCATCCGGTGGTCGGGGCCGACAAGCGGCAGCTCGTCGCACATCTCCGTCAGCCGCGAGACCGTCCGCTCGGTGATCTGACGCTCGAGTGTCTCGCGGTCGAGGACGTTGGTGGTGATCACCATCGACCGTCGCTCCTCGTAGCGCGAGTTGACGATCGAGTACAGCTCCTCCAGCACCCACGGCGTCGTCTGCTCGGCGCCGATGTCGTCGATGTGCAGCAGGTCGACCGCGGTCAGCCGCTCCAGCAGATCGTCGTGGGAGCCGGTCTCGAAGGTCTTGCGGATCTGGTTCAGCAGGCCGGGCAGCGAGTATCTGGCGGCGGACCGCCCGGCGCTCAACGCCGCCTTCGTCACGAGCATCGCCAGGGTCGTCTTGCCGGTGCCGACCGGGCCGATGAACCACAGGCCACGTCCTTCGTCGAGCCGCTCCTCGACGTGGTCTGCGAAGCGCCGTGTCGCGGTCACGATCATCGGATCGATCTCGGTCACGGGAAAGCGGTCGAACCCGATGTCCCGATAGCGCACCGGGATCACGGCCGACAGGCCGCGCGCCTTGTTGCGGGCCACGATCTGCGGCCGGCAGCGGCAGTCGTAGGCGGTGTTGGTCGCCTCGTCGTAGAGGAAGCCGGACCCGTCGCAGATCCCGAACGCGCACTCGCTCATGCTGCGAACTGAGGCGCCGCGTAATTCATGAACTTCGGGGTTTCGCTCTTGAACGTCAGCGTCCGCTCCCCGATCGGTCCGTTGCGGTGCTTGGCGATGATGATGTCCGCCTCGCCCGGCCGGGTCGACTCGCGGTTGTAGTACTCCTCGCGATAGATGAACATCACGAGGTCGGAGTCCTGTTCGATGTTCCCGGATTCACGGAGGTCGGAGAGGATCGGCTTCTTGTCGCCTCCGCGTTGCTCCACCGCGCGGCTGAGCTGCGACAGCGCGATCACCGGGACATTCAGCTCACGGGCGAGACCCTTCAGCCCGCGGCTGATCTGCCCGACCTGCTCGACCCGGCTCTCGATCCGGCCGTGGTGACGCATCAGCTGCATGTAGTCGATCACGATCAGGCCCAGGCCCCCCCTGTCGGCGAGCGCGTGGTGCAGCCGGCGGGACTTGGCGCGCACCTCGAGCACGCCGGTGTCGCTCGAGTCATCGATGTACAGCGGCGCCTCGCCGAGCCGGCCGCAGGCCGCGAGGATCTTCGGCCACCGGCTCTCGGCGACCTTTCCGCGCCGCAGTTCCTCGCCCCTGACGTTTGCCTGCGAGGCGACGAACCGCTGTGCCAGCTCGGTCTCTGACATCTCCAGGGAAAACAGCGCCACCGGATAGCCGTCGAGCGCGGCGTTCTCGGCGATGTTGGCGACGAGCGCCGACTTGCCCATCGAGGGACGGGCCGCGATCACGATCAGGTTGCCCGGCTGGAAGCCCCCGGTCAGATCGTCGATGTCCCGGAAGCCCGACGGCGTCCCGGTCAGCGGCGACTTCTGGGTCGAGCGCAGGTGCAGCCGCTCGGTCTCCTCGTGGAGCACCTCGTCGATCGGTCGCAGCGTGCGCTGGCCCTCGTCCTGAGCGACCTCGAGGACCTGCCGCTCCGCCTGCTCGAGCAGGGCGCGGGCGGCCCCCTCACGGTTGTGGACGCCCGCCTGGATCCTGTAGGTCACGTCGAGCAGAGCCCGCAGCAGCGCGTTGTCGCGCACGATCCTCCCGTACTCGCTGGCGTGGCCGGTCGCCGGCACCCACGCGGTCAGCTCCTCGACCACCGCCGCGCCCCCGATCTCCTCCAGCCTGCCGCCCTGTTGCAGGTGCTCGGCGACCGTCAGGTGGTCGATCTTGCGGTCCTGGTTGTAGAGGTCGAGCATCGCGGCGAAGACGGCGGCGTGCTGAGGCATGTAGAAGTGCTCGGGCCGGAGCTGCTCGTCCACCAGCAGGGCACTCAGGTGGCGCTCGTCGAGCAGCACCGCCCCGAGCACGGACTTCTCGGCGTCGAGCTGATGGGGGGGCGGGCTGACGGTCTGCGTGGCACTCACGGGCTGTCGAAAATAGCTCGCCGGGCCGACGTCGTCGGCGCGCATTCCCGCTCGGTCGAGTGTTTTGGAAGAAACCCACGTCGGGGCGTGGGTTTCTTCCATCGCACTCCGCGGTGTCGGCTGTTGCTCGCGGATTTGGGCGAGCGGTGCCGGCTGGCGCTCGCGGGATTTGGGCGAGCGGTGCCGGCTGGTGCTCGGCGGATTTGGTCGAGCGGTGCCGGCTGGTGCTCGGCGGATTTGGGCGAGCGATCTAGGCGACCGCTCGCGCGTGCTTCGGGAGCCAGCAGACCGCCAGCGCCGCAGCCGCCAGGAACGCCACCGCGACAAGCAGCCCGGCGCCCGCCGCGCCGACGAACGCGCCGGCGCCGTGCTGCTGTCCGAGCCGGTCGAACAGCGCCGTGCCGACGACGGCGATGCCGAGCGACATCGACAGTTGCTGTACCGACTCGAGCAGGCCCGACGCCGACCCGATCTCGTGGGGCTCGACGGCCGCGAGGATCACGTCGAACATCGGGACGAACACCATCCCCATGCCGAAGCCGGTGACGGCGAGCGGCCCGACCAGGTCCCAGTGGCTGAGGCCGGCCCCGACGCCGGACAGCACCACGCAGACGGTCGCCAGCCCGACGCCCATCGTCACGATCCCGATGTGCATCGTCGTGCGACCGATCCGCTCGAGCAGCAGCGACGAAGTGATCGACCCGCCGATCGCGGCCACCGGGATCGCGACCGTCGCGACGCCACACGCGAGCGGGCTGTATCCAAGGCCCGTCTGGAACATGACGTTCAGCGCGATCATCATCCCGCCCATCGCGCCGATGAAGCCGACGACCACCGCCAGGCCGGCCACGTACGGCCGGCGCCGGAGGATCGATGGCACCACCAGCGGTGTCCGGCCGTGACGGACGCGTCGGGCCTGGTGCAGCCCGAACACCGCCAGCAGCGCCGCGCCGGCGGCGAGCATCGCGAACGACCACGCCGGCCAGCCGTCCTGGCGACCCTGAATCAGCGGGTATACGAGCGCGAAGCCGCCGGCCATCGCCAGTCCGATGCTGACTACGTCGAGCTTCGCGTCAGGCGTTGCCGGGGCGACCCGCGGGAGGTACCGCAGGCCGATCGCGATCGCGGCGATGCCCAGCGGAACGTTGACGAAGAAGATCGCGCGCCAGCCTTCGCCGAGCAGGTTGAGATTGACCAGGCCGCCACCGACCAGCGGACCGGCGACCGCCGCCAGGCCCATCACCGGGCCGAACACGCCGAAGGCCTGCTGCTGACCCTCCTCGCCGAACAGATCGCGCATCAGGCCGAAGCCCTGGGGGACCATCGTCGCAGCCACCGCGCCCTGCAAGGCGCGGGCGGCGATCAGCGCGCCGGCGGACGGCGCCAGCGCGCATAGCATCGACGCGCAGACGAACGCCGCGATCCCGGCGAGCAGCACCCGCCGGCGACCGTAAACGTCCCCGAGACGGCTGCCGAGCAGCAGCATCGTGGCCATCGCCAGGGTGTACGCGGCCGTGATCCACTCGAGGTCGGCGTACGAGCCCCCGAGGTCGCGGCGAATCGCAGGGGCGGCGGTCTGGGCGATCGTCGAATCCAGCAGGTCCATGACCGACGCGATGACTACTGCGACGAAGCCGATCCAAGCCGTGCGGCGCGCGGAGCGGGCCACCGGCTGGTCTGCAATTGACTGAGAGAGAGTGATGGTTGACATGGATCTAGGCTCTCGTCAATTAGGGTCAGGTTCGGTCCGCAATACCACCCGACGAGAGATCATTGCGGTCAGCTACTGTCCGCTATGTCGGCGATCCTTCCAAGCCATGATCGAAACGTCCGCCCGCCTGCTCGCCCTGCTGTCGCTGCTGCAGCTGCGGCGTGAATGGACCGGTGCCGAGCTCGCCGAGCGCCTGGAGGTTGGCCCGCGCACGATCCGCCGCGACGTCGACAAGCTGCGCTCGCTGGGGTATCCGGTCGAGGCAGCCCGCGGTGTCGCCGGTGGCTACCGGCTGGGCAGCGGCGGCGAACTGCCGCCGCTGCTGCTCGACGACGCCGAGGCGGTCGCCGTGGCCGTCGGGTTGCGGACGGCCGCCGCCGGCACGATCGCCGGCATCGAGGAGACCTCGATCCGGGCGCTGACCAAGCTCGAGCAGATCCTGCCGCCGCGACTGCGCCGCCGCGTCAGCGCGCTGAGCCAGGCGACGTCCGCCTTCGGCATCGACGGCCCGCGGATCGACTCGGATGTGCTGGCGACCCTGGCGGGAGCCTGCCGCGACAATCAGCTCCTGCGGTTCGCGTACGTCGCCGGCGATCAGCGACCGTCCCGCCGGCGGGTCGATCCGGCCGCGGTCGTCTACACCGGCTACCGCTGGTACCTGGTGGCGTTCGACCTCGACCGCGACGACTGGCGGACCTTCCGGATCGACCGGATCAGCAACCACCCGCCGATCCGGCCGGGCGAGCGCGGTCGCCGGCGGACGGTTCCCGGCGGCGATCCCGTCGCATACGTCGCCCGCCAGTTGCGCACGCGCACCGGCGGCGAGGTGGAGTCTCCGCCGGGCCGGATCCGGGTGCTCGCCCCGGTCACGGCGGTGCGCCCGCGGGTTCCGGCCCGTTACGCGACCGTCGAGCCCGACGGTGACGACGCCTGCGTCGTCACCACCAAGGGCTCCTGGTCGCAGAGCTTCCTGGTCTGGATGGCGACGCTCGATCTACCGCTCGAGGTGCTGGGCCCAGAGGAGCTGGTCTCGCTGGCGGGCGTGCTCGCGGGCCGGCTGGCGGCAGCCGTACCAGGCAGCGACGCCCTTGC
>Ga0123355_10010089_pt1 | contig 14433 bp, 11 predicted proteins | sample TergutEmb28metaG_3_FD_89872 | JGI IMG/M metagenome (GOLD analysis project Ga0123355, IMG submission 89872) | Embiratermes neotenicus P1 segment gut microbial communities from Petit-Saut dam, French Guiana - Emb289 P1 | ecosystem: Host-associated > Arthropoda: Insects > Digestive system > Gut ...
CTACAACTGCCCAACCACCTCACCCCTAGTATAGACATTCCCCAGCACCCTAACAAAAGGACATGGCCATTTACACGAAACATAACAGCAGGCTGACTTCCACTCTAGTAGCCACAGGCATCCCACAACGAACACGAAGCTTGACAACACTCAGCACGAGCTCAGACGCACCGACTTTCACATGAAGTGACTCTATTCGACGATACGCACGTACAAAGTGAATATGTGACATCATCAAACAGGATAGTACACGAACCGAGCCATAAGGAAACCCACCTGCGCCTGCATCTACACACCAGCTTTCGGTAATCCAGGGAGACGACCCTGCCATCGCTATTAACCCACACACCGCACAGCACAACGACCATCCGACCCTCAGAACTGTCAGTATACCGCATATAATCAGCCACTTTATACAAGTTTCCTATATGATAACCTTATGTGAACACAGCCACTAGAAGATCACCCTATGTTTTCCACAGGTAGATCCACACTATGTATGACCTATACTAACACGCACCGAATAACCAGCCGACACACACTGCACACAAAGCTGTGCCTCTAAGGATCGTCCTATCTGCCATCCTTGACATCCATCACCATTACACACACAGAAGGTTGGACCGTCTGCAGCCCATTTCTTTGAACATTTCAACCAGAACACGCACGACTCAACGACGCCACAAGAGAAACGTCTAAACCTAACACTTCAATATTACCTTAATTTAATTTAATTGCTTGTACAAGTATGTTGTTTTTCCACACTATTGTTTGTTAATTTACTTCCCTTACTCAACCTTTAGTCCATCCTATAATAGTTTTACTTCAGACACTGAAATGACAAATTACGAAAATCAAACTTGATGTATTATAATAATAAATATAATAACAAAGTTATTAGATCAACGAACCCACCATAACTATAGGAACTGTATTTGTATAGTCTTAGATCAATGAACCCACCATAACTATTAGAAACTACATTCATATAAAAACTGCACACTGTGTATTTATAAGCTAAGTGTACCTGTACATACAATCTCTACAAACATAAGTTGATACCGTAGATCCAACTATATTAACCTAGAATAGCATATAATAGCAGAACCCATGTACCCACACCACCCATCCTACATAACACATGCGAGATCTCGTACCCACTTCACATCTTACCTCCCCACTGTATACAACCCGCATATGTCGAGTATAGCTGCTTACTAAGTTTTTTCATTTCTCAACCTGAAGATGGCCAATGTAAAGTGCCGAAACATGTAGTTGTTCTTTATGTAATAAGTTGTATGCATATATCTACCTTCATATAGTTGTGTTAGACACATACGTACACTCCATTCTAGTTTAATTATAAACACAATGAGGATGCCGAACCTTATGATTGTGAGGGTCAAAACTGTAAAATCTCAAATTTATACAGTTCTAAAATCTGCTACAGTCCCATTAAGTTTGCAAGTGACAAACTAGAGTATGGACCAACTTACTTTTCTTAAAGGTAGTCGAATCTCTCTTCTACAAACTCAACATTTCTCTTCCTACTGTCCTGCCCTGCCCGCTGTGTTATACTGTCCAGATGTTTCCTCTATCCTCTCATATCCTGTCCTAAACAATTCCTACTATTCCTGCCCAACATAAAATTTAGACTCCCAATTAAAGTCAACAATCGACTGTTATAGGCCTGTATGTTTGTAAACAGTATCAATCATTTGTAAGGAATCCTCGAATGTATAACAGTATAAAACAAGACACAGTGCAAGTATTACCGTAAATTTGAAGCGCGTTCGCGTAACCATTTCTGTCGTAGATAAGCTATAAGTATTACATGTTCTGAAGGTGTATCTGTGGCATTAGTTATCCGGTATGCAGAGTCAGTCAGTCAGGCTACGTACTAATGCCGCTCTAAAGGAATTCTACAAGTTGACTGAGAAACCACAACAAAACAATTGGAAGGAAAATGATGAGGAGCAGAAGGAGGGGGAGGAAGAAGAAGCAGAAGAAGCAAAGAACACCCAAGAATGACGTTTGGAACGCAAAATGAAATAGTACCGTGATATTCTAAAAATACAACACAGACCTTGAGGAATAAATCCGAAATATTTCATATGATTCGCAGACAGAGAACGCTGATAGAAAACCAAACTTCTCGATGGGGAACTTACATGCACTAAACTTTATTGCACAAATGGATATAAGGGCAATTTTCATAACGTGGTTCAATAGTGTCGAAATTTCACAACATAAGGTGAAAAAATAGAAGTATATATGGCATATATCTGTAAACAGGCTTTCAATTTACTCTGAAGTATCCGTATTCAACGGAACCTATTGCCACGAATAAAGTCCCACTCCATGCAGTTCCGTTACAGGCCGGTTTCATTCTATTATAACTGGAAATTTCCAATTGTAGAGATTTAACCGGGATTTCGAGATACAGGCTGTTCCCACAATGCTGCACATTTTCTCCGTTCCTGCACATACACAGCCAGATACCTGTAGAATGTTGTATGGTAAACTGATGGTACTGCGAAATGCAGTCCTTGTCTTATTAGTGACGTCACTAGCAGAGTATATTGGGCTGTCAGTTGTATAGTCCTTGCTAACTACACTCTTTAAAACCAAAGTATTTCTTTTGTGACTTTGTAAGTGGAAATAAACCCTGAATGTCTGAATCCGAAAACCACCATTGACGACGCTAGTGATTTAGCGTAGGTATCGTGGCGCAAACAAACCGTGGCGTAGTGTACTGTTCCAGGAAAACAGACGTGAGTACGGAGCGTATCGATCCGCCGGGCAAGGAAGTCCCAGCAACAACGTCACACCGAGGGTAGTGTACTCCCGGAGATCGGGCGTAATATCAAATATCAACATCGCGTGCTATGGCTGTGCCTAACTTCCCGGGCTCTTATCTGTATGAAAGGAATACTGCTTGCAGCCATCTACCGAGCTAAGCACCGCCATTTGTACAATGGACACGTGACTTCGGTATACTTGGTACACATCTAGTGGACTTTGGGATGATCTCCACCATCAATGATACATGGAAATATTAAAAAATGAAGTTTTTAGTTTCGTAACAGACAGCGCAAAATTCCGAAATAAATAACAGTTCCAGCAGAGTACTCTGTCATGAAGTAGAACGTAGCGTTTACTGCATGACGTAGCGTTTACTGCATGACGTAGCGTTTACTGCATGAAGTACTCTAATAATTTTCCTCCTTTATACTTTTTTCCTCTTCCTGATCTTCTTTGCCTCTTCCTTTCTGTTTTTTCCTTTCTTATTTTCTTCCTATCTAGCAATACTTTATAACACAAGAACATGGTGTTTCCCTCATAATTATCCATGCAATATTCCTCCACATAGATTTTTCCCAGTCTAGCACATACTGTGTTTTAATTACCAGTAATCGCCATGTTTGACAGGCAACCGTAGGGTCTGTGCCACTGCGATTGACGCAGAGAATGAACAAAATGTCTTTGTATCGTTCATTCCGATGTACCTTATATTATTATTAAGAAACAATTATCCAGTTTAGCATGAGTAATTCATTTATTGATACAATGCACCGACGATGCTGCCGGCCGGCAGCATCGTCGGTGCATTGTACCATAAGTTGTAAACACAGTCTTGTGCTCCTGAGGGTGAACGAAATTATCGCCCGAAACATGTTGAGCTGATTGAAATCATCAATAAATTGGTATTGTTGCATCTAGTTGGTTGTTTATATTATTATAGTCTGATCTGAAAAAAAAAGTTCGTTTCATTTGATGTGCGACCCACAAACGTTGCACTTAAAGTAAGGAATATTACACATATATCCTAAATTGTAAGTTTTGTTTTGTTTTGCTTAATTTCAGTTCCGAATATTTGCCGCTGTTTTGTAGAGAGCGTTTCGTCGACCCAAAGAAAAGAAGTGCAGTCATAATATATAGATGCAATTGTCAGTGCCCACAGTTTCCGTGAAATTGTCCCTTGCAGGATTAGTTGGCGCCCATTAACAAAGGGGTTTCAAAATCTTGGTTTCAGTTATCGCCTGAAATAAGAAGCATTCACAGTACAGTTTAAGCCAAAGAAATTTAATGGCTCCGGACAAAATGCACTTGGCATCCGGGCATAACTTGTTACACTTTTGATACTGCTGGCACTTTTCTTCAGAGAAAACTGTCACGAATAGCAGTGGCATAGTCAATCTTGACAAACTAGTGCCCAGATAGTTAGAAAAAAGTCGCTATTTGTAGACCCAGATGTTCCCTACACTGCTCATAGGAAAGATCAAGAGCAGTGGTCTGCTTGCATTTCATAGCATCCTGGTTTCGTACGGTCAGTTATTGATACATAAAATGTAAAAAAGCAATCCCATTACACGCCTGCACAGGCGCTGAGGGTTCCAGGACGTTGAGGCTCCCAGATTTCAAGACAAGGTGGTAAGGTTGTCAAGCCTAGCACGGGCCGCTTTTACCACCCAGGAAGTATTCGTGGTATTTATTTATGTTAGAGGCTTAGTTAACTCCAGAGCCACAATGCGACCAGAAAGATACCCTCGGGGAATTGAACCCGCGACCTTCCGCCTTGTAACGCAGTGCCTCACCCAACAGCGCCACTGCGCCCCCCCCCCAAGTTATTTATAGACACAGACTAAGTCCTGCGCTGGACCATTTCCTCTGTGCGGTCCATGACCGCCTACTTCACACACACTCGTATGCAGCTACCTTGCCTGTCTCGAGGCGATTTCTCCAACTAAATTTGCAATGTGCACCTTGCTGTGATGAAAGGATGCACGGTGAACGTTTCACGTTTGCTGAAAGAAAAATAAGGCGACATTAAAATAAAGTGAACAATATAAGATGGTGTAGATAATAATTGTGAATTATCAGTGTAACTTTATGTCAAAATAAGTGTTTTGTGTCAGACCGTAAGTCTCTATGTACCATACTAATGGAACCTGAATTAATTTTCAGATTTTTCTGAGATTTGTAGCTTATTCCATGTCATGTAGTATTATAACTTCGAAGTGTATTCGAAGAAACACTACTAAGAGTTGCATAGAAAGCTACGAATTGCTGAATATTATTAAGTTTAACGCCACTGAATGCAAGTTCTACATCACTGTAAGACGTTAAAACTTTTTAATTCATCCCACTATCTTTCGTGTTGTTTGTGTATGGAAAACATTGCAGATCTTCAGATTATGATTATTTCTATAAGATTTTGCATGCGGAGGAACACTAGCGCCGTTCGACTGTATAATCTCTACTCTGTTAAATCCCGGTGGATGAAGATTCTTACTTGATGGAGATCTACACTGGAGCCGGTATAGTCAAGTGCACTGTGCACTGGACGGCCGGGTTTCACATTCTCTGTAAATAAAAGAACTTTTCTTCGCTCCAAGACAGGTCTATTATCGATAATATAAGTTGTCGTTGTTGCTTCTCTGCTTACCTTGTGTGCCCTACATTCAATCGTGAAACTGTATGGAAACGGAGAGGAGGGTTTGATGTTTAATTCCAATTGGGTTTACTCACTATGTGTCAGTTATCATGTTTAAACCGAGGACCGTTTCGCATAGCTTTTACCCAGTTCCTTTCCGGACTTAAAGTTTGTATCGGCCGTAAACTGAAGATGACCGAACGGAACCATCCAGTGGCGAATTTAGAATACATGCATCTTGATATTCATGACGCGGTCCTCGGACATAAGTTCAAATTGACATTTATTTTTGTCACCAGAGCCTTCTGGAAGTCCAATAGAGGAAGCGTTTTGAATATTGCATTTTTCCGCCGTTTGGACAGAATTCGTATTTTAGTGGTGTGTAGGAGTGAATGCGTAGAGGTTGATAAACAGGGTATCCCAACGTTTTAAACCATAAAAGACAGCGAGAGTATTTATATTTTGAGCGTCTGTCGGATAAAAACAGGCTTTACTCCAGACACAGTTGTTTGATGGTAGGTTTTATTGCATGTATCTTGGGTTCGAATTACGACAGATGGTGTTCGCGGAGGGTAATTTTACGAGATTTGATTTTCTAACGGTAATGACTGGAACAACCCTGCTTCAGGAAAGTGAGATTATAAATTTTAAATTATGCATTGCGTTCTGTTGTGTAAGACTACAAACAACTTCTCATTTACAGTCAACACAATTTTATTGATATTAAATTTAACCAGACATACCAATAAGACAACACGTTGCTACAAATCATGGTCACCTACAGGCCAATCAGCATCATGAAGAGTAGAAATATGGTCATGCATAGAATGTGTGGTAAATAGATTCAGATCTCAATTTTATAATTGTTTATGTATGTATCGTACATATTGTACAGTTTATTATCCAGACCAACAAATGCACAACATATATATATATATATATATATAAACAATATTTTGTGTATCGCAAGCACTCCTACATATTTCAATACTACTACATAATTTTCTACTTTGCTAAAGCTAAAAAATCATTGAAGTTAGAAACTCAATAAAATCAGTAGATCAAAATATGATCATTATATTCTGTGATAAAATAAAATCTACACAACGCTGTGGGCTGTGTGAACTGTTATAATTACAGTACGTGGAAGTTGTTAACTTGGTGGCTGTATAAACAGTGTGGACTGTCTTATAGGTGTAATTACTGTGGTAGTGTTTACTGTATGCGTGTATGTTGAGAACTGCTATAAAATACTTATAGTTTGTGTTGTGCATGTTGTTGTCATTCTATTACTAATAATAGGCATTGATAATAAAATGTGACATATTAGATCTAAAGTTAATAATTGTATACGAATATTATGTAGATTTGAATATTGTAGCGGGATATAATCTTCCCTGGAGGATTCCTTTAGTTCGTGGTGAAGGGTGGTATAGTGAATGTATTTGTTGATAATTATAATTTTCTAGTATTTGTGTTTTGTAGTTGAAATTACATTCAGAAATCATTACAAATTCATATACTTCAGGCGAGTAAAAATGTGTTACTTGCAGTACGTGGTGTATCTATATTTACGCTTTTATTATATATGGTTTTGAGCGGGTCGGTTAGCTCAGTCGGTATAATCACTGACTACGGGGTGGACAGTCCGGGATCGAATCCAGGTGGGGACGAGATTATCCGCCCATCCAGACCGGCCCTGGGACTCCCCCAGCCCCCTGTACAATGGGTACCAGGTTTTTCTCGGGAGTAAAGGCGGCCTGGGTGTGGGTCTAACCCCCATCTAGAGTGTCGAAGTCCTAGAAAGAATAGAGCTATACCTCTACTCACCCTAAGGGATTTCGTGGCCTATAAAAAGGGTGAAAACCTATTATATATAGTATTTATACTAGTTTTGATATTTTATACGCTGTCACCATCTGGAAGGTTGTATTGTTGGCTAGATCGCTGCTTGTTTAGATAAAATCTGCCTCCTCGATCTTCAGAGTAGGGGAGACAATAGCTGTGAACAACGAAAGAGCAATAAAACACTAAAATATAACACGCGGAAAATGGTGAAATTCCCCCATTAACAAGGGTTTAGAGCAGTCGCTCTTCTCATAAAATCTTAACCTCGGATTCGGATAGGGGTGTGTGGTCAACGCTACACTGCGGCCGGCTTACCCCGGGAAAGAGCTTTGGTAATCAATGTACAGGAAGATTGGTGGGCTTCAGAGACGGTTTGGACGGGTGTGGAAAAGGAAATATATCTTTTCCTATTGGGGTTCAAACCCGTAGCTGCCCAGTCCTACCGACTACCCCGTCCCGGTCCTACACGGGACGAATTCAATAAACTAAGACCTCTCTCTGCCACCTGATATGTTTTTCCCACTTTTCCATTCGTGAAGCTTTCTTTCAGTTTGTACTTACATTTAATTTTGAATGTTCATTTTATTCCAATTACGTTTATTTTTAAGGTTTACTGATTTATTCTACTTACTTCTCTACTCTCGCCTAATATGGTGTGTTGGGTTCCTTAGTCCTCCGAATCTAGGCCTGTAGGACTGAAGCACTTCTGTAGTCTTGCCTACAAATATGCCATGCTACAGCAACTTCCTCTCTCTCTCTCTTTCTCATTACATTTAAGAGTTACAAACACCTTTCTATATGACGGTAAATTTTGTCAATTGAACTAAAATATCAGTTGTAATTAGAGGCAAGTTAAATGGAGTCAAGGCTCCTTTCACTCAAGCGCAGCATAGTACCATGTATCACAAAGCAGGCTTTCACGTGAGATTAATTTCCTGCTCTATTAGAAGCGCGTTGCATGTGGCGAGCCACCGAGATATTCCCATCATTGTACAGTAAATCACATCAGCGCATGCCACAGAGCGCCTCCCTACGTGAAGTCTGTGGGGGTTAAATTTATGTGCTGCTTTACAGTAATTCAGTATTACACGGAACAAAAATTAACAGTGTTACGAACATGATGCTGCTTGTTCTGTTTATTCGGGAGTGTCATTAGCATTGTCGCAGAGAGAACGAATTGAAACATTCAGTGATAACTGTCACTCATCACCAACGGCATGTTCACAAATATCAGTAATGGGTAATAATTCTGCGAAGTAAAGCAACTGCAGAAGCTGACAGACTCTAAGTTAATCAGGCAACTGCTCTCTCTCTCTCTCTCTCTCTCTCTCCCTGTGTACCATGACAATTATTACTGTGTCGGTACAAGAGTTGAACAGGTTAGAGTATTGCACGACCTCAGAATGTATTTCCTTAACATACATTTGAATGTGTTTTCGACTAGGAAACGCAAACCGTCTCTTCGTTTCAATTTTTCCAATTAAACATTTCTCTGGTTACTCATCTTTCCTATGCATACTTCGTGACTCGTCAGTGTCACTGCAAATTTGATGCGTGTTTGACCGTGCATCATCGATATAAATAAAGTAAAGGACCAACTAGATGCAACAATAACAATTTATTGATCTTCAAATTACCTCGACATGTTTCGGGCAATTCTTTGTCCATCTTCAGAAGCGCAAGACTGTGAATTACAGCCTGTGGTATAATGCCCCCAGATTGTTGTCGGTTGAAGGCCTGGATCGGTGTGAAGGATGTTGCTCGAGCAACATCCTTCACACCGAACACACAGATCGTGCCGCTGCGATCCAGGCCTCCATCCGACAACAATCTGGGGGCATTATACCACAGGCTGTAATTCACAGTCTTGCGCTCCTGAAGATAGGCAAAGAATTGCCCGAAACATGTTGAGCTAATTTGAAGATCAATAACTTGTTATTGTTGCATTCAGTTGGTCCTCTACTTTATTTAGTGTCACTGTCTTGCATTAGGCTGTCCTGAGAGCGAAACACGAAGAGCAAAATTCTGCCCCAGCAGTTCAACAAGTGTTCTTGACTTAACAAAGAATGTACATAATTTCCTAAGTAGCAAATTTCACGCAGCAGAGTGAGAAGCTAGTAGTTGCTCAGCTAGTCAATAAATTTCGCTTCTTTTGCGGAGCCTGACATGAATCAATCTTGTCACAAGAACCCATTAATCGTTTCCATCCCGATCGAGATTTATCGAATGTATAATATACCACACGATTGCTTTATGGTTAATTTTAATGTTACCCTCCTATCCTGCCCGGAGCCAGATCTAATTTGTTTCTTCAGTTCGCCGTTTTCCATACAAAATCTATATCGTGCACTCGCCTGTCCGATGCCCGCCACATGACTGCCAAACAATTTCACATTCGATTATCTTTATAATATTCCCTCAAGCTCGTGTCGCTTCTTCCCTCGGAGCTCAAAACATTAACCTCAACATCTTTCTCTCGTAAATATTTAGTTTATTGTCTTGCTTCAAAGGGAGAGATAGGTCTCAAAACAATAAAAACAACAGTTTTTTAGTTTTAATATTTAACTTCCTGTATAGAAAGACACAAGACGAATCGTTATGAAATAAATGCTGGATAACACATTTCGAATTTAATCTACTAAGTGGGACCTAAATTGAAATGAAATGTGAAATTTTCCCTTCATAGATCTTACTGCATATAACACACGTGGGGGTTTTGATTCGTGGTAGTCTACACAACAGAAAACAAAGAAAGGCTAACTGGATTGTTCACATCTTGCTTACGAATTGTCTTTAAAACACACTGCTGAAAGGGCGATAGAAGGGAGAGGGAGACTAAGAAGACGTAAGCAGATACTGGATGACCTCAAGGTAGAAAGAAGATTCTGAAATTTGGAAGAGACAGCACTAGATCGTACTGTGTGGGGTACTCTCTTTGGATGAGGCTAGGGACCTGTCGTAAGACAGGCTACTAAATACATGATGGAGCCCCCGACAGGTTTTAGAGTATTTAAAGAGCTATTGTTTGATATCGGATTCGGAGTTTGTCCTTCGTCAGCAGGCATGCCTTGCGTACGCCCTTCGCCCGAAGAAAAATGTATTACCGTCTCATGCAACGCACGTTGTCCGTCTTTGCCAATGTGGTGGAACCAGAGACCAACCAAGCACGTTGCTACTGCTCTCTCGAGACCAAGCAGCGATGGTATACAGACGAGACCTGAAACTGAAAGTGAAACTAACTGCCCTGAGCTGTTTGCTGCTCCAGCAGGCATATCCACACTCTTGCACCCAGCTTCCCAACAAGTAAACCACGTGCTACACCTGTCACAAATTTTAATCGTTTAAAGCCCACAATTAACTCTGTGTACCATGTAACCTAACATCAAGTTGGTCTGCTTCCTTTGGACAGTGTTCTTAGAAGCCCGAGCGTCCTGCAATTGTCACAATGTGCATACACTATTCTCTTACACTGCGTTTAAACTTCTGGTTTCTAAAAGGAAATGCAGTGTGTTCTGTACGAGATGCAAACTATAGTCTTGATAAAATTTAGAAAATATCAATGTTCAAAATTTCAAACTGATAACTCAAGCTGTGTGGAACTAATGGAAACTTTATTCACCCCATAAGAAGAATTTTCTGTCCCTCAGAAGTTTCGAAGCTGTATTACATATTCACACTAGCTCAACATTTGCCTCATTCTTAAGCAGTTGAGTCCATCCCAGGCCCTTAAGTTTTTTTATCTCTTATAAGTTTTAATGCCTTCCGCTTCGGAAATGTTCCTAGAGATCTGTTCCATCCAGGTTTTGGGCCTAATTTTTACACATTTTTATCAGGTCCCCATGTGTTCTGCATGTCCAGTTTATCCGTTATTAGCTTTAGGTTGAGGGAAATACTACATCAAGAGAGTAGGGTTCACAAAGGAGATTGGAAATTGGCAGTTCCGGAATAGGAACTAGTTCCGATGATAAATTGCGAAGTGGAACTAAGAATTTGTTTTTTTTTCGGAAATTAAACATGTGTGCGAACAGACAGCAGATCATTGCACCGTCCTCTGGAACCAACAGGGACACATTTCCCTTTCTTCGTATCCTTTTGACTCTTGCATTGAAGGAGTGTGTATCTGGTTCGTACAGTATTCAACTCTCCTCTACATTATGCAAAGCTTTTGTCTCTATTCCTTTCGAGCATCAGCCAATACTCTCTGTCTGCTGCACATCGAATATTTCCCTCCGAATTCTCAATCATGCTGCAGTGTTGTCCAATCTCTTCTTGGTTTTCGGAACAAAGTTTTTGTATTATGTTACTCCATAGTCTGTTCAGTGAAATGTAATTTGCTTTGGGTCAAGTGGGACGATAGGAAGCATATAGAAACAAGCTTCGTAGCTTATTTTGCTTTCTGTCCTGTAATATCACGGAGGGTGGGAAGGAGGCTATTGTCAACATACGTCACTTCCGGAATGAATATCGAGTCTCAGAAACATACGAAACGAAACAGGATTAAGCAGCACAGCAGGACATTTGACTTTTCGCAACATAATTTATTGTTTACACAACACACTGACTTTGGGAGGGGCGTCGTTGTTGGTGGGGTTCCGGGCTATGAGGGTGAAGTTTATGTCAAATTTTTCTTGTATTTTTATTAAGCGGTACGTCATGATGAGCTTTAGCGATCAGTTTTATATACTGATTTATTTACCCGCGGTTAATGAACCTCATGTAAAAATGGGGTCAGAGACTTAGTGACATTCAAAGCCACTCTTGCCACTGTGCGTAATGTTTAAACCTCTATTCTCTGTCGTCAGTCCAACACCAAATCCATAGCCAAGCTGCGTATAGATGTCGTCGGATTGTAGAACAATTGTTAAGTAGGAGTTAAAACGTGTATGGTAAGAACTAGTCGTGGCCTATTGTGGGTACCGTTGTGGCATTTAAATGGAGTTATTGAGGAAAATCGCCATACATTATCAGGTTGGTTATTCTGTGGGCCGATTTTGAGCACGTAGGTTCCTGTATAGACAGCAGGTATGCTACTCCCTGGACCAGCATGTCTGCTGTAAAGTGTGTCATCCATGACGTAGTTTCAGCGTTGTCTCACAGTGCTCTAGCCTGACTGTTGCGAGGAGCAGGGTACATTCACATTCGCCGTTAATGTGACTTTAGTCGTGAAGATATAGGCACTATATTCATCCGAAACCTTGATACCCACCTACAAGAATATAACAATGTAACATGCCGCCATATTTGAGAAACACGCGGATAAGAAAGTGAATCCTCTCCGTCCTTCTCTCTGTCTGTCCGTCCTTTTGTCTGTCTCGTTGTAAATCAGTCTGTAACCTTGTGTAATGGTTTACAGCCTATAATGTGCAACGTATTTTCATCAAATTTTTGTATTGAAATATGAGCTCTAATTTGAATAAACAGAGTGCAGCTAATTTTCAAGCAAGTGGACCTATTTGTGTAAACTCATTATGTGGAAGTGTAGAATTTTATGATTCAGTAACCTCTGAGTAGTAAATATCTATAGCACAAATTAAGGCAAAACAAAGTGGAAGTTAATAAAGAAGCACTTATCATCTCAGATTTGTCTAGAACAAATTCCACGTGACACTGCTGCAACTGTAATTAAGTAGGATGAAGTTTCTACTTTGTCGCTTTGAGGGAACAGACACCACTTTGCAGTGAGAGTGTCAACATGTCTTGTTCATTTATTCTGGTCTGAATTCGGTGGGTACTGATATTTTGGATTAAAATGTTATTTGGATTTTTCCATTTTTCCCAATGAGTAATGCAGTAATTTTTGTCGTAATTTGTCTCAAATTAATTTCTCACCAAAATATTGAAAACTTTATTGAATTCATTTAAAAGCAAGCTAATAGCACGTTATAGAAAATTCAAACGTTTTAACAACAGCATTTTTTTCAGCGGTGTGATCTTAACACAAAGCTTACCGGAAAATCCCACCGCTAGTCTAGGCCCTGTACGATCACATTTTTGAAGTTGACAAACAGAAGGAAAAAATATGCTTTATATCCTACAAGACACATTATAATGTTCTATCTTATGTAAAATCATTTCCATCCTTAGTTTGACTTAACATTGTCTGTCTTTCTCAGATTAGTTTTCATATCTCATCCTGACTGCCTACTATAAACAGTTTGTGAACTATTTAACAGCTAATTTTCAGTGACTGAGAGACAGCACTTGATAACTTAAACTGTGGAATGGTATTTAGCATGTAACTTGCAAAGCGCTTTGCCGAGTCGCTAAAAGCAAAGTGTTTGTCCAGAAGCTAGTGAAGGATTTCGTAGCAAAGAATGGGTTAAAAGACCGAAAGAATTCGTTCAGCCCTGCTTTTCGCTTGCACACACAGACAGACAGACAGAAAGACAGACAGACACACAAGTATAGTTGCGTCAGTCTATTTTTAGAAGCGAGGTGTCTTTCGCCTGTATGCTTTCTTCCTCACTTTACATCCCGCTGTCTCCTGGATTCGTAGTAGCGGAAACGTTTCTACTGTAATTTGCTTGGGAATAAATCGATTCGTGGAGCAGGTCGCTACACATTGCTTCGCAGTTCTTGAAATACCACTTAAACCGCTTAATTTAATATATATATATATATATATATATATAAATTATGTGTGTGTGCTTATTATATAACTTTAAATATATTCTGTGAGAGGACGCAATCATAACCTAGTTTAAAAAGTTACTGTGGGTAAAGCGCTAGATGTATTTTATGTTTCATGTACATTGTTATACAATTATGTAATGTTAACCAATCAGTATCGAGCATATCCTCCAACCTGCTAGACTGCTTGCATAAATGCACGAAAAACCTAACATATGAGGCTGCATGTACAATAGAGTCTTCCTAATAATGAACACAGGAAGTTCGAAACATGTAGAAGACAAGAAGAATTTAATTAAACATGAATTTAAAAACTACAACTTGTTGGTTAACGTTAGATGTATCTTAATACAGTACAGTACAGTACAGTACAGTACAGTACAGTACAGTACAGTACAGTGCAGTACAGTACGGTACAGTACAGTACAGTACAGTACAGTACAGTACAGTACAGTACAGTAAAGTGCAGTGCAGTACAGTACAGTAGAGTAGAGTACAGTGCAGTACAGTACAGTACA
>Ga0123355_10010090_pt1 | contig 14432 bp, 11 predicted proteins | sample TergutEmb28metaG_3_FD_89872 | JGI IMG/M metagenome (GOLD analysis project Ga0123355, IMG submission 89872) | Embiratermes neotenicus P1 segment gut microbial communities from Petit-Saut dam, French Guiana - Emb289 P1 | ecosystem: Host-associated > Arthropoda: Insects > Digestive system > Gut ...
GGGGGGGGGGGGGGCGGGAGGGGGGGGGGGGGGGGGGGGGGGGGGGGGGAGTTGTCTTCCGGGCGTGCAATGCGTTCCGGTAACCGTGATCGAAAATAAACCATAACCTCGCAGCAGACGTTTTATCAGTGGCTCGAATTTCGACCCTGACGTGCCCTTTCGTCCCTTAACGTGATGATATTCAGCACTCAACTGTAACTAACGTACTGCAACAGCGGGAGCTAGTTTTGTGCCTTTGTGTAGTTACGGTTAGTTTCCGATCTCGATTACAGCAGTCTGTCACATTTCAGGGCGACCAGTTACGAGGTGCAATTTTTGAAAAGTAAAGAGCGTGTATTAAATGACATTTTACTAGTGATACTTTTTACTGTCCTGCGTTTCTCACATTCCGCCCAATTTAACAATACAGCGATCAGAAACTCGTCACATTCTACTGCCGCACTCTTTGTAACTACCTGGTTTCAGTTATTTTCATTGCGGTGATAACAGAATTAACCGATTTCTCCAGTTGCACGAAGTGGCGGCTTCCCGCAGCAGACCCGGTGGGGTGGCTGTAGCTCTCCTGTACTTCGTATGGGGACAGATACTTGTATACCTGGAAAATGCTGCAGGAACGCCAGGCACGAAAACATTCTGTAATCGGAATGGCTGTAGGTTCATTAAGCTGAGACAATCGACGTTACACTGTTCTCATCTAATGAACCGTGTGGTGTTAAAAACAATTATGTAACTGCTGGAACAGTAGCTTAAGTGGAGCTGTGAAAGCCGCGGGCATTGGCCGCTCCGGGCGCGTGAGCGATAATCCAGAAATGTTAGTAAAGTGACTCAGCCGTTTTCAGTTTCAACTGTGGATGCGAGTCGAAGGTGGTGTGAGTGACAACGGCGAATTGCGCATCCTTGTGTGGTTGCACATATAAATATCATCACAAAAGTTTGTAAATTATTGTTTTAGTTCTATAAACTCTAGAATGGGAAGGGGAATCGGAGGTAGAAGCAGGTCTTAGAACTTGCCGCGGGCGCTGAAATGGCAAATTCCGCGTTTTTGGCCTAAGCGCGCCAGAAAAGGAGGAGGTGATGGGGGAATTTTACTGTGTGTGTGCTTGTGCGCGCGTGCGAGCGAACGTACGTACGTACGTAGTACGTAAATTAACCTGCTGTAATCATGATTATGTTAATGCTGCACCAACCACGGATGCTGAATAACTCCACAGAGAAGGGTCATTCCTGAGCAGCTAACAGGTCCTCAGCTAGTCAAGAAGTTCCCCGCATTTTGTGGGCCCCCAAGGTTCATTACCACATTTAGAAACCGCCTGTCCCAGTCTTGAGTCAGAGAAATCCAGTCCATGCATACCCATCCCACTTATTAAAGATAAATTTTAATATTATTCTCCTGTTTACACCTGGGCCCTAGAAGTGGGCTGGACATTGAGTTCAGAGCGCAATTAATTTGAAGGCTGTGTCGCGCACTGGTGGGCTTTCCTCATTCAACACTCTTTCCGCATAACAAAGCACACTTTTCACATTTTCGTGTGTTGTTCACAGACCGAATAACGTTTTCGGGACATCCGCACAAAAAAAAAAAAACAATTGAAGCATAAAAATTCACCACTACAGAAAAATGTCAACAAGTGACAGTACCGTGCATACAGTCTGCTCAATGTGTCTGCACATGTCTTGCCCAGAAACGTGAAGGTGAGAATATACATAGTTAAAGCTCTTCAGTTGTTTATGGTTTTGATACTTTGTCTCACACAAATGTGTATTGAATGTGATAAATGGTCTTCTGCTGTATGACGCCGTGCTGATTGGCAATTGATTACAGACGACTAGTAGGAGCTTATTTCCGCATTTTATAGGATGGTCCAAAAAGATGAAGGAGACAAGACTCCTTCGAAACTTCGTTAACAGATTAAGTCAGCAGGACGACAAATGGCAGAAGTCATCTTCAGCAGAAGCTCTGTGAAAACCTCAAATCACACATTGCTCTGAACTGACACTGCAGCAGCAGAGTCCACGGGTATTCGTCGTTACTGGAAAGGGTGACCACTGGTTGGTACGATTCTGAGCCAGTTTAATCGGTCTGCCACATTCACAACCGGTCTGCCACATTCACGACAGGTCTGCCACATTCACAATCGGTCTGCCACATTCACAACCTGTCACCCAAAGCTACATCTTAAATGTTATTTTCTCATCTGTTTTCCCAAATGGATGTTCCCGAGGAGGTTTCTCAACCACAGTTCCGTTTGTATTCTGTGTCATGCCCTCGTAACGCCAAAGCTAATTGATCGATATAAATCACATATACATACCTAACGTAAAAGTACATGTACGCGCACGTACACATTTGGCCACGCATTTCTGCTTAGTCTGTATTTGCAGAGATTTTTCCTTAGGCGCTTGAAAATTTCAAGGATTTGCTGGAGTTGAAATTTTGCGTCTGCGGCGGACGCAGTTTGCGGCTTACCTTAACGCACTGCACTGTGAGGCGGCTAGCACGGAGGCGTGTAAATGTGGACTCTGGCCCAGATATATTACTGAACACTGTGAACTCCTGGAATTGGAACGTGCAGTTTATGTGCTTCCCCTGAAATAAGATACCGCGTTTCACGTCCATACAAAACGCTAGCGAAATCGTCGTTTTGTGGACTTGTAAAGTCGATCTTCAGAGTTGTTTGAAGTGGGCACGGTGACTAGTTGCTGAACGTGATTGCTGCCTCAATTGTATCGTGATACTCGTATGTGTTTGTCGTTCTCACATAAATTTATTTGGAAATGTTCTCGATTTATTTACGTTGGCCACATTACTTTTTTTTTTGGTCGATTTTTATTTCACATTTAGTTCTGGCCGTAATTAGTTTTGCACCGAATTCGCTACTGGCATGTCTTACCCGTTCTGGCGACCCGCTCAACCCGTTGCTCGCGGGCAACATGTTGCAGTTACGTTGCCCGTGACATAGTGGTATGTTGCCTGCGGATGTATTTGACTTGAGGAATTTTCTTTTTTAGATTTTTTGCCCCTCACGAAGCCGAGATAAAACGCCGCAGCAGTTTTGTAACTTACGAGCTGTTTGCTTGTGGAGACGCACGAATTAACGTAGTCAAAATTTGCTGCAACCGTTACACCCATCTTCGTGTTGTGAATTGCATTTTGTATAATGTTTCGTGATGGTGCTGTTCTACAAATCGGAAGGTTGCTGGTTCGATCCCAGCTGGTGTCATTGAAATTTTTCCTTGATATAGAATCCTTCCGATCGCACTATGGCCTTGGGTCGACTCAGACTGTGACAGAAATGAGTACCAGGAGTATTTCCTTTTCCTGGGGGTAAAAAGCAGCCGGTGCATCAGGCTGATAACCTACCACCATCCTGTGCCGTTGTCATGATATCTGGGAACCTTAACTTCCTGGAATATTCTGGGCCTGTGCAGGCCTGTAACCGGACTGCTTTACCTTTTATTATGTTTCGTGATCGTGCGTGGGTATTTTATTCCATATGATGTGTAGAAAAATATACCGGTAAAATAACATACATACATATACTTTTTTCATTTTTCATTCTTCGTATTACACAGGGCGATTCATAATGTTCTCCGTGATTACAACCATTTCTAACAAGAAAACGCTTACGCAGAACCCTCCACACTGTTGTTTTCGACATTGATAGTTCCTTTAGCCCGGAGTACAGTATGAAACGCCCTGTATTTCACGTTGCCCGCGTGCAGATCCATTTGCGTCCAAGTTGTCGCACCACCCACAATGTTGATCAGCTCTCCTGTGTGGTGTTTATATTATTCATTCGTGCATATTAACATCATAAACGTAAACACGTGTCTTCTGACAGTGACTGTATATTGGGAGTGTCTCCTGGTAGACATGGCACGCTAGTGCATCCACTTAGCGCCAGATCCCATATACAGGAATGAAGACGAAAGTACATACAAGTTAGAGAAACTAGCGCTTGTCGGCCAAGCAAAACACATTTCTGCTCATTGTGCAGTTTAAGAGTTGCTTGTGCAGAGTTTGATGAACGTGCGTCTGTCAGCTGTATTTTAGTTTATGCAGCCAGACAAAAAACAATATCCTTTACGAATCCAGGAATAGGCATTATTTAATTTTGTTGAAGTAACACAAGCCTGAACTGTGTTTGGTGAAGATAAACGTGTTTTGGGACATGGCACGGTGAGGATTGATAAATATTTTCGGACGTTTCGAAGGATTTGCTGATATAGTCGTTAGCAGTCGCAGGAAGATTGACTCTGACTGTTACATGCCGAAGTTGAGTCATCCGGCTGCTGCCCAACGATAGCCATTTACCAGTGTACACGGTGTTATATGCCTGAAGAATCAGAATCTTCAACAGGTCTGGGAGAATTCAGGTATCGTAGAGGACTGTGTTTGTTGGGCCGGAATATTGTAGTCGGTATTGCAGCTCGCTACGGGCTGTACGGTCTGCTGGTCGAAGGGGGAGGGGCGAGATTTTCCGCACCAGTTCAGACCGGTCCTGAGGCCCACCCAGCCTCCTCTACAATGGGTACCACCCCCTTTCCAGGGGTAAAGCGGCCGGTGTGTGGCATTTACCTCCCACCTACTTCTAGCGCCGAGGTTAAAGAAAGAGTAGAGCTATACCTCTATTTTCTCTGGGCCATAGTGGCCTGTTATAGGTTGAACTGTACCTTCTTTAACTTTTACTGTGTTTGTTTAGAGAGTTTGTTGGCGTGCATTCTCCCCGTTTCTGATGTTTGTGGGTTAAGCAAAAAACGCATGCACATGCTGAGAACTTAAAGCATACTCATTCTTGGGAACTTGATAAATTAAAATTTACTATGATGCTTTCTCCTTCGTTATACGTACGTTTGAGTTTGTTTTTCCATGAGCCGTTTTTGAAGAATCTGATGAAGCTCGTTTTGAGATTCATGGAAGGTAGAAATTACAGCAGGCCGAAATATCCAGCATTCGTTAAGTGTAGGGGCTGTAACCTGCTACCAGTTTGTGTTTTAATCCTTTCAGTATGGTGTGGTTTCGAAGATGTAAACAGACAACCTCTGATGTATTATGCGTTTATATTGTTAATTTTGTGTCAGATGATTATTTATAATTCCGTGGAGTAAAACTTGTTTGGAGAAGCTGACATTTACTTAGCTGGTCAGTAAATTGCCTTCCGTTTGTAAATCCCGAAGTTTCGTATGGACAGGATCCTTCCACTAGACCTTATCCAGGGCCATTCCTCTAGGATGTATTTTGAAATTGCCCTGACATCCTCGCCTATGTGCACCAAGTGATATCTTCCCTTTCAAGTTTCTAAACTACATTCTGTCCTTATTTCTCATCGTCCCTAATCTTGCTACGTGCCCCGTCGTCATCCTTGGTTTGATCACCCTAATAACATCTACAACATAGGTGAAGAGTGCAGTTTATCAACGTTCTCGACATGAAGTTTTCCCCCATCCTCCTGTTAACACCTTCCTTTAACGGATCGGAATCTTTGTCTCCTCTCTCTATTAATATCGTCAGTGTTTGTCCTACTGGGGAGAGCTTTTGCAGAGTGACTTAATTGCCTGGTATTGCATAACAGCTGACCCAGAATAAAGAATACGGGGTTTCTGAGACTTGTCCTATTTCGAAATCAGACGTAGCACGCCGGCACACACGATTCTCCCACGCAAACAATAGGTCTGTTTGCTTCGAAGTGTCCGACATTCGATGTGATACAGCTCTCATGTGTCTGCTGTAATACAATGTCCAGTCTCAGAACCACCCTCTCTGCTGAGGCACGAACAAAGTCAGTTTACAGTCTTCACCTGCAAGGTGAATCTGTCCGCCTGGAATATTAGTTTATTGCGTGGGAGAAAAAAAAAAACCTAAGAAAATCGCTAACGTGAGTTGTGCTGGAATGTGATGGTGAGGCTTCTGTTTCATGTTTGTGCAGTCTGAATTCGCAGTCTGATGAAACGTGACACAGCGCAGTAGAAGTGAGTTAAGGATGTTGTTGATTGGAATTGTAGCTGCAGGTCGCTGGTGCAAAACTCAGAAGCAGGCTGGTAAACCACGAACGAGATTTAATTACGTGGGAGAGTAAGAAATTAATTGGGTTTGTGGTTGAACGGTGCTTTCGGTAGAAGATTAGTGAGCAGTGCACTGGAAAGGTTTGCGGTCTGATCATGGGCACTTGGTTGGAGGGCCTGAGGAAAATAACGACGAACTTTTATCAGGATAGTAGGTGTCCCGGCCAGGATTCTGATCAGGATGTTAGCTGTACCGGCCAAGATTCTTATCAGGATGTTAGCTGTCCCGGCCGGGGTTCCAATCAGTATACTAGGTGTCCCGGCCACGGTTCGAATAAGGATATTAGGTGTCCCGGCCAATATTCTAATCAGGATATTGGGTTTCCCGGCCAGTACTCTAACCAAGATATTAGGTCTTCCAGCCAAGATTCTAATCAGGATAGCTTTTGTCCCGGCCAAGATTCATATCAGGATATTAGGCTTCCCGGCCACGGCTCATTTCGGGATTTGGTTTACCGCCAAGATTTTAATCAGGTAGTCGGTGTGCCGGCCAAGATTCAGATTAGAATAGTAGGTTTTCCGGACAAGATTCTAATCAGGTAGTTGGTGTCCCGGTCAAGGTTCAAATAAGGATATTAGGTTTTACGGACAAGATTCTAATCAGGTAATAGGTGTCCCGGCTAAGGTTCAAATCAGGATGTTAGGTTTCGCGGTCAGGATTTAAATCAGGATATTAGATATCCCAGCCAAAATGCTAATCAAGATATTAGGTGTCCCGGCCAAGGTTTTAATCAGGTACCTTTCGAGTACGTATAAGATCATCATCGCTTAAGACAGCTTGTTAATGAAGCTGAAGTCATTTTTACTTTAGCGGAAAAGTGCTGTTGGCGACACCATAAATAATGGTGGATATGAATATTGTGAGCCTTATGTCATTTGTAACTCGATTTTTTGTTAAACAGCGGGCCCAAATAATGCGCTACAGTGGCACGGCTAATATGGCGGCTGCTCCGTTAACAAAACTGAATGGGCCCGGAATGCTGGAGCCAGTTCGTGTTGGCTGCTCTGTCCTACAAGAACATATGTTACACAGAGAATGCCTTTAAATATATTGTTTCCTATTACAAATAGTCCATAAATTTGTTATCAGCGCAGTATATTTAATGTAGGTAGGTTTTCACCTTTTTTTTTAGCAACGCACCCTTAGGGTGAGTGGAGGTGTAGCCCTACTCTTTTCTAGGACCTTCGGCACTAGATGGGGGTTGGGGGGTCAGCCCCACGCCCCTGCCGCCTCTACCCCCAGGAAAGACCCGGTACCCTTTGTACAAGAGGCTGGGTGGGCCCCAGGGCCGGTCTGGACGGGCGGAAAGTCTCGTCCCCACCGGGATTCGATCCCGGACCGTCCAGCCCGCAGTCAGTCGCTATACCGACTGAGCTACGTATACAGGGGGTGCCAAAAAATGTATACACATTAAAAAAGTATACACATTTTAAGAGATGTTATCTATGTATTACTTTTCGAAATTAAATTGAATTACGGTAGCAATGTGTAGTAGGACGTTCGCTCAAACGTGACTTGTATTCATCTTTTGTTATCGAGATAAATTGAGTATTACAATTTTAATACAGTTTTTTCCTTTCTTACAATATGTGTATGTTTTTGGCACCCTCTTTATTTAACGTAACTGTAATAATTTTAACGATCCTGAAATGAGTGTTGCCAACGCTGACTGGCTCTCGTATTCTGGACTAGAGCGCCATGCATGCACCACAGAAGAGCAGCGTTCTCAGATCAGGATTTTTGTGTATGAGCAAACTAGTGAAAGTTGCGGCACTGAGACAGTTCAATACGGTAACAGCTGTTACTGTGGGAGGAAAGTTTGCGAATGGTCAGAATGATTCGAAGTAGGGCAGATGAATGTTGTTGACGCGTAGTGTGGATGACCGTCGAGTGTGACGTACATTGAAAGTTAGGTACGGAATCCATCAGCGTGTTAGGGACAACCCATTCAATTTCGGTTGAAGTTAGTGTTGAATGAGAAGTTTAGGTATTACTGGTGCTAGAATGGTCTTAAAGGTCCATCCGTAAGCGTTTGTTTGTCAGTCGGGAAAAGTTCATGAACATGGAGCGATGTATGCCAGTCAGTTGTTCTTGTTGTTGTTGTTGTTGTTGTTGTTGTTGTGTCTGTTATTTTTATGTCTGTAGTTGCTGTCTTCCCGAAACTGATAAAAGTTGTCCGTAGTTTTTTGACAAGCTTTCGTATTATATATAGAGTAATCCAAAAGCCAAGGTGCTCGCGCGGCAGTAATCTGTGTGGTCTGTATAATGGCAAGTTTTTCCGGTGTCTGTCGCGAACGTAGTGATATTTGTCTGTGTAACTAGGCCGGTAGTGACGGCAGGGGTTCAGCAGGGTCGCGACTTTTCACTGTGCGTCGCCATACATACTGGCTTGTGTCTGTTGTAGAATGGCGTTTTTTACCCGGGCGTACAACGACCGGAACGTGAAGGTGGTCGTACCTCCGTCTATACAGATGTCAAATAGAAGAATGCATGGAGCTTTACGTTTATTCTTCAGTTCGTCATCTTGACGTTCTTAACATCGAGATAGCTACAGGGAATATCCTTAATGTTATATTCATCTTCATTCGAATATGTGTTTAGTTTCAGTTTTGAAAGATATTGTAGGATATTGTTACATACATGTGTATGAATTTAAGGACTTCAAGTGAACCATGCAGTAATTTCCGTGTTTGTTTCCTCTGTTTAAACCATATTGTTATATCTTTAATTCATTTATTTATACGTTCGTTCGCTGCATGAGCCATTTTATTCGTGTGTATTTTACATACGAGCATACAGGTGTAGTGGGTAATATCGGTTTTAACGTATTTTAGCTGAAATGATTGTATTTGGTATAACTGCTCATTTCCTTTGATCCACGTTCCTAAAGTGGGACTGATTAAACATCCGAGTTTTAATTTATTTTCTGCACCAAGACTGCACTGTAATGCCAGAAGCGAGAGAACTTAAAAATTGCTAATTTTAAATGATCTATGACCGTGCGTTGAGCAATTAGATGTGGTAGCTAAACCAACAGATGGACAGAAGTGTATGAAAATGTATTATGATCATCAGTATGTTGAATATGTATGTTTATAGTATATTTTTATGCACTTCTGTGCATTTGTTGATTTTAGCAACCACGTATAAAGTCAGCAACTGGTACGTAATTTCAGAGCTAAACTGCGTAAGAAAATTTTAACATAACATGAATAGGTTAAAAGGCTTTTGACTGTTGTGCGTGACAGTCATATACACGTACGTGCCTCCTCATACAGCAGTGAAGTGTCACCAGCACATGGAATGGTACGTAACAAAGACACTAATGAGGAGTGTGAAATGTCCTTGGAAGGTCACGCCAAGAAGAAGCGCTTGAATGCTTTGTCGTGCCGTCACAACACTCCAGCTCTCGTCTGCCCTGTTGCTTACAGTACGGAGGTCGTTAAATATGTCGAGCTCAAATCGGAGGAACCCTATACATTACCTGAGGCAAACTGGAGTACCCGACGTTCCGGAGGGTTTTTCCGTAATCATATGAAATTAGTACACTTAAAGCAATTTTCTGTTGGGCCAGCTTAAGCTGATCTCTTTGTCCGGTGGTAATTTTTCCGTATGGCAATGAGAACGAGCTGCCGAAACGTCATATATGTCAAGGATACGGTAGTGCACAACGCAGCTATTCTAATAATGAATCAGCCTTTGTCACAGACGTTTACAAAATCGTCAGAAGATTGTGTTGCCACATACGAACTTCCCATCCATTTTAAACGAAGCAGACAATAGAGGTGCTCCGAGTTGCGTTACACACGCTTTCTTTATGGTTTCACTACTGTAATTGTTCTTCGGCTACTCACATAATGTGTTTACGGTATAAAGAATATGTTGTGTATATGTATGTTGTAGCCATAACTCATCAGAAAATAAAAAAAAAAAACAGGAGTTTGAAATTTGGGGCATAGTTTTAGGATGATTGTGGCACATGGCTGTGCAAAGTACAATCAAAATCCGTCCGTAAGCTCGGTGTTGGAACAAGGGCGCCTGTCCCTTAGATTGATGTGTTCAGTTTAAAAGTTCAGGCCAAGTCCTGTGACGCTCGAAGAAACCCACCGCGCCGTTGCTAGGGTACAGAAAGAAGAAAGGAGGTAAAAACACGAAAGGGATAATGGAGAGGATTAAAAAAAAGATTTTTTCCTCATCATTTTTGACAGGGCATGGCTGTTTGTAATAATGTACATGGGAAAGAAATAATATATGATGCTTAAAGAAGGACTGTGTGATGGTTTCGACGTTGCCATTACTTGTAAAGTTTGCAAATGATATTCTCAGTGAGGGAAGATCACCGAGCCACCATTCGTTCCAGCTGGAAGAGTTTAACTGAAAGATGTTTAGCGCTGTTTTTTTGGACTAAGATTATGGATGTTTGACGGTTTATTTTAACAGTTTACTGCTAAAACTTCAAGGGCCTTTGTGCCTGTCAAGAATAGACCCACAGCACTGTGCAGCGGTGTAAATACTATAGCTGACGAATTTTTTCTGTTTCCCATCTCAAACTGTACACCGCGATTCATTCGGCTGTACTGCATTTCCGATTTTGCAGGTTCCTGGTATGGAGTCTGTTCCAGACCGGCTCTGCTGACGGGATTATTTGTGGTTTTTCTATGTCTCGCTTCCGCTTCCTTCCACATGTTTCCCAATCATTTATTTGCTCTTTATCGTACCATTCGGGAACGCAGAATGGCAGTATTTGGGATAATATTTGGATTAATATTTGGGTTGAAGTGAGAGAAATTACAGGACAGAGAAAGAGCATATTGAGAGCTTGCTAATGGACTCTTGGCCACTTACACGTTCATGTTTATCGTCCATTGTGGGAGAGCGAGGACTAGGAAGATGAGTTAGACGGACTTATAGGGTATGTGGCAAAGATTCAAAGTTCGTGTGAAAGGAGGAGACAACTTTTGGGCACTTCGTGCATATGTGAAGGTAGTAGATGGATGACTTGGCTGTGTTGGCTTAGAGCTGGCCTGAAGGGGGCTGTCTTGGAGAGGGTCCATCGATGGGCACTGTGTGAAAACGATATTGGGTATCTGGGAAATGAGAAAAAAGCAAGGCATCTCATGGCCGAATCGGAGACGGGCACATTTTCAGGGACATTTGATTCATAGTGTAAACCTGTTGTGGGACGTTTTGTTCGCCAAGCGAAGTACTCGCAGCAGTTCTTGTTTCGCTCTTCGAACGTGTGGGTGAGAGTTTCCGATTACAGTGGTGTAAGTTTCGGGTAACAAGCACAAAGCTCTGTCTCCGTCTCACAGCGATTTGCCCCTGACACCAAGACTTATGTTCTTTGCCCTACTTGAGCTTGCCTTTAAAAGCAGAAGGGTGTTTCTAGATCAGCTAAAAGACTGTCACATTTTTACGAAGATCATCATGGAGTAGATCTGTTGTGAATAGTATTGTTCGCTAAGCGAATTTATAGGTGCATTTGTTTTGATTTAGTTTGTACCCATGCGTATTGACTGAGCAGTAGCGTCAGTAGTGTTCCCTATTGCACTTTTCGCATGTAACAAAACATCAGCACAAACCTCTCTTTACTCTCTCTTCTCAAAGCGATCTGTCCCTGAGATCAAAACTTTCCTTCCTTGGCCTACTTGATCATGCGCATTTCGAGATAATGATACAGTGCCAAGACACGGTTTAATTATATGCATATCCCGTATTTGTTACCATGAAAGGAGACGAACTCTGTAACAGACTTTCTGAGAAAATATGATCTATAGTTGTTTCACAGTTACTGCTTGCTTTGAGGGCTAGACACAAGGGACATAGTGGCAGATTGTAACTATACGTAATCGTAAAGTTTACTGATATTTTTGAAACTGTGTGTTAAAAGAAGTGATAAACTTGTCTGCTTTTAATAAAACAGCGTTTTCAGATGAACTGGTCCGTTTCAAACTGTCAGCTACACAAAACCGTTTGTTAATCTCATGTGAATTCAGAAGGAATTCTTCGCATTCTCCATTCTGCAACCACATGCCCAGCCCTCCAGGCTCCCTCCCGTGCCACTGTCTGCACAATACAAGGTGACCTGCATGGAATTTTCGTTATGTAACATAATTATTAATCGCGCTCTGCATCCTTCACAGGTTGCACTATTTTCCTCGCCGTTTACGAAACCTCGTACTAGCTCCATGGAGTTCTCGAGAATCTTCGGGTCGCTCAACTCGACTTATGCGGAACCATATCGTTCATCACCGTGATCACAATAGCCCACCACGCCTAGACCCTCATGCTGAGCCAGATTAATACACTCCGCACCATAACATCCTGTTTCTTAGATACTCGCGTAATATTCTGCCCTGTCTATATTCACATCTTCAAAGTGGTCTCTTCGCTACACGTTTGCAGGTCAATTCATACGTATTGCTTATATTCATTTCGTTTTACAACAATAAAGAAGTGGTAGAGTTTATGTTTTGTGTATGCTGGGCTTCGATGTTTCGGACAGTAAACATTATCATCATCATCATCGTCATCGCTGTCACCTTTATGCATGGTATTTACAGTTAACCCTGTAAACGCCGAATTAAATCTCATCTGCCATTTGCTGGCATTATTAGGAGCTCACCATATTCTCCACGTTAGCAGGATAAGGGTTAAACACCTGAAACCAACCATGTTTCAAGTCTATATATTGTTGTAGCTGTTCTATAATCAGTCTGTGCTACATGTAATGTTATTTCGCCCGTTAAATATGTTCTTTACTATTACATTGGCACTTTCCGCAGTATGTGTGTGCAGTGCCCAATATGACTGTTTTTATTGTAGTTCCTTACTATTGTATTTTCACGGTATGTTGCTCAGGTATTGTCTTAGTGATTTTGAAATGGTTCTAGTCGTCCCTATTTTTACCGGTATCGCTCCTGCTTTCACATTCCACATGCGCTGCATTTCTGTTATGAAGTCCTTATATTTTAAAATCTCGGCTTCTTTCTTGAGCACATTTCTGTCTCCAGGAATTTGCAGCATCTATTAATATGCATGTTCCCTCTTTATTATCACGGATTATGTCCGGTTTATTGTCAGGAATAATTTTGTCGTTTCGCACTTGTTGGTTCCATTGTATGGTAACCTTACCTTCATTATTTGTTTCAGCTGATTTCGGTACATGGTCATACCAGTGTTCGTTTATTATTATTATTATTATTATTATTATTATTATTTGACGTCATATCAAATATCCCTACCATGGACCAGAATCAGTCCTTGCCGCGAAGGCAGATGATTTTGTTATTGTCTTATTTTTTATTGTTATCATACATTTGGCGCTGCATGGCCGTTATATTGACATTCTGAATTTTTACTTACACATTCGGTTGTATTACTTCTGTTAATACCGCGCATGCGTTGTACAGCAAGTCGCATTCGACATCACTCGCCTCACTAGTGTGTTCTGCATTAGTAGAGTTCGCTGTCCGCCCAAAAACCAACGAGAATCCACCTTTTGATTTCGTTATCCATCTCTGTGAGGGTCACGGAGTATGATGACCTAACCATCTGGCGAGTTCACAGAACAGCTTGCATAGTGTCAGGCATTTCCTGGAAACGTAGTTTGTCTTACTTCGGCCATAGTGAGTTTTCACTGCTTCGGGTTTGTTTTGCGTGTTTCATTTGAGACGGCGTAAAAATAACAGATGCGTCATAATATTGGTTATCCTTTGCATTGTCTGTTCGAAATGAAGACGCAGTGAAGCCGTCGTTTTTGTTACTTTGTGTGCTCCATCGTCTGTACGCTTCTTATGCAGATGTTTGGACGTATTTCAATGCCGTTTGGTATCGCCGTTATGTTATGCTATTTTCGTATGAGTGAAGTGGAACACTCCAATTTCGAACCCATGCTGTTTTGAGTAGTAGCCCCGGTTTACCCAGAGAACCTCCCGGTAAGGTGGTTGTAACATGTAGCAGAGTTAGAAGAAACACTGTGCCACGTGTGTGTGTGTGTGTGTGTGTGTGTGTTTGTGTATGCCTGTATGTCTACAATGGTTTTTGTGATAGAAAAGGTGCAGGTACTCACTCCGAGACTGAAAGTAAAGTGCAAAATGCCCCCTTCGTTTGAAGAAATAAAAAAAAAAGTGTGGATTTTTCATATTATGAAAATATTGTCGGAATAGAAACAGCAAGTAAGACCAGTTTACCCGGGTTTTGAATAATAATAATAATAATAATAATAATAATAATAATGTAATGTGTTACCATAAGTGAAGGTGCCGGTAGACCTTACCGTCAGGTACCGTCACAAAAAAAGCAGCGCGCGCGCGTATGTGTGTGCGCGCGCGCATATTATGTATGTGTACATGTATGTAGGTATTAC
>Ga0123355_10010092_pt1 | contig 14432 bp, 10 predicted proteins | sample TergutEmb28metaG_3_FD_89872 | JGI IMG/M metagenome (GOLD analysis project Ga0123355, IMG submission 89872) | Embiratermes neotenicus P1 segment gut microbial communities from Petit-Saut dam, French Guiana - Emb289 P1 | ecosystem: Host-associated > Arthropoda: Insects > Digestive system > Gut ...
CCGGCGATCGGGGATGCTCGATGACCGGGGCCTGGGGTTGGTCCTGACGACCTTAGGTGGCACCCGGCCGGTTCTCTCGACGACTCTGTTCAAGGAAGCCGACGACCTGGTCCACGAGGCTCGAAACGGGCACGACGGTGTCCACGAGCAGACCGTCAGGGTCTTGCTTGTACTGCTGGGCGGTTCGCTCGGCGATGCGTATCCAGCGATGCCCTCGGGTCTGTAAGCGCCTTTGGAGTTCGGCAGCGTCTGAGCAGATCACCTCGATTGGGAGGTAGACCGCTGCAGCGGCGTCTGCCAACGCCCGCAGCCGAGTCCGAAGGCGTGGATCGGCTACTACGTCCAAGACCACGTCGTGGTCGTGGAGCGCGTCCTCCACCAGGAACTCAAGGTTGCGGTTCGCTCGATCTTGGAAGGCGGGCCGCCTGAATCCGAACCAGCGGGATACTGCCCGGTCGATGTTTGCTGTGGGGGAGCGCATGCTTCGAACGACTTGGTCTCGCGAGAAATGTTGCGCTGCGATCCGTGCCGTCAACGCTTGGGCCAGTTCGCTCTTGCCGACGCCCGGTCCTCCAGATATCGCGATCAAGGCCGAGCGGCGCACTCATCAAGTCTGCGGCATTTGGGGCCATACCCGCTTCCATCCGGCGATCGGGGATGCGCCTTCTTCGTTAGGGAGGACGGCGTTCTGGGACAGCGCGTTCGGGTGCGGACCGGACAACTTCGTTGCGTGTCAGTTCGTGGTCGCCACCCGCGAGAGCCAGGCGAGGGGTGGCTGGCCGGCGATGAACCCGAAGTACTCGTTGGTCTGATTGAACCCGAGGAGCTCCTGAAGGTCAGGGACCAAGGTTGCAGCGAGGTCTGGTCCGACCGACAGGGGGTGGCATTCCGCTGGTCGCAACCACCGTGCCACGTGCTCGACGATCAACCCGAGGCGGGGGGTGGCTGCCGGGTTGGCGCCGGCCCCGTGGAGCAAGCCGCCGGCATATACCAGCGCCGAACCGGCTGGCATGACCGCGGGTTCCGCCGTTCGCAGTGCACGGTCGTGGTGCGAACCGGGCACCACCATGGTCGCACCGTTCTCGAAGCGCCATTCGTCAAGCGCCCAGATGGTGTTCACCATGACCTCCGGGAACTCGGCTGGGAGGGGATACACGGCGCCGTCGCGGTGTTGTACCTGTGCGACCTCGCCTGGCTGGACCTCGGAGAGGACGGTCATGCCCAACTGATAGGGCCACGACAGCGTCGCCTTGACTAGACCTTGGACGACGGGGTGCAGGACGAGGCTGTCGAGGAGGCGGGTTCGTGCCAGGGGGTCGAAGATCCGACGGGTCTTGAAGCCGTCGAAGCGGTTATCACCGAGGGGAGCGGTGCTGACCAGTGCGCGGACCCCTGTGCGTACCGCCTCCAGTTCCGAGGGGGTGAGAAGGCCGCGTACGACGAGGACCCCGTCCCGGTCCAGGGTTTCCTTGAGATCGGCTGTCGGGCTATCAGCGTCGAAGGTGGAGATCGGCACGGAAGCCATCATTGCGCGCAACCGCTCGCCGAGAGACCCTCGCCAGCTCCTCACCGCCATCCGGCGTTCGGGGCGACGTGAGCCCGCAATAGTGGGCGCGGTTTTGTGACAGGTGGCGGGGGGCTAGAAGGTTTAGACAGCGCAGGTGCGGTCCCTTAAAAAGGCAATCATCCTTCGTCGTGTGCCGCGAGGATCCAGGCGGTGGGGGTAAAGATCGCCACCGAAGTCAGGGCGATGACCGTCCCGGCGATGATCGCCACCGGTGTCCAGCTCATGGTTGGCGTCCACGCGGCGGTGAGCGTCTTCGTGACCACGAGGATGGTGGCCGCCGCGGCGGCGGCGCCAACGACGAGGCCTGCGGCGCTCACGATGACGGTCTGCCACCAGGTCATCGACAAGAGCTGTCGCGTGGTGGCGCCGACTCGGCGGAGTAGGCGCAGCGACCCGCGCCGTTCGACCGTGGCCATTGCGAGCGTGTTGACCAGGGCCAAGCCAGCGAGAGCGGCTATCACGCCGAGCAGGAGATTGTTGCCGTAGGACTGTTGCGCCGTGAGAAGTTCGGCTTGGGCGTTCACCACCGTGCCACGCCCGGCGACGTTCAGGCCGGGGAACCGCCCGGCGAGCGGGGCGAGGCCCTGCGTCAGAGCGGTCAGGCTCGTGTGCGGCGCCGGGCGGACCAGTACCTCGCCGATTGCGGCGCTGCCGAGGTGGCCGCCGCCGGCTGCGCCCGCCGGGATGAGGGCGTCACCGAATCCCAGCGACCGGTCGTAGATGGCGGTCACGGTCGCCCGGTACGGCGTCCCGTCGGCCAGGTAGGCGGTGAGGGTTTGCCCGACGCGGGTGTCCACGGCGGTCGGGCCGGTCTCGATATTGCTCAACGCGATGTCGCCGGGACCGAAGCCGCGTAGCGTGCCAGAGCTGACCTTGAGGTTGAGCACTGCGGCCGGTGAGCCTCCGGTGATTGCCTCGGCGGCGGTGTTGTCGTTGCCGGGGTAGGGGACGAAGACGGTGGTTGGGGTCAGCCCGACAGCGGTACCGACTCCCGGCTCAGCCGCGATCGCCGATACGGCGGCTGGCCCGAGTCCGGAGCCGGGGGCGGACACGACCGCGGTTGCGGTGAGCCGTTGGCCTCCTTCGACGACCGCGGCGTGGTTCTGGGTGGCGTCGATGAAGTAGATCGCCCCGGTGAACATCACCGCGAGGGCGATCGCGACCATCGCGGTCGCCGTCCGCTGCGGCCGCACTCTGATGTCGGCCAGAGCGAGTCTGCCCGCGGCACGAGAGAATACAGAGACAGGCTGCCGGAGCAATCCTTCCGCCACAGCGACGAGCAGTGTTCCCAGTAGCGCGACGCCCGTCATCAACGCCAGAAGCATCACCAGGGCCAGGTTGATCTGTTCGGAGGGGCTGAGGGGCAGAATCAGTGCGGCCACGCCAAGGGCGATCCCACCGGCCAGCATGACCAGGCCGGCGAGCAGCCGGGCCAAGCGCGGTCTGCGACGCTGCGTGTTCGCCTGCGCCAGCGCTGCCGCCGGAGCCAGCCTGGAGGCACGCCGGACTGCCGCCAGTCCCGCGAGTTCGGCGACGACCACTCCGATTCCCGCGGTGATGAGCACAACCCAAACGCTGGTCCACGAGTTTGTCCAGGCGTGCGTCGTCGCCGGAAGCATCTGATGGGCGTCCATCCCGCGAACCGCCCGAGAAGCTAGCCAGACGCCCGGTAGGTAGCCGGCCAACCCCGCCAACCCGCCGAGGATGGCGAGTTCGATCATGGCCATCCGGCGCACCTGGCCGGGGGTTGCCCCGATCGCCCGCATCAGGGCGATGTTCCGCCAACGCTGCGCGATCGACAGCGACACCGTACCGGCGACCACGAACAGGGCGATCAGCAGCACATCGAAGCCGGCGCTTTCGGCCACCTGCAACAGGTCGAACCCGTCGATGGCGGCGGCGAGGTCTTCGGCCCCACCGCGGCGATTCCCCGACAGCACGGTCCGGCCGTCGAAGTCGGGGTTGTCGCGGATCCTGGCGGCCAGCACGGACGCCGACGTGTCGGGACGGGCGAGGACGCCGATGAGATCTGCCTGTCCCGGGTGGCCGTACAGCGCTGCGGCCTCGTCGTTCGTGAAGAACACCGCCTGGTCCTGGGCCGGGTTGCCGGCGGGCGAAGCGGCCACGCCGGCGACCGTGAACGAGGGCAGGTCGCGCCCGCTGAGCCGGACCGTATCGCCGGGCCGCAGGCCCGCTGCCCGGGCGAGCCCGGCGCCCACCACAACCTGGTCGCTTGCCGCCGGAGCATGCCCGGAGACGATGGTGAACGGGGTGAGCGGCGCACTCTGCCAGCCATAGCCGGTTAGCGGCTGAGCGGTGCTCCCGGACAGGACGCGGCCACCGGCGACCTGCAGGGCGAGGGGAATCGACACTTCCGGCACTGCGGTGGCGACGCCGGGCACTGCGGCCGCTGCCCGGGCCAGGCTGATCGGCAGTCGACGGTAGGCGGGCAGCCCCACCACGTCGGTACTGGTGTGGTGGTCCTGATCCGAGGTGACGGCGACCTTCTGGTTGCCGGTGATCACCACGGACGTCGCGGCCAGCCGCTGCGCCGGGACGGACAATGTCTGGGCAGTACCAATCAGCGATGCCGTCACGGTGACCACGACGGCCGCCAGAAGAAGAGCAATGAACGTACCCGCCAAAGGCGCCGGTTGGCGGCGCAGCGTGCGAAAGAACCCTGTCACCGGGATTCCGCCTCCCCGAGGCGGCGCAGAATTTGGCCGAGTTCGGCTGGATCGGGAGCGGTGCGCGTTTCCGCGATGCGCCCATGGGCGAGCACCACGGCCTGGTCTGCATAGCCCGCGACCATGGGATTGTGGGTGACGACGACTACGGTCTGGCCCAGTTCATCGACCGCACGCCGCAGCAGGTCGAGCACGACCTCGCTGGTATAAGGGTCAAGGGCCGCGGTGGGCTCGTCGGCAAAGACCACCTCCGGACGGGTGATGAGCGCCCGGGCGATGGCGACCCGCTGCTGCTGCCCGCCCGACAGGCGATCTGGGAGCCTGCCAAGCAACGGGGTGATACCCACCTGCCCCGCGGCCCCAGCGATGTCGTCCCAGTCGAAGGGACGTCCGTCGAGACGCAGCGGGAGCGCGATGTTCTCGGCGACGGTCAGGGTCGGCACGAGGTTCAGTTCCTGGAATACGAACCCGACCTTGCGGCGGCGCAGCAGCGCCAGCCTGCGGCGCCTCATGCGAGTGATTTCCTCGCCGCCGAGCCAGACCCGCCCCCGGCTCGGCCGGTCCAGACCCGAAGCGCATTGCAACAGAGTCGACTTGCCCGACCCCGACAGGCCCATCACCGCTGTCAAGGTGGCCCGGGGGAACGCGATGCTCACCCCATCCAGGGCGTCACCATCGCGACGGCCGTAGTGCTTACTGACGCTCTCCAGCCGCCCGGCAGCCGGCCCACCTTCGAAGGTGGGCTCGCCACGGCGAGTCAGAACGCGTTGAGTTGACAAGCCGACCACTGTCCCCGTCCTTTCCTTTCAGACCTCGGCAAGGTGCCGAGGTTGCTCCACCGACAAGTCGACCGGTGAGCCAGCAACTCTGACGTACCAGTAACGTCCCAGTAATATATGAGCTGCGCATGAGTTATACATGGGCCATGTGCTACGGTCAAGTCGACCTCGCGAAGATGGGAGGCGAGCATGGAAGTGCCGGTCGGCAAGGCGCAGCAGGCTTACGAGCTCATCGAGTCGATGATCACGTTCCTGGACCTGGCGCCAGGGCGGCTCGTCTCCGAGTCGATGCTGATGGACCTGACCGGGTTCGGCCGCACCCCGGTCCGGGAAGCGTTGCAGCGGCTAGCCAACCAAGGGATGGTCGAGATCAACCCCAAACGCGGGGTGCTGGTCGCGGAGCTGTCGATCGAGAGTCAGCTCCAGTTGCTGGAGATCCATCGATGCCTTGCAGAGCTGACCGTCCGCCTGGCCGCCCGCCGGGCGGACTCCGCCCAGCGGGAGGCGATGATCCAGCACGCCGAGGTGTTCAAGAAGTTCACCGGTGACGACATCCGCGCCTACAGGACGCTGCTGAATAAGGGGCAAGCGTTGATGACTGCGGGGTCGCACAATCAGTTTCTCGAGATGGGCATGGGACCGTTGGTGGCCCCGTCGGTACGATTCTGGTTTGCGAACCTCCGTGATCCCGCTACAGAACTGCGCTCGGCGGCAGACCTCCAGACCGCCATGCTCAAAGCAATCCACAAGCAAGACCCAGAAGCGGCTGCCAAGGCCACGCTGCAGTACTACGACTACCTCCTCGAGTCCGCACTGCGGGTCCTGCAAGACCGATAGTCACCACGTAGCTCGCGAGGGGTCACTCCCACCATGGCCTTGGAGACTGACTCATCAACACCAAAAAAAGACGGAGGCCATCGCTTCTCTCGGCGGATCCCAATATCCCCGCTTGACACCTCTCGGAGAGCATCCCCGATGTGCCGATATGGGCTACTGAGCTATACAGATCTCGGCCCCGTGCCGTTCGATCTCTGAGCTTGTCAGCCGTGCATGCTGTCGCTGTCGACATGCCACCCCGATGACCAGGTTGGGGGCAGTGGGGCTCCCACGTTCTGTTAACCTATGTCGCCATCATCTCGGCCGTCACCTTGCCCTATAAGGCCCGCCCGTGGTGGCCTCCATTCACAGCGAGAGACCCTCTGTTACTCTTGGGCCTCCTCGGCACACACGCCCGTGTCTCGGACGGCTTCGTGTTTCCGCCAGGGCCACACACCATCGATCTCAAGAGCGAGGGACCAGCTGAGTAGGATCCGGACGAGCACGATGGTGGCGAGCACGGCCACGCTGTCGGCGGTCTGATCGACGATGACGGTTCTGATGATGTCGGCCACGATGAGGACTTCGAGGCCAAGCAAGATGATTCGGCCCAGACGTTTTCGGAAGTACTCGTACGTGTTCGGGTGGCGTACTCTGGTGATGTACATCGTGGCCGAATGAACGAGAACAAAAAGGCCACCCACGACCAGAATGCCTACGCCGACACCTTCGACCACCTGAACGACATCGTCGACGTTGTGATTGAAACTCATGGTCGGTCTCTCAAGGCGTGTCGACGGATGTCAACCGGGCTGATGGCCCATCATCGCGTACCTGGCCCGTCAGTTCGGTCATGACATACGGGGCGGTCGGTCAGCCGGTGATGCCGAGCTCCTCGAGCCCCTGGCGGAAATGCTTCACGCTCTGCGAGAGCATTCCCGCCAGAAGACGAATGTCGGCGTCGCGCAGCGTGCTGGTACGACCCGTTTGGGACGTACTTGTGTGGGGTTGCTCCAACCGAGCGGCATGGTCGAAGCCCAGTCGCCGGCGGCTCCCCGCGTTGGAGATTGCGGGGGTAACCGTGGACTGGACTAGCCCTTGACACCACCGGACAACTGCCCGCCGGTGAAGTGCCTCTGGAAGATGAAGAAGATGATGGCGAGGGGGATGGTCGCCAGCAGTGCGGCGCCCATGTTCAGCGGGAAGTTCGGCGTCGACCCGAGCGAGCCGGTGGTGAGTTGGTGGAGCCCGACGGGGAGCGTGTACTTGTTCGGATCCGAGTTGGCGACGAGGAAGAAGCTGAACTCGTTCCAGGAGCTCTGGAACGACAGGATCGTCAGCGTCAGGAGGCCGGGGCGGACGACCGGCAGCACCACGCTCCAGTACGTCCGGAACGTGCTGGCGCCGTCGATGCGCGCCGCCTCCTCGAGCGCGACGGGCACCTGCAGGAAGAACTGTCGCATGATGAAGATGCCGCCAGCGTCCGCGATGATCGGCAGGATCATCCCGCCGTAGGAGTTGTACAGCCCCAACTCCTTGATCACCAGGAAACGCGGGATCAGCAGTACCACGTTCGGCACGGCGAGCGTTCCGATCACAAGCAGGAAGACGAGTTTGCGCCCCGGGAACTGCAGCCGCGCCAGTGCGTAGGCGGCGAGGCTGTCGAGGAACACCCGGCCGACCGTGAGCACGATCGCGATGAAAGCCGTGTTGCCCAACCAGCGCGGGAAGTCGACGTTCGCGATGCCGGTGATCCCGAGCACCTGCTTCCAGGCCTCCACACTGAACGGGTTCGGGATCAGCGAGAGCGGGTTGCTGGCCGCGTCGTCTGGCGTCTTGAAGGAGGTCGCCAACTGGATCAGGAAAGGCCCAATGAAGATGATCGCAAAGATGATCAGCAGCACATATCCGCTGACGCGGCGCGGCAGGGGCGTCTGACGGACGACGGTCATGGTCGCTCCCGACGATCTCGCTCGATGATCATGTGATGTCCTCGGGGATGAGCTTGCGCTGCAGATAGGTAAGAACCACGATCAGCAGGAACAGCAGGAAGGCCATTGCGGCGCCGATCCCGAACGAGAAGTTGTTGAAGCTCTGCGCGTAGGACTGGTAAGCGGGTGTCGCGATGCTCGGATTGTTCGGGCCGAAGATGGTGATCTGGTCGAACACCTGCCAGGTGCCCATCATGCCTAACGTCAGCACGAGCACCACCGTCGGGCGCAGCATCGGCACCGTTACCAGCCGGAACCGCTGCCAGGACGTGGCACCGTCGATGAGGGTGGCCTCTTCGACCTCCTCGGACACGTTCTGCAACGCGGCGAGGAACATCAGCATGTACGTCCCGGATGTCGTCCAGACGATCAGAATGATCACCACGCACATGCCGACCGACGGGCCGGCCAGCCAGTCCCACCAGCGGATGCCCCAGAAGGTGTGCGTCGCCCAGCCCGGCGGGTTGTTCGGGTTCACGCCGAACACCGAGAGGATGTTCCAGAACACGCCATTGGTGGAGATAAGCCAGTTGGGGCCGGTGATGCCGAAGGTCGACAGGATCTTGTTGATCGCCCCGTTGCCCTGGAACAGGAACAGGAACACCAGCGAGATGGCGATGCTGCCCGTGACCGACGGGAAATAGAACGCGGTGCGGAAGAAGCTCTTGCCCTTGAGGAACCGATCGTTCACGAGCACAGCCAGGCCCAACGAGAGCGCCGTCTGCAGCGGCACCGTGAACACGACGAACCAGAAGTTGTTGCGGACCGCCGTGGCGAAGGTGAGCCGGGTCAGCCCGTTCGTGGTGAGCAGTTGCCGGTAGTTGCTCAGGCCGACCCATTTGGGCCCGTTCGACGCGAACAGGGTCGTGAAGCCGGTCCATCTCGTGAAGCTGATGTAGAGCGCCAGCAAGATCGGGATGACCAGGAACAACACAAGGATCACCAACGCCGGACTGACGAACAGCCAACCCGCCCTGCCCTGGGTGCCCCGCACCGCCTTTCGCCGGCCCCGGCTGGGTACGGTCTCCGGCTTGTCGGTGACGGCGGAACGGACCTCGCCTCTGGTGGGAAGCTGGGAGGCGGTCATGGCCTCACGACCCCAGCGCGTTCGAGAAGTCCTGCAACTGTCTGAGCATCTGCGCGGGTTTCAGGGAGGTGATGTTGATGATATTTGCGTCGAACGAGGCCTGGACCGCCGCGAACCCCTGGGTGGTCACCTGCGGCATCGCAACGTCCGCCTGGTCGATGAACGCGCGCTGCGCAGGGAACTTCTCGATGAAGGCAGCCCTTGCCGACGGACGCGAGGGCAGGACACCGACCGCGCCTGCGAACGTCAGTTGCTGCTCGGTGGTGGTCAGGTAGTTGACGAAACTCACCGCGGCAGCCTGGTGTTTGCTCGCCGCCGCGACGCCCCAGCAGTTGGTGAACGACAGCGTCCCCGCCCCCGCCGGACCCTTCGGCAAGGGCACCACCACGTAGTGGATCTTCGGATAGTTGGTCTTCAGGTCACCGACGATCCAGTTGCCCTCGACCACCATTGCCGCCACGCCTTTGCCGAGCGCCTCGTCGCCCGAGCCCACGTTGACCTGCTTCGGGAACTTGAGTACGCCCTCTTTGGCGAGCGTCTGCACGAATTCCAGGCCCTTGATGTTCTGCGGGCTGTCGAAGGTGAACTTGCCCTCCGCATTCTGATAACTGCCGCCGGCCTGCTTCATGAAGGCGCCCACCCGGTCGAGCGTGTCCTGGACCACGAGGCCGACGACATTGCCGCTGGTGAGCTTCTTGGCGTCGGTCTGGAGTTGGGCCCACGTCGTCGGCCAGTCGCCCATCTTCAGGCCGGCCTTCTGCCACAGGTCGGTGTTGATCTCGAGCGCCAGCGTGGAGAAGTCCTTGGGCGCGCAGTAGAAAGTGTTGTTCAGGGTGAACGCCTTGATCAACGGTGGGTAGAAGTCGGTTGGATCGCGCACCTTCCCACCCGTTGCGGCAAGCAATCCGGAGGACGCGAGAACGTCGAACTGCGCCGGGGAGCCGTAGAACATGTCCGGCGGCGAACCGCCCGCAAACGCCTGGGTGAGCTGCTGGCTGATGTCGGATGCCGGGATCACCGTCACGTGATTGCCGGTCTCTTTGCCCCAGGTCGCGGCCGCTGCCTGCACGGCCTCGGTCTCCGCGGGACCCGACGAAGCGATCATCAGTTGCAGGTTGGCCCCCGTGCCGCTGCCGAGGGCTCCGCTGGAACCACCTCCACCGCAGGCGGCCGCCACAAGGCAGGTCGCCGCCGCGATCGCCGCCAAGGGTAGAGCGCGGCGACCCGGCCCGCCCTGCCGTCGACCGCCACGCCGCCCTATCGGCACAGCTTCTAACGTCCTCATCTCACGACCCCCGACGCCAACCGCGGTTATTGAGCTTTCTCCGCCACTGACCGGATGAACGCAATAATTCTTAGCACACAGAGAGTGAGGTCGCTAGTGGCGCCGGCCACCGCTAGTGTCGGCATGGAGGTGCCCACGGGTCCCCCGACCAGGGAGGAACACATGCCTGCGACGATGCATTACTCGCGAGACAACCTCTGGCAGATCGAGCAGGCGGGGTTCGACCACCTGCTCCTCGGGAAGACCGAGGCGATCATGGCGCTCGGCAACGGTTACTTCGGTACCCGCAGCGCCGAGGAGGAGAGTTACGTCGGCGAGCAACGCGACACCCTGGTCGCCGGCACCTTCAATGCGTTCCACCCCACCGAGGTGACAGAGCTGCCGAACGCTCCAGACATGTGGGCGATGAACTTCACCATCAGCGGCGCCGTCCTGAGCCTGATCAAGGGCACGGTGCACGACTACTCCAAGCGGCTCGATCTGCGCACCGGAGAGCTGACACGAGAGTTCGGTTGGGAGTACGAGGGGCGCAACCTCAAGTTCACGTTCCGCCGCTTCGTGTCGAAGGCGCGACGCCACGTCATGGCCAGCTTCGTCACCATCGAGAACCTCGGGAGCGAGGACCTGACCTTTCAGGTGAGCAGTGGCATCGACGGCAGGTACAGCAACGAGGGCAGCCAGCACTTCACCGAGGGAGAGAAGGGGCTCGTCGAGGGAAAATACCTCCAGATGATGCCGACGACCACGCAGTCGGGCATCACGTTCGTCCAGACCGTCGTTCACGACGTCCACGCGGACAAGGTGACCAGCCACATCGAAATCGAGCGACGCCGGATCCTCCTGGACCACTCCTTCACCGTTCCCTCCGGTGGGACGGCGACCCTGGAGAGGCGGGCCTCGATCTACACGTCCATCGACAACGACCTCGCCTCGCACGACGTCGCGGACATGCGCGCCGTGGCCGTCGGGGAGTTGGATTCGATTGCGGATCGCAGCTTCGACCAGCTGCTCACCGAATCGGCGGGAGCGTGGGACGAGCGGGTGTGGCGCGTGCATCCCATCATCATCGACTCCGATGACTTCCGCGATCAGCTCGCCATTCGTTTCGCGCAATACCATCTGCACGCCAGCACGCCCGCCCATGACGAGCGCATGAACATCGGCGCAAAGGGCCTGACGGGCGAGAACTACAAGGGCCACACCTTCTGGGACACGGAGGTGTTCATGCTGCCCTACTTCGCCTTCACGCACCCCGACATCGCCAAGAGCCTCGTCACCTACCGCTACCTCGGCCTCGAAGGCGCGCGCAACAAGGCGGAGGCGAACGGCTATCGAGGAGCGCAGTACCCGTGGGAGGCGGCGTGGCCCTCCGACGGCGAGGTCACCCCCGTATGGGGCGCCGCCGACATCGTCACGGGTCAGGCGACCAAGATCTGGTCCGGCTTCATCGAGTACCACATCACGAGCGACGTCGCGTTCGGGGTCAAGCTCTACATGGATGTGACCGGCGACCTCGACTGGGCGCGCGCGAAGGGGTACGAGATTCTGCTCGAGACGGCAAGGTTCTGGCTGAGCCGGCTCGAGTGGAACGGAGAGAAGCAGCAGTACGAGATCAACGATGTCGTCGGCCCCGACGAATACAAGGAACACGTCAACAACAACGCCTTCACGAATTACCTCGCGCATTGGAATATGACCTATGCCATCGACCTGATCGATAGTCTGCACACGCAGCAGCCCGAGGTATACGCCAAGCTCGACGAGCAGTTCGACCTGGAAGCATTGAAAGCCCAACTGGTTGACATGGAAGGGAAGGTCCACCTTCCCCAACCGACTGCCGAGGGCATCATTCCGCAGGATGACACGTACCTGTCGAAGGAGGTCATCGACCTTACGAGGTACAAGGCACACGACACCGTGGGCAGCCTGTTCAGGGACTACAACCTCGACCAGGTCAACGACATGCAGATCACCAAGCAGGCCGACGTCCTGCTTTTGCTGCTCCTGCACGAGGACCTGTTCGAGAAGGAGCTCAAGCTCAAGAACTTCGACTACTACGAGCCGAAGACGACGCACGACAGCTCACTCAGCCTCTCGACGCACGCCATTCTGTCCGCGGACCTGGGCAAGCTCGATCAGGCCTACGGCTTCTTCACCCAGGCACGTGACATCGACATGGGCGAGTACATGAAGTCCTCCGACCCGGGCATCCACGCCGCTTCGCTCGGCGGTATCTGGCAGATGATCGTCTTCGGCTTTGGCGGCGTACGGATGATCGAAGACAAGCTGCGAATCGAGCCGCATCTACCGAGCGAATGGCAGAAGCTCTCGTTCGGCTTCGACTATCAGGGCCAGTCGATTTCGGCCACGGTCGACGAGAAGGGTCTCACGCTCACCAAGGCCGGCACCGGGGACGGCGTGACCTTCCTCTCGGGAGGCGAAGAGCTCACCCTGACGGACACCATCCATGTCCCATCCGGGCGCTGAGATGGCTTAGCCGAGGCGTTCGCCCGTTTCCGGGTTGAACACGTGCTCCTCCTTGTTGCGCACCCGTAGGTTCAGCACTTCGCCGATGCGCGGCGGAACACGGCCGTCGAAGCGCACGACGTACGGGGTGTCATCCGGGTCGTCGCCAACCAGGTGTCCGTACACGTAGGCGTCCGCGCCGAGCTCCTCGACGAGCTGGACCTCGAGCTTGAGTCCGGACGTGACATCGCCCTCCGGGGCGTCGCCGTTCGTTTCGTGGCTGATCGACTCCGGCCGGATGCCGATGGTGACCTTCTTCAGCCCGGCCTTGGTGACCGCTGCCATCGCCTCCCCACTCAGCGGCAGGGTGACGTTGCCGAGCTGCACGCCGCCGGGAACCACCTCGGCCTCGCGCAGGTTCATCGCGGGCGAGCCGATGAAGCCGGCCACGAACGCGTTGGCCGGACGGTCGTAGAGGACCCGTGGGGTGTCGACCTGCTGCAGCACGCCGCCCTCCCTGAGCACCGCCACCCGATGACCCATAGTCATCGCCTCGACCTGGTCGTGGGTGACGTAGAGCGTCGTCGTGCCGAGTCGGGCCTGCAACTGCGCGATGTGCGAGCGGGTCTCCACGCGGAGCTTGGCGTCGAGGTTCGACAGCGGCTCGTCCATCAGGAAGACGGCCGGTTCGCGGACGATCGCGCGGCCCATCGCGACCCGCTGGCGCTGACCGCCGGACAGCGCCTTGGGCTTGCGGTCCAGATAGCGCTCGAGGTCGAGCAGCTTGGCCGCCTCGCGGACCTTCGCTCCCCGCTCCGTCTTGGACACGCCGGCGAGCTTGAGCGCGAAGCCCATGTTGTCTCCGACGGTCATGTGCGGATAGAGGGCGTAGTTCTGGAAGACCATCGCGATGTCGCGGTCCTTCGGCGGCTTGCTGGACACGTCCTTCCCGTTGATCTGGATCTCGCCGGTCGTCACCTCTTCGAGGCCGGCGAGCATGCGCAGGGCGGTGGACTTGCCCGAGCCGGACGGGCCGACGAGGACCATGAACTCGCCATCGCCGATCTCGAGATTGAGTTTGTCGATGGCGGGCGCTGTGGCGCCCGGATACACACACGTTGCGTTGACGTAATCGACAGTTGCCATAACTACTGACTCCCCGGTCGGTGTGCGTTGTGCCGCACCGGGTATGGACGGAGCCGAACTGCCTGGGACAAACAGGTCGGACGTCTCACGGATTTCCGGCCGCCCGAGTTGTTCTGCCCCACCGACATTCAAGCAGCTCGTAACGACCGGCATAGCGGCCTGACGTATTCATTGGACACCACCGGCTGTGGTACGTCAAGGGTTCCCATTCCCGGCCGCGGCCTTCATTCGGCTTTGTACGCAGTGGGCGACAAGCCTCGTAGGGCGAGAGATACAGTGCACCCTTTTCACCAGCCTCGCCGTGGCAGGCCCCGAAGCCGATGAGGCGAACGCCTCAGACCGCGATCGGCTGCTCCGCGCCCGGCCACCGCCCGATCGGGCCAAGGTATCGGTAGCCGGATACGTCGCCCATCGTGGTGACGCGTTCCATGTGACGGTAGGTGTCGGGGTCGTAGTCGGGGACCGCGTAATGGACGACCGAGCGGTTATCCCAGATCACCAGGTCACCTTCTTGCCACTGGTGCCGGTACACGTTTTCGGGTCGAGTCGCCCGGTCAACGAGGTAGTCGATGAGCGGCCTGCTCTCGTCGCCGGTCATCGCGACGAAA
>Ga0123355_10010093_pt1 | contig 14431 bp, 12 predicted proteins | sample TergutEmb28metaG_3_FD_89872 | JGI IMG/M metagenome (GOLD analysis project Ga0123355, IMG submission 89872) | Embiratermes neotenicus P1 segment gut microbial communities from Petit-Saut dam, French Guiana - Emb289 P1 | ecosystem: Host-associated > Arthropoda: Insects > Digestive system > Gut ...
CATTTTTGTGGCGCAAGGTGAGAAGGGGGCTTTCGGCCGGTCGGGTGCAAAGCGTGGCCGTACGCCTTATCGTTGACAGGGAAGAAGAAATCAGAAACTTCAAAACCGAGGAGTACTGGAGCATTGACGCCGAGCTGGCCAAACAAAAAGCCAAGAAAATTTTCGCAGCCAAGCTCCACTCGCACAAGGGCAAGAAGATAACCATAAGCGAAGAAGCACAGGCAAAGCAGGTTCTCTCTGAGGTCGAGGGCAAAGACTTCACCGTGCAGGAAGTCAAAAAGAGCGTGCGCAAAAAAACGCCCGCACCGCCGTTTATCACCTCCACCTTGCAGCAGGAAGCCTCCAAGAAGCTGGGATTTCAAGCCCGCAGAACAATGAAGGCTGCCCAGGAGCTGTACGAAGGCGTTGATGTAGAGCAGATGGGCGCGGTCGGGCTTATAACCTATATGCGTACCGACTCTCTGCGCATCTCGGCCGAGGCGCTTGCCGAGGCGGTGGACTACATTGAAAAAACTTACGGCAAGCAGTATCTGCCCTCCTCTCCCCGCGTGTATAAATCCAAGAAAAGCGCGCAGGATGCCCACGAGTGCATCCGTCCGTCCATGCCGTCGCTCTCGCCGGAAAAGGTGAAAAAAAGCCTGAGTGCGGATCAATATAAGCTATACAAGCTGATATGGGAGCGCTTTATCGCCTGTCAGATGGAAAACGCACTGCTCGATGCCGTGTCGGTAAAGATAGACGCGGGCGAGTACACCTTTAACGCATCCGGCTTTACGGTTAAGTTCGACGGATACACAAAGCTGTATGAAGTGGTGCAGGAAGACGGGGAGCAGGAGCGCCCCGAAGCCTTGCCCGCCCTGGAAAAAGGCGAGATTTTGGATGTCAAAAAACTGCTGCCCAACCAGCACTTTACCCAGCCGCCCCCACGCTACACCGAGGCGTCCCTGATAAAGGCGCTGGAGGAAAACGGTATTGGCCGCCCGAGCACTTACGCCCCAACCATCACAACGATTTTGAACCGGGGTTACGTCGAACGGGACAAGAAGGCGCTCACCCCAACAGGCTTGGGCGAAGTAACCACCAAGCTGATGGAAGAGCAGTTCCAGAGAATAGTGGACGCCGACTTTACCGCCAACATGGAAGAAAAGCTCGACCAAGTGGAAGAGGGCAAGGCTGATTGGGTCGGCTTGCTCGATGAATTTTACAGCGAGTTTGCCCAAACTTTGGAAAAAGCCGAAAAGAATATGGAGGGCACACGGGTAAAGGTGCCCGACGAGCAAACCGATATCGTCTGCGAAAACTGTGGGCGCAACATGGTAATCAAGCTAGGCCGCTTCGGGAAGTTTTTGGCTTGCCCCGGCTTCCCCGAATGCCGCAACACAAAGAAGATCGTGCAGGAAACCGGTGGCCTTTGCCCGGTCTGCGGCAAGAAAATGCTGGCCAAAAAGAGCAAGAACGGCAAGGGTTATTTCGGCTGTGAGGGCTTCCCCGAATGTAAATTTATGACATGGGATAAGCCGCTGCCCGACCTCTGCCCAAAATGTGGGACAACGCTATTTCGCAAGATGGGACGCGGCGGGAAGATTCACTGCCTTAAGGAAGATTGCGGTTTTGAAAAACCGGTAACAAAGAAAGCCAGCGATGATGAAGACTAACGTAACTGTAATTGGCGGGGGGCTGGCCGGCTGCGAAGCGGCGCATCGCTTGGCGACGAAGGGCTTTTCAGTCACACTCTGTGAGATGAAACCCGAAAAGCGCTCACCCGCCCACCATGAGGATACTCTGGCCGAACTGGTCTGCTCCAACTCCCTGAAAGCTGCGCGGCCAAGCTCGGCCGCCGGGCTGCTCAAAGCGGAAATGCGCCTGCTTTGCAGCCTGCTTTTGGATGTAGCTGACCGCTGTGCTGTTCCGGCGGGCGGGGCGCTGGCTGTGGACAGAGAGCAGTTTTCCCGCCTGACCACCCGGGCAATAGAAGAAAACCCGAATATTCGGATAATTCGCGGCGAGGTGACACAATTCCCAACCGGCCCGGCCATAATAGCAACCGGGCCGTTAACCTCACATGCTTTGAGTGAGGCCATAAGCAAAAGACTGGGAAGCGGCCATCTGAGCTTCTACGATGCGGCGGCGCCAATCATAGATGCTGCGTCTATCGATAAAACCGCGGTATTTCCCGCAGCCCGGTATGGTCGCGGCGGAGACGACTACCTCAACTGCCCGATGGACAAAGAGCAGTACGAGCGCTTTTATCAGGCGCTTATCTCGGGAGAAAGGGCCCCGCTGAAAGAGTTTGAAACCGGGGAGCTAAAGGTATACGAAGGCTGTATGCCGGTAGAAATTTTGGCCGGGCGCGACAAAGACACCCTGCGCTTCGGCCCCTTCAAGCCGGTAGGGCTGACAGACCCCCGAACCGGAAAGCGCCCGTGGGCGGTGGTTCAGCTCAGGCAGGAAAACGCGGCCGCCACCCTGTACAACATGGTGGGATTCCAAACAAACCTAAAATTCGGGGAGCAAAAGCGGATTTTTTCCCTCATCCCCGGGCTTGAACAGGCCGAATTCGTCCGCTACGGGGTCATGCACCGGAACACGTTTATCGATTCCCCCCGGCTGCTTGATAAAACCTTCGCCCTGCGTGGGGATAAGTCCATCTGTTTTGCCGGGCAGATCACCGGGGTGGAAGGTTACATGGAAAGCGCCGCCAGCGGTATTTTGGCGGCCGAACAGATGGCACGCCGCCTGCTGGGGAGGGAGCCTCTTCACTTACCGGGCGAAACCATGCTGGGCGCACTGTGTGAGCGCAGCGCCGACCAAAGCGTAACCGATTTTCAACCGATGGGAGCGAATATGGGTCTGCTGCCACCGCTGGATATTCGCATCAGGGACAAGCAGGCGCGCTACCAAGCACTGGCCGAACGATCCCTCACCGCGCTGAAAGAAGTTTTGTCCGCAAACTGCTAAATTCTGTCTTAGAGGAGATGCGTATGAACATTGTTTTAGATGCCCACGGTGGCGATAACGCACCGCTTGAAGTCGTCAAAGGCGCCGTTTTGGCAGTAGAGGAATACGGCGTGAATGTTACTCTTTGTGGAGATGAAGCCGGGTTACGTGCCCTGGCCGAGCGAAACGGCCTGAGCCTCAGGGGGATAAACTTTGTCACAGCCAGCCAAATCATGCCGATGGACGCCGACCCTGCACAAATAATGCGCGAATACGCCGAGAGTTCTATGGCTGTGGGGCTGAAACTTTTAGCCGAGGGAAAATGCAACGCCTTTGTCAGCGCGGGCAATACCGGGGCACTGGCAGTGGGCGGCTCAGTAATCGTCAAGCGAATGAAGGGAATAAAGCGCTCGGCTCTTGCCGTGGTAATTCCCAACGCCAAGGGCCGCCATCTGCTCATCGACTGTGGAGCCAACGTTGAATGCCGCCCCGAAATGCTTTTACAGTTCGGCGTAATGGGCAGCATATACATGGAAAAAGTGCTCAGCGTTCCCACGCCGCGGGTGGGATTGGTCAACATTGGGGCAGAAGATAGCAAGGGTCTCAGCTTACAAATCGAGGCCAACCAGCTTCTGCGCCAAAGTCCGGTAAATTTTATCGGTAATATTGAGGGTAGAGGTGTTCCTCTGGGCGAGTGCGACGTGGCTGTTTGTGATGGATTTACCGGCAACGTGATTCTCAAACTAACCGAGGGAATGGGCAAATGGGTGTCGGCCGAATTTAAGCGGATTCTGCTCAAAAACATGAGAACCAAGCTGGCTGCATTAGCTATAAAAGACGGACTTAAGAGCTTTAAAAGTTCGATGGATTACACCGATTACGGCGGTGCGCCGCTGCTGGGGCTTAAAAAGCCGGTGATCAAGGCCCACGGCAGTTCGAATGCAAACGCCTTTAAAAACGCGGTGCGCCAGGCCAAGCTGATGGCGGAAACAGGTATGATCGCCCAGGTTGAAAGCGCCTTGGCCGACTTGAAAAACACAGGAGCGTCGCTGGACGATGAATGATAATTTTGTGCCCCTGATCCAAAAGCTAAGCTACAAGTTTGAAAAACAGGAGTACCTGCGTGTTGCTATGACTCATTCATCCTACGCCAACGAGTTCAAGGTAGGAGAAAGCAACGAGCGCCAGGAATTTTTGGGTGACGCCGCGCTATCCATTGTGGTGAGCGACTACCTGTTTCACCGCTATCACATGGCGGAAGGCGACCTCACCCGCATACGAGCCTCATTGGTCTGCGAAAAAAGTCTCTGTGCTTTTGCCCGGGAGATCGGGCTTGGCGATGCGCTGCTGCTGGGTAAAGGGGAGGAGCAAACCGGAGGGCGTGAGCGTCCCTCTATTTTGGCCGACGCCTTTGAGGCGCTTATAGCTGCCATCTATCTGGATGGGGGGCTCAGCGCGGCCAAAGCGTTTATTTTGCCTTTTGTCGAGCGGGCACTGGAAAGCGAACAGCAGAGCGGCCTTGGTGATTACAAGACAATGCTTCAGGAAATCGTGCAGCAAAACCGCGGCGAGCAGCTCAGCTACCGGCTGGTTGAGGAAAGCGGCCCCGACCACGATAAATGCTTTGCAGTCGAAGTGCTGCTCAACTCCAACGTAATCGGGAAAGGTCAGGGTCGCAGCAAAAAGGCAGCCGAGCAAAGCGCCGCCAAACAGGCTCTGGCTCTGATGGGGCGTTGAAGCGCAAGGCCAATGTTCCGATATTCGTTGCCAACGCCGGTTGCCCCCATGCATGTAGTTTTTGTGACCAGCGCGCGATTTCGGGCAGCCAGCGCCTTCCAACCCCGGAGGATGCAAGGCAGATTTTGGAGGATGCCCGCAAAACCCTCAAACACAGAGAGACTGCGGCTGAGATTGCCTTTTTTGGCGGTAGCTTCACTGCGATAGAGCCGGAATATCGCCGCGCTTTGCTGGAAGTGGCTGCCGAATTTTTGGGGGATGGAGTTTTCAAAGGCATACGCGTATCCACCCGTCCCGACGCGATCGATCAAGGCGCCTTAGAAGAACTCAGGCACAGCGGCGTGACCGCCATCGAACTGGGAGCGCAAAGTATGGATGACGAAGTGCTAAAACGTTCCGGGCGCGGGCACAACTCTGAACACACGACAAGCGCCGCCACACTTATTCGGGAGCACGGTTTTTCACTGGGTCTGCAAATGATGACCGGCCTACCCGGAGACACCGACGAGAAAGCCTTGGCCAGCGCAGTTAAGCTGACCCGGCTACAGCCCGACACCATGCGCGTTTACCCAACCATTGTACTGCAAGGCAGCGAGCTTGAGCGGCAGTATAAAAGCGGTGTATACCGCCCCCAAACGATAGAGCAGGCCACTGCTCTCTGCGCGCAGCTGCTCCGCTACTTCAACGGCGATGGCATCCGGGTTATACGCCTTGGCCTTCAACAAGAAGCCGGTATGCAAACCCGAATAGTAGCAGGTTCCTACCATCCCGCTTTCAGGGAATTGGTGGAAGGAGAGATACTTTTGGGTGAAGCTATGAGCGCAATCCGCGCCAGCAAAATCTCCCCCGGGCCAATAAAAATACTGGTATCGCCCGGCTCACAGGGAAAAATGATCGGGCAAAACCGCCGCAACATAAAGACGCTGTCAAGCCTGGGGTACCTGCCCCGCGTCTATGCCGATGAAGGGCTGCAATATTTGCAGGCCGCGGTCACTAAACTCTAACCGGAGGAATCATACTTGCGCCTTCGCAAACTGGAAATTCAGGGGTTTAAGTCCTTTCCCGACAAAACGGTGCTCACCTTTGAGCGCCCGATAACGGCTGTGGTCGGCCCCAATGGCAGCGGCAAAAGCAACATCGCGGATGCGGTGCGCTGGGTGCTGGGCGAACAGTCCACCAAAACCCTGCGCGGGGGCAAGATGGAGGATGTCATCTTTTCCGGCGCGCAAAGCCGGAACGCAGTGGGGTATGCCCACGTCCAGCTGGTGGTAGATAACGAAAACAGCGCAGCCAACGGGCAACCGCAGGAGACCACAATCTCCCGGCGGCTTTACCGCTCAGGGGAGAGCGAATACCGACTAAATGGCGTGAACGTGCGCCTTAAAGATATCCACGAGCTGCTTATGGACACTGGTCTTGGCCGGGATGGCTACTCGATCATAGGCCAGGGAAGAATCGCTGAGATCGTATCTGCCAAAAGCGGATCAAGGCGTGAGATTTTCGAAGAAGCGGCTGGGATATCGAAATTCCGCTACCGCAAGGAAGAGGCCGAGCGCAAGCTAAATCAGGCGGAGGAAAACCTTGTTCGCCTGCGGGATATCTTGGCTGAGCTTGCGGACAGGGTAGGCCCGCTCAAGGAGCAAAGCGAGAAGGCCAGGGAATTCCTAACCCTGAGCGAGGAGAAAAAAGCGCTGGAAATCTCACTGTGGATGACTGCGCTGTCCGGTTTCCGGGAGCAGCTATCTGCACAGAACGACAAAATGTTTCTGTGCAAAAACAGCTATGAAGCGCTGGAAAACGAAAGCGCGGACAACGAACGACAGATCGAGGCGAGCTACAGCCGGATGCAAAGCCTTGGCGTTCAAGCCGAGGAAAGCCGCGACGTCATCAAAGTCATCGAAGAGCAGATGGCCGGCGCTATTTCGCTGGCCGCCGTGCTGAAAAACGATATCCGCCACAACGGGCAGAGCATTGAGCAGCTGAACAAAGAGCTGGAAAGCATAAGCCTGGGTTCCGGCGATCTGATAGCGCAGTTGACTGACAAGGAAAACGAACTAACCGCCCAGAGGGATGAATACGCTGCAATCTGTGCGAAGGTGCAGGCTGGCGTCCAGCGCTTGGAAGAACAGCGCGAATCTGTGGACAAAGCCGCCCTTGAGCTGGATGAGCTAACCATCCGCAGGGAAGGTGCCGCCGCGGCAATTGCGCAAACCCAACTGCAACGGGCGTCCAGCCAGACCATGCTGGAGGAAAGCACCGCGCGGCTAAACGACCTGCGCGAGCGCAGCGGGGCGCACACCGCCGCCTTAGATGAGCTGCGCCAAAGCCGCGAGGAGTGTAAAACCCTCCTGGCCGCAGAGGAAGATAAGCTGCTCAGTCTGGGCAACAGTCTGCAAGGCTACTCCCTGAAAAAGGAGAGCCGCGCGCGGGCAATGGATGAGCTGAGCGAAGAAATACGCAAGCACACAGACGAAGCCCGAGACTTGCGCCGCCGCGCTGGTCTTTTGGAGGAACTCGAAAAGAATATGGAGGGCTTTGCCGGAAGCGTCAAGTACATACTCGACAAGGCCCGGCGCAGGGCGGTAAATGGGATTATCGGTCCGGTAAGCGCCCTAATCTCCACCGAAGATAAATACGCCCTCGCCATCGAGACCGCTTTGGGCGCGGCTATGCAGAACATAGTAGTTGAGGATGACGCCGCCGCCAAGCGCGCAATCCGTATGCTCCAAGAAAGCAGATCGGGCCGGGCAACCTTCCTGCCGCTGAACACGATAAAAGGTTCATCAAAGCTCCACGGCATCGAAGCTGCCAGTAGGCAGGATGGCTTTATCGGCATTGCAAGCGACCTCGTGCAAATTGACGAGCGCTATCAAAAGGTGGCGCAGCAGCTTTTGGGTCGGGTCTGTGTGGCCGAGGACTTGGACAGTGCTGCACGCATTGCCAAAGCGACGGGCTATGGCCTGCGGGTTGTAAGCCTGGACGGCCAGGTGATAAATGCCGGCGGAGCCTTTACCGGGGGATCGTCCTCTAAAACGGCGGGAGTGCTCGGTCGCCGCCGGGAGATCGAGCATCTTGAGCAAAAGGCCGTGCAGATGGATGCCAAAACCGAAGCACTGCAACCCAAGCTCAAAGAAATAACCGAAGAGCTCAGCGCCCTGGCCGCTGTCATGAGCGGTGTGGAAGGCGAATTGCGAACTGCCCGGGAAGAAGCAGTGCGCTTAACGGCTATCGAAGCCCAGTTGAGCAAAAATTTGGAAAACGTTATCGCTACCCGCGAGCTGGCCGTCAAGGAACAGGAAAACCTCGCCGCCCGGTTTGAGGGACTCAAAGAGCAGGAACTCACCGCCGAGAGTATGCTTGAGCAAATGAACGCTCACCTCACCGAGCTGGAGGAGCAAATTGCCAGCGCCCAAAGCCGCAAGGACGCCTTGGTTATGGGGGCGCAAATCGCAGGAGAAGCCCTTTCCGAGCAGCGTCTGGCTGAGCTGACCGCCCAAAAGGATCTTGAAATTTTGGAACAGGAGTTCGAACAACTAAAATCCGCGCAGCAAACAACAGATGAGCGGGCAGGAGAACTGGGAGAGAGAAAGACCAGGCTACAGCAGGAGAACGTTAGCATCCAGCAGCGGACTTCCGAAATTGAGCAGGAAAACGAGCGCCGACTCAAGGAAAAAGAGGACGTACAGCGGGAGATCGCCGAGCTGCTTGCAAAGAGGGATGAGCAGCAAGCGCAAATCACTGCGCTGCACAGTGCCGAAAAAGAGCTTTCCGGTCGCCGTGAGCAGGTGTCCCGGGAGCTTGCCGGGCTGGAAGCGCGCAAAGCGTCCCTGCAAGTGGAGCACGACCAAATCCTCACAAAGCTTTGGGATGAGTACGAGCTTACCCGTTCACAAGCGCAGCAGATAGCCCAACATCTTGAAAACAAAGACAAAGCTCAGCGCCGCCTAGGAGAGCTGAGGGCAAGTATACGCCGCTTAGGCAGCGTAAACGTAGCCGCGATTGAGGAGTACAAAGAAGTAAGTGAGCGCTACGAATTTCTCCTGACCCAGGTAGCGGACGTAGAAAAGAGCAAAGCCAAGCTCACCGAGCTGATCGGTGGCCTGACGCAGGAAATGCGCAGCCTTTTCGAACAGAATTTCCGCAAGATTGCCACCTGCTTCAGCGAGATATTTACCCAGCTTTTTGGCGGGGGCAGGGCCGAGCTGACTCTTACCCAATCGGAGGACGTACTTGAGGCTGGGGTGGAAATTTTCGTGCAGCCTCCGGGCAAGATAATCAAGAACCTCTCCCTGCTCTCAGGCGGTGAGCAGGCGTTTGTGGCCATAGCGATATATTTTGCGATTCTGCGCGTGCGGCCGTCTCCTTTTTGTGTGCTTGATGAAATCGAAGCCGCATTGGACGACGTAAACGTAGTGAAGTTCGCGTCCTATCTGCGCAGGATGGCAACGGAAACGCAGTTCATAGCGATAACTCATCGCCGGGGCACGATGGAAGAAGCAGATGTTCTGTACGGCGTCACCATGCAAGAGGAAGGCATCTCCAAGCTGCTGGAAATGCAAGTGTCCGAAGTTGAGGAAACGCTGGGGATGAGCGGTTAACGCAATTGATAATTGAAATATTTATTTTTGCTACACGATAAAAGAAAGGGCGTTGCGCAATGAAAAAGCTTATCATATTGGCGCTGCTATCTATTTTTCTGTTGACACTTGCTGCTTGCGGTGGCGGTAGCGGTGGTCGTATTCCCACCAGCCAAGAAGCCGAAGCAGACATTGAAAGCCGGTTGGGTTCAGACATAGTTGGAATGAGGCGTATCAATGCGGTACACAACGCAGAGCATGTATGGTCGGTAATAGTGTTTTTCGATCCTCCCACGAGTAGTGATAATTTTATTAATGTAGCCGCTTTTGTTACTTCTCATGTATTTGATTTTTTTAATGAAAATGATTTGGCTTTTAGCCTCGTAAAGGTAACGTTAGTTGACGATGACCGCGCAATATTGCAATCTATGTCTTGGATCGATTTAGAGGGCGGTGTATGGAGCGATTATTTGACAATGGGAAGCCGAATTATTAGACTTGAGGAACTAAACCAACTCGCGGCTGAATTTTCTTAGTAAGACATTAAAATTTTACGGCAATACCATCGCTGTCAATTTTAACTGGAGGGGCAACATGGGATTTTTCTCGAAAATAAGCGACGGGATGAAAAAGACCCGGGAAAGCATTTCCCGGCAGATGGATATTATTGTCAACTCGTTTACGGTGATAGACGACGATCTTATAGACGAGCTGGAAGAAAGCCTTATCCTTGCGGATGTAGGCGCGGAAACTGCCGCGGCCATCACGACCAGGTTGCGCGAAGAAATTAAGCGCACCGGAGTCACCGACCCTGCCCAGCTCAAAGGTATACTGACAGATATTGTAGCCGAAATGCTTGCCGGAGAGTGTGCGTTGGGGCTGGAAACAAAGCCGTCAGTCATATTGGTCATAGGCGTGAATGGCGCGGGCAAAACTACAACGATAGGCAAGCTGGCAATGCGCCTTAAAAACGAGGGCAAAAGCGTTCTGTTATGCGCGGCAGACACATTCAGGGCTGCGGCCATACAGCAGCTGGAAGTCTGGGCGCAGCGGGCGGATGTGGAAATAATCAAACACTCTGAAGGGAGCGATCCCGCCGCCGTGGTGTTCGACGCCATGCAGGCGGGTAAAGCCCGGGGCCGCGACGTCATCATCTGCGATACCGCCGGGCGGCTGCACAACAAAAAGCACTTGATGGAGGAGCTGAGCAAAATCCGCCGGGTAATCGGCCGCGAACTTCCGGAAGCCGATGTCGAAACCCTGCTTGTACTTGACGCCACCACCGGCCAAAACGCACTCAGCCAGGCTAGGCAATTCGAGGAAGCGGCCGGTTTGACAGGGCTGGTTCTCACCAAGCTGGACGGCACCGCAAAAGGCGGCGTAGTCGTAGCCATAAAACAAGAGCTGAATCTGCCAATAAAATTCATCGGGGTGGGGGAGACAATCGGTGATCTTCGCCCCTTTGATGCCGGGCAGTTTGCCGCAGCCCTTTTCGAGCCCGTCCAAATAAATTTGCCGGAGGATGAGTAATGCGCATACTAGCAGCTACAAACAACAAGAATAAAATTGAAGAAATCCGCCGTGTTTTGGAGCCTTTGGGCATAAACATAGTTTGCCCCGCCGACCTGGATATCTACATTCACGTAGAGGAAACCGGTGCTACCTTTGCCGATAACGCATACCTGAAGGCCAAAGCGTTTTTCGAGCAAAGCGGGCTGCCCAGTCTGGCCGACGATTCCGGCCTGTGCATCGATATATTGGAAGGGCGCCCCGGCATACATTCATCCGTTTACCTTGGGCCAAACGCAACATACAAGCAAAGGTTTTCAGCTCTGCTCGGCGAGCTTAAGGACGTCCCGCCCACCAGACGAACGGCTCGGTTTATCAGCGCCATTTGCTGCGTCGTGGACGAGGGAATGATCCTTAGATGCGAGGGTGAGTGTGAGGGAACAATAGGTTTTGCTCCGGCGGGCACAAGTGGTTTTGGCTACGACCCGCTGTTTTACATAGGCGAAAAAAGTTTCGCCCAGCTCACAGCAGAAGAAAAGGACGCCATCAGCCACCGCGGCAAAGCCCTGCGTGCTCTCGCCGCCCGGCTTGAGGCTAGCGTATAAAAACAGTTTGGGAGGTAACATGTTAACATCTAAAGAGAGGGCGACCCTGCGGGGCCTTGCTAATACGCTGGACGCGATTCTGCAAGTGGGCAAGGGCGGAATTGGCGACGCCCTGATAACACAGGTGGACGATGCCCTGACCGCACGCGAACTAATAAAGCTGCGGGTTTTGCCCACCTGCGAACTCACCGCCAGAGAAACCGCCGATCTCTTGGCCGGAGAAACCCGCTCCGAGGTGGTGCAGATTATCGGCACACGTTTTATTTTATACCGCAACAACCCGAAAAAGAATCTCATCAAGCTCAAGTGAAAAAAGTTGTCTGAAGGGAGCGCGGTCATGGCCGGCAAGATACAAATCGGCATATTTGGGGGTACCTTCAACCCCATACACAACTCCCACATCTACTTGGCTGAGGAGTACGTAAAGCGGCTGAACCTCAATAAAATGATAATCGCGCCGTCATATCTGCCGCCACACAAGTCCGCAGAAAACCTGGCTAGCGGCGAAGACAGGCTAAATATGTGCCGCCTGGCCACCAAGGATATCCCCAGTTTTCATGTGACCGAGTTCGAGCTAAATGAAGGGGGCAAAAGCTACACCTACAAAACTTTACGCCATATTTTGGAAACGCATCCGGACAGCGACCTCTACCTGATTATGGGCAGCGACATGTTCATGACAGTGCAGGATTGGCGGCACGCGTCCGAGATTTTCAGGCTGACAACCCTTTGCGTCGGCCAACGGAAAGAGGCCGAACTGACCATGATGGATATCCACAAGCAGACGCTGGAGAGCAAAGGGGCAAGGTGCATAATCATCGACCTGGAAGCGCACCCGCTTAGTTCAACCCAAGTCCGCGAAATGATAATGGCGGGCGGGCAACCCAAAGAGCTGTTGCACCCCGACGTCTGGCAGTATATCGTTGATCGCGGGCTGTACCTGTGCCCCTAAAGCGACAACGGTAAAGCTCGGCAACATTCGCAGGTTACGCACGGTTTATTTATGATCGGGGGCGGTTATCATGGTTACGATACCTCGCGGGAAAATTCTGAAGCTGCTGGATTCCCGCTTAAACAAAGATCGCCTTGCGCACAGCCTGGCGGTGGAAAAAGAGGCCGCCCGCCTGGCTGCACATCACGGGGAGGACTGGCACAAAGCGGCTCTGACAGGTCTTTTGCACGACCTATGTCGCTGCGATCACCCAAGCTGGCAGCTGGAATATATGCGTGAAAGTTCGTTCGCTTTGTCTAAGGAGTGGCTTGCAAACCCACAGCTCTGGCATGGGTCATGCGCGGCGGTTTTCATCCGCCGGGAGCTGGGTATCCGGGATCGTGAAATCCTGAAGGCCGTGTGGTTCCACACCACGGGCAGGCCGGGGATGTCCAACTTTGAGAAGATCATCTTCCTGGCCGACAAAATCGAGCCAACCCGCAATTACGACGGCGCCCCAGATCTTCGCACCGCCGCCTACCGCTCTCTGGACGAAGCGCTCTTACTCGTGCTCAGGCAAAACCTCGCGCATTTGTGCAAAAATGGCCTGCCCCTTGTAAAAGAGGCCTATCAGGCGTATAATGAATTGGCAGCCACAAACATGCATGGACGGATTAAATAAGAAAGGATGAGCGTAAAATGTCCGCAAATTCAGTGCAGTTCGTTGAGACGGCGGTTCGTTTGCTCGACTCCAAAAAGGCCGAGGATATCGTGGTTCTAGATATCAGAGAGGTCACCTCCATCGGCGATTTTTTTATTATCGCTTCGGGCAATAACACCACTTTGGTCAAAACTTTATCCGAGGAATTGGGTCAAAAACTTTCAAAGGATGGATTTACTCTCCGCCGTGTGGAGGGGACCAACTCTGCCATGTGGATTTTGATGGACTACGTGGACGTTGTAATCCACTTATTTTATAGCGAGACAAGGGACTTTTACTGCCTGGAACGCCTCTGGGCCGACGCCCCGCGGCTGGATGTGCAAAGCATCATCGGAAATTGACAATGGCAAACAGGAAAGGACGATAGAGCGGTGAAATACAACTTTACGGCGATCGAGAAAAAATGGCAGGATATTTGGGACGAAAAACAGGTGTTTGCCGCCAAGAACGATTATACCCTACCTAAATTTTATCTTTTGATAGAGTTCCCCTACCCTTCGGGGCAGGGGCTTCACGCGGGACATCCCAGGCCGTACACCGCGCTGGATATCGTGGCCAGAAAACGGCGTATGCAGGGGTACAACGTCCTCTACCCGATGGGTTGGGACGCGTTTGGCCTTCCCGCCGAAAACTACGCCATTCAAAATAACATCCACCCCAAGGTGGTGACCGAGCAGAATGTAAAGCGCTTCACCGAGCAGATAAAAGCCCTTGGACTGAGCTTCGATTGGAGCCGTGAGATCAACACCACCGACCCGCGCTACTACAAGTGGACGCAGTGGATTTTCCTGCAAATGTTTAAGCGCGGACTCGCTTACAAAAAAGAGATGGCCGTTAACTGGTGCGTTTCCTGCAAGGTAGTGCTAGCCAACGAGGAAGTGGTAAACGGTGGATGCGAGCGTTGCTCCGGCGAGGTTATCCGCAAGGTGAAAAGTCAGTGGATGCTCGCCATAACCAAGTACGCCCAGCGACTTATAGATGATCTTGACGCCGTTGATTACCCCGAGCGGGTGGTGGCAAGCCAGAAGCATTGGATCGGCCGTTCGGAAGGCGCGCTTGTCGATTTCGCCACAACCCGGGAAGAGGTCTTGCAGGTGTACACCACCCGTCCCGACACCCTCTTCGGCGCCACCTACATGGTGGTCTCCCCCGAGCACCCCTATATCGAAAAGTGGGCGGATTGCATACAAAACATAGACGAGGTGCGGGCTTATCAGGCCGCCGCCGCCAAAAAATCAGATTTTGAGCGCACCGAAGTCGTCAAGGATAAAACCGGTGTCCAGCTTATGGGAATCATGGGGATAAACCCCGCCAATGACAAGGAAATCCCCATATTCATCGCCGACTATGTTCTGGTAAGCTATGGCACAGGAGCCATCATGGCGGTGCCGGGGCACGACCAAAGGGACTGGGA
>Ga0123355_10010094_pt1 | contig 14431 bp, 12 predicted proteins | sample TergutEmb28metaG_3_FD_89872 | JGI IMG/M metagenome (GOLD analysis project Ga0123355, IMG submission 89872) | Embiratermes neotenicus P1 segment gut microbial communities from Petit-Saut dam, French Guiana - Emb289 P1 | ecosystem: Host-associated > Arthropoda: Insects > Digestive system > Gut ...
CCTGCTGCTATCCTTTCTTTAATTTCCTCCTCAATAGAATTGTCATTGTTCACCATTGCTCCCAGATACTTGAATGAGTTCACTTGTTCGAACTGTTCCTTTCCTATGATTATGTGCGTTGGGCGGGTTGTTTTTCTTGTGCAGTGTAAATATTTGGTCTTAGACTTGCAACATTCTAGGACACTTTTACCCAACAAACATGCAACATTATTTATGTTCTTGCATATGTCTGCGAGAAACATCCTTGTAGTCATTCCTGATCCATAGGTAAATAGCAAATGTCACAAATACATGCACCTTCACAACACCAGCAACAGCACCACTAGCACCATACAGGTGATTTGAGAGCAGTCATATGAAGAAATACATGGTGCTGCCATCATACACAAAACTTTGAAATGACCTATGTACCTAAGTCTGTGAATGATTTCAGACTTCTACCACAGTGTAGCTACAGTCTTTACTCTTGTGGATGGTACACAGCTGATGATGGCAGGTATTTACCGATTTCAGGACAGCGTGTCAGTCCGAGAAGTCAGTAAACAACTGCCATCATAAGCTGTGTAATGTCCCAGAAGAGCAAAAACCCCTACCTAAGTCTGTGTCTTCCCTCCCTTTGAGATGCCAAGTTTCATGCCTATAGACGACAGGTAACTCAATTACATTTTCGTACATTTTAATCTTTACACTTTTAGACAGCAGCAAATTGTAACCTATTACACCACAGATTGAAGTATTCTTCTGTCATGCACAAAAGACTTGAATCGTCCACAACACCACTCTGAGAACCTCAAATCTAATAATCCACCATACCTTGTTTTTTAATTTCCTCTTATCAGTAATTACAAAACAGCTGTGAAAACTGGTGCACAGAGTGTAAATACAATATGTACAGTACATTCCTCTCACATACAAACATGCAGTTTGTACATACACTAATGACACAGTCCTGTTGTGATCCTGCATTCTCCCTGATGTAACAACCCATTGGGAAGCCTGTACTACAATACTGATGATTATCTTCCAAAGGATAACACCATGTTACTGGCATGTTATCTGGAAACAAACCATATTTTCGTTACAGATTACACAAAATTCATTAGTAGCTGGAAAACATGTTACTTGTGTATTTTGAAACACATAATAGAAATGTGGTCAACAAGAAGTTCAAAATCCAAAACCAGAGTGTCAGATAAGATTCAAGTGAAGAAAAACTAAATGAAGAGTTAGTAAAATTTAGGATACAGTGATGCAAACATGTGTTTTCTGAGAAATAACCGAAATCATATGACATCAAAAGTGAAAATGAATGATTACTGAGGAACCCAAGGATGAGATGATGAAAGATACACAAATGAAAAGAGGAAACAAAGGCATAATATGGTTATGCAAATCCATGAACTCCTATAGTAAATATCAGATGTTATCATTGTCATCACTGTTGCCACCAACAGTGGTGGAAGTATTATAATCACCTGGTACAACAATCACCACCAGCCATGTGTGAATCATGTAACAGGCAGACCTAATATTCATGTGCTATTCCTCCAAAACATGGTAACCATACAAACCAAACAAACCAACCTCTGACATCATGCATAAACCAAGCTCTATCATAACCAAAGACGTGCTGCCAGCTGGTACTACTATGTTAACCAAGCCAAACTGCCACTTGGTTTCCACAACAACCAAACAATTTGATTTGTAACATCACCCATAAACAAAGCTCTACCAAAACAATGGGAACCCCGATATAACCATGCCACTCACTCACACAAGGATATGACACAGGTAGATTACTACTATACAAGTCATGTGCCCAACCACATGATGAACTACTGAATATTCATGGGCTTGTTGACCCAAACACGGAAACTGTCAATTAAAATCTGCAACTGATACCGACCGATTGTAAATGGTGATTAATATTAAATCAATATACTTTCAATTTCAAGAGGCCTGGGGTGTGACTCATACACCAAGCACATTATGCAGGGGTACCTTCTAGGAAGAACAGTGGGACAGCATAGTTTAGAACAGAGAACTGGAAATCGATGGAGCAAAGGCATGGAAAGGGGAAGAAATGCCCCCTACACTTTGACAAGGTGAATGCCATTAATACAATTATAAACTGCTCTGAAACACCAAGAAATTTCTGATCAGTAAGTGGCTAACTATAAATGAGGAACTAGCATATAAAAAATCTATAGAGTGCACAAACATTTCAGAACTGAGATATTCAAAAAAAATTCTGTATATGTTCAACAAGAAAAACAGACCTGAAAGTGGTGGTGGAGAGTGTAGTACTATTGTAAATAGTTATAAGGTGAGTAACTATGGTATCCTGAAATAAGAGGCCTGCACACTGCAGAAACCTGGTACTGGCATATGCAGCCCTCTGCACTTCTGACTCTGCTACTGAAAGATGTTGATGTTCAGTACTGTCAGACATGAACATTTCACAAAGATACCATATGGGGTAAAAGAGCGTAACATATGAGGTTGGCTAATATATTTTTATACAAACATACAGCAAATTCATGAATACAGTATGAGCATTACAAAAATTCCACATATTAGCAACCAGATCTCTTCTTTAATTTTTTTATAAGTATCTCTATCACTATTCCTCTTTACAACACAGCAATACGTGTATAATAACAAAGCAATTAAATATTTTACCAGACAAATCATCAATACTTCTAAAAGAACAAAGCATTTTAAGTCTACATAATGACAACTAGCCTCAACATACAAAAAAATGATGAATGTCCCCATACTCAATTAAGCACAACACCCTGAAAACATATTAGGGTGCTAAAGTAAGACTCCATACATTCTGAACCTCATCACTCAATGGAGGTAACCAGTCAGCTGCACACCCTGGCCACTGTACTCCCAATAAATAATCACAAGTACCCACTAGAAAATAAGCTTTGTGCCCCAAAGCTAGTCTGGAAGCAAAAGAGAAGTGTCAGCAATTTCTGCCCTCACCAGAAATTGGACCTCAGTTCTCCAGTCACACAGTCCACACTCCAGTCACTATACTAACTAAGCTGCTATTCTGGTTACCTCCACATACACAGTGTAAGGCAAAACAGTGTATCTTATACATATCACTGGGAAAAAAATGTGTCACAAACAGAATCTGGTTCATTTTTTCAGGATGTTCGCATACTCGCAAAATGTGCTTATCAGCTTCATCATGTCTGTCCATACATGCATCCATCTGTCCACATGTATCAGCTTGCTTCTCACTGGGCAGATTTCCATGAAATTTCATTATGGTACCATTAAGAAACTCTTAAGAAAATCGCAATATGGTTAAAGTCAAACAAAAATAATGAGCACTATACATGAAGACCCAAGTAGTTTTGTTGTTGCCAGTGACGTAACGTTGCTATGAAAGCACTGTTGATAACATGCAGCAGAGAGGGGAAACTACTTTTTTTAGTTTTCCCTCTCCACCACAACTATAAGAGGGGGAGGAATGAAGTACACAACAATAAATTTATGTAACAAAATTGCTGTTGTAACAATACGCAATACATTATGCCACAAAATTAACTACAGAACAAGTGCAAACACCATTCTCTGTGAGCATGAACTGAGTATATACAATGCAGATTCCATCTCTGATGTTAACAGCTGCATTGCTGATTTTGATGTTTTGCTGATCGTGCATCTCAGTATAATCCTAATAATTAACCAACTTGATGCACAAAATCTTGTTTAATAAACTTATTATAAAACAAGATTTTGTGCATCAAGATGGTTAGTTATTAGGATTGTATTGCTGATGTTTCCATAGTCATGCAGTGACAGGAATAATCACCATATTTAGATCATATGCTGACATATGCACAATGAGATACAGCACAACTGTTTGAAAGCAAGAATTTACTACTTGTAGCTCTCAACAATATACAGAATTCACTGCTGAGTTTCTGTGGCAACAATGGTTATACAAATGCTCCCCTATGTTACTTTATACATATGATGCCTATCAGTTTGCATTCTTCTATCACTTCAGGCAGTCTAGAGTAGAGTTACAAAAATGAGAAGTCAAAACCAGGATAGGTGAGTATACTATATAGTGACCACAACAGAACAGACATGAACAGAGACACAAAGGAACATACTATCATCAGTAATGGCAGAGGATGATCATGCTAACAAGTTTATGGTCAACAAGTTCCCATACACTACTTACCAACAATCCAGTGGTGTTGATAATTAAGACTCATGCCCTTTTTAAGCAAAAGCAGTTTTGCCTCGTCATTCTTGTCATCTGCCTTGTATGATTTTTTGCATAACAATTCACAAGACGTTTGATGCATGAACTCAATCTGCAAAGAAATAATAGTGTACATCCCTTGATAAGCCTTGTTTAGTAATAGGCTGAATGCCACCCATACAAAGATGCATATATTTCACAACTAAATTCAAATTCCAAATACCAAACATGACAATGCAGTGCTCAATCCTAGTATTCATGGCATTCTAAGCTTACAACAAGCTATCCTGATTGCAATTTTGTGATTTCATAATCCTTCCGTTCAAATCTTTGATAATGCTTTCATACAGGCCACGAGCACTTTCTACCACCTTCCCTTATGCCATCTTCAATGACCACTATTCAAACATGTTACCTGAATTGCTCTAACACCAGGAAATGTTAACATTATATCTGCAGGACTGATCTTTCTTCATGACTTTTATAATACCAATTACAATGCAGAGAAGTTATTCTTGGGAAGCTTATAGTCGCTTAGCTGGGCGATAAATTCCTGCCCTTGAAAGACCCTTGTGCTTCACTACCAAATTCACAAGTACAAGATCAATCTGGTCTACACACATTCTCTTCTTTAGAAATCCCTCAAACATACCAAGATATCCCCAAAACTCTCTGCCCTTCAGGTTTCCCAATTACAATTATGTCCTTCATTTCCACATACCTCACACTACTTGATTTCATCACTCTCAGAATATTTGGTGAAAAATTCATATTATGAAGCTCCACATTATGCAGTTTCTCCATTTCCTGTTCCTTTCACTACGTTATGTTCAAATATTCTATGTTACTGAAATGTGAACTATCAACGCTATGTATTAGCACGCTTATGTAGCACTTATGCCATTTCTTTCTTGTTTTAGTAATACTCACTGGTCATGTTCCAATTTCCAATTGCAGACCACAGAAAAAAATTTCTTCAGAATTACACAATTACAGAATTAGCACACTGTCAAAGCAAACTACATATGTGGATCCATTAGTAATCATTAACAAACTCAACAGCACATAACATGATATGCAGACATATATTCTCTGATCCAGAAGTTAGAATGGCTACAAATATGTGAAATAAGTCAAAAAAACAAAAACACACATATAAGCAAGGATGCACAAATCGTGGGTGCCAAGTCACCATGGCAACTACATTTTGTATGGTGGCACCCAGTATCCGTGGGTGCACAGTATGGAACTTGCTTCAAGTCACCCTTCTAGTGCACACAAATTTGAGGCAGCTCTTACATTCTTGGAAAATTTGTGAACCCTTGCATACAAGTACAGTTCAATGTATTATTCAATGTAATGCTCCTCTCAATTCTCACACATACATTACAGATAAGTTACACTACTGATTTATAAAATATAAAACCCTTCATACAACTAAGTGTCACTTTTAAACCTTAGGACCTCATCAAACAAGGAAACAGACTGTATAGTTATGTATCTTTTAGAGGATAACTGAAAATGTTTCTTTTTATTCACCATACTTTTCACACTGGGTGGCACACTGTTAAAGATTCTGTCAGTGGGGTATGAACAGTTCTGAAGGCATGAAAGATGGCGTTTGGTCTTTGAGATTGTACTTATTTCTTGTGTTAACACAGTGTGCACCTGAAATTACCTAAAGGTATTTTAAATTATTTACAGCAATGTTCATTAAGAGATATATGTATTCTTGTGGAAGATGTACGATACCTTGTGACCTCCACATGACTTTCCAGGTGTGGCACTAGCCATAATTCTAACAATTACCTTTTGCAAGGTAAACACTATTTCACTTTTAGGTGAAGTACCTATCAATATTTGAGCACATCAGTAAGGCTTACCTGAACATGTGTTCAACCTAACTTCGGAATAATTTGAACAGAAAGTCCCCCCATCCCCAAGTGGTAATCAGTCCAAACCCACTGGAAATGGTTCGCATGACTATCATATCTTTTATACTTGGTTAGTACCTTATAAGCGGATGGTCGAATTCTCTCTCCAAATACAACTTGTCCAAGATTCTCGACAGGAGCCGTCTTGTCAATAGATTGGCAAAAGTCAAAACTGTAACAAAATACATCATCACTTACAAATGAAACAGCCTAACTCACTACCATCTTAATAACTGAGGAATATCACACTGTATATATGCGAAATGTCAAGAAAAACAAACGATGCCACAGATCCACTATTCTTAAACAAGTTCAAGTAGTTACAAGCAACAATGGAATGAAACAACAATGCAAAACTCTACATCTCATTGTCTGCTGGGCATCACTCTGACAGAACTCAGCTTAACCTTTACAGCCCTTGCGTCCTACTGTCTACAACGCTAACCTCCAAACCTTGTATTTAATGTATTTATTCAACAAATATAACAAATATAGTTACTGAATATTTTTAACATGGTATATACTCTCCATTTTTTTCTCTCTTCAAAATGCAGTATGTTTCATAATTCTAATGTATTTGGTTCCTGTTTTATTCACATTTTATATGCAGGGTGTGCTAAAATTAAAAAAATAATTCCGGTGCCAAAAGGTTAAAGCCAAACCCAGGCTAAAGGTAACTTTCCAGAGCTAAGTCCCTAGTGAAGTTGTCCCTGTCATTACTTGGCCACCATACAAATGAGTTTCCTGGGGTCACAACCTTAGGAAACCAGTAAGCTGAACAATAACACAACTAAACTCCAATCTACTGGGTACTCCTTTCCCAGGGGTCAAGCTGCTGTGATGTGCCACTTACTACTAGTCTCCATCTACCACTTAACTTAACAATGACTGACACTGACCATTACAGTTCACAAGCACAACTTTACCTTTGAGGTTTTTAATACATTTTTATGTCACACAATAAGTGTTAAAAAACCTCAACAAAAACATAAGGAAGCCCCTTCATTCAAAATAAAGGATGTAGTATATAAACAACAACACATGCAGTGCTACATTAGGTGGTAAACAGTGCCTAGTTACTGGACAAAACAGCAGCATGGCAGGAATATAATACTTAAAAATCTGTCAGACGAAAAAAAATTCAGCATTATTTCAACATGTCATCTGATTCATGCATTTCTGACATTCTTTAAACTCTTTTTTGAACTGTTTATGCCACTTGGTGGCCAACTTATTTCTCTACAGCCACTGTGCCATAGACTGAGGAGACTGTTGCACACATTTCACTTGCACTCCTTCCTAATTTACAACAAAACCTGAAGTTAATTCTGCACTCCAAATTCTGACGGCACATTTGTTGACAACAGACACAGCCACACACCTCTTGTTTCTGCCATAACTTGATATAACTGAGGAAACAGTATAGAAACTGCAGCCTGTGCAAGTCAAAACATGCAAAGAAATGATCTCGCACAAAGAAATCATTAACCCTTTGATGCCTAATGACGGCTATAGTGGTCATACTGCACCGCTAACCTCTAAACGTTAAATTTTATATATTTATTCAACAAATATAGGTACTGAATATTTTAAACATGGTATATACTCTCCGTTTTTTCCTCTTCAAAATGCAGTTTATTTCATAAATCTAATGTATATGGTTCCTGTATTATTCACATTTTATATACAAGGTGTCCTAAAATTAAAAAAAAAAATTCCAGCGCCAAAAGGTTAACTGTTTCCTACAAACCTGTCACCCCCCCAGTTGTTCTCATATTGAAATGTAACACACTTTACATGACGAAAAGTAAACAGCAGGCACAAAGAAATGTCACAAAGTCATTAAACCTAACAAAATGTAACCTGAGGAAATTTAATTGAAGGTAGCAATTTTGAATGTCAATAAGATTTTATAAGATGTAATATGATATAATTCACATATATTTTTGTTAATATATTAACAATGTAGGTTATGTTGGGTTACATTTCGTAAGGTGTAGTAACTTTGTGACATTTCTTTGAACCTGCCTTTTTACCGTTCAGCGTATAGGGTGTTACACTTCAATATGAAAACAACTGGAGGTGATAAGTCTATTGTAAATAATTACCAGGAAATCTAATGTAACACAACTAGCCATGTGATCAAATATTTCTGTGAACTTGAGAGCCGTACCTTGTACATGGACTCCAAGCAGGCGGTAATGCAGACATCTCTCAGAAGTGGTACAGAGGAATATGTAGACTACAGGAAATTCCAGCACTCAACTAGAAGTGACAGGATAGGATATACAGGGGTAAGAGGCCACAATGATGACAGAAACAGAAAAATGAAGATTATGGTCAACTGGGATGTGATACTGTGTTACTTCCAAGTCAGAACCTCAAATGTCCGAGGAAGAAAAGTATTGGACACACGCACACACATACATACATATATATAATATAAAAGAAATTAATAAATTGTGGATAATGGATGATTTTAAAAATTACAAAATAATGGTACACCAGGGTCAAGCAGATGGACAGATGCACAAAAGTAAGCAAGCAAGCACACACACAAAGTATGAAGCAAAATTAATCTAAAGAGGCAAATTTGTCTCCATACATGCCATGAAGACATAAATGGAGGGGGAGGGGGGGGGGGCACAATACAGTCCCACTCATTCTTACTCTCAACACCTGGTAAAGTTTAAAGTTACTGAGCAGTCTATGATTACTGGTAGTCACACTACTTACATATAATGCCATTCAAACTTTATAATTTATATTCTGTATTCACAACTACTTACTACTCATATTCATATGGAATGATGGACTCTTCTGTGTTTAACCGATTCACATATAGTATGACATCTTTCTGGAAGAAAATATAATTTAAATGCAAAGAAACAAGAAATTCAATGCTGCACATGGCAGCAACTTTAAAGCACACTTATCATTACTAAAGGTGACAAGGGCACTAACTACTCATGTATTTCATGCTGATGATTAAGTACACAGAATGTTCTCTCTCATCTCCAGCGTTCAATTCCTCTTACCAGTTACGTAACAGAGAAACTTACCATTCTGAGTGACAATGATCTACCTCAGTAGATGGTAATATTAAGAGAATGCTTTAAAAGCCTGTTACTTCTTCCCAATCCCATCTTAAAATTCATAAACCCCTTTTATGTGCAGTAAAAGAGCAAACTGTCTTTTCTGCATACCATAATACATATCACTTTTCCACATTCTGGTCAATATAACAATTATTTCAAATCTCCGTGTGACAGGACCAATAAACAGCAACAGTACAAAGCCTATGCACAAACCGGTCTGTGTCTTACGTTTGTCTAATAAGCCCAAATATTTCAGTTTGGTTATTAGTATGTTCCATATTCTGAAAAGTGTACTTAAATGGTTGCTGCAATTAACAGACCGAAACTATGGCGCATCGATACGTTAAAAGTGAAATTGTATCGGTGTGTGATGGATCTTCGTAAGGTTTTATTTCAATGGATCAATTGGTCTTCTTCGTGCTTCGGCGGGTTACTCCGTGCAAACAGGCCCGGTTCTTCGCTACGGGAACACGACGTGGCGTTTACGGGCTATCTAAACTGTGATATTACTGGAAATCTAGACAATGAAGCCAACAAACTTGACATTGTCAAAAACGAGAGTAACAGATAAAATATGCATAACGGCGACGACGTCAAGATGAACTTTTTTTCATTATAAGGACTGTCATTTTACATGAACGCTCTCATGGGTTATTCGTCACAAATAACCCCCGTTCTTCAAGTACACCAAAAATCGACAAGATAATAACTTCACGTTACCTTGCAAGATTTGGTTAGTCCTTTATCTTTGCAATAATTAACGGGTGCCAAACCAGGTAAATAAAAGCCATTTGCTGTTGAAATTATCACCACAGTTCCTATCACCAAACACTCAAAGAAAATCATATCGTGCGTTAGGTTTACAGAAACACTGTTCGTCTGTATTCAATATGCAGACGTAGTAGAGGTATATTTATAAAATTGGAAACATAAACAACTTAAAACCGACAAGAACTTCTTGTTCCAATCACAAGCAGCTACCTCACCACACGATAAGGTGATCCATGACACGTCAAGCAATGCATCATGGGTATGAGCATGGGGTACTATCATCACTGGCTACCTTCCGCAGCGACTACATAAATTACAACCGTAGGCATCACAGATAACATTGTAGGTTAGCGTACACAAAAGCATACTCTGATCCATGGCAGGTTATTGCTTACTGAACTGAATCACTTCCGTGGGTAGAGTCCAGTTAAAATGTGATGGCACTCGGTAACGCATGGGTTGGGATGTGAAAGGGAAACTGGCGAATGGAGTGGGTAGCTGGTACCTTCCACACCATGTAGGATGAAGAGAGATACAACTAATCTGATGTTTATTATCAAACTTCTATCTCAACATGTTTCAGGCATCACTATGCCCATCTTCAGGAGAAGAAGACTTTGTACTACCGAATATGGTGTTCTGCACTGTAACAAGAGGGGGAAAAACCATAATATGTGACAGCCGTAGTGTCTTTGTGTGGGGTAATGACTTGTAAACATTGTCGGGATTTCGTGTGTATATGTGTATGCCGTGGTGTTTAATTGGTATCTAATCCGTATGTCAGATGTGGTGTATTGGGTGTAGGTGTTGTGATCTATGTGTTGCACCTGCTTGATGAGAGGTGTGTGCAGGCGCAACACATAGATCATAACACCCACACCCAATACACCAGATGTGACATGACATATGGATTAGATACCAATTAAACACCACGGCATAGACATATACACACGAAATCCCAACTCTGTTTACAACTCATTACAGCACACAATGACACTACAGCTGTCATATCTTATGGTTTTCCCCCCTCTTGTTACAATGCAGAACACCATATGCAGTAGTACATAGTCTTATTCTCCTGAAGACGGGCATAATGATGCCCAAAACATGTTGAGATGAAAGTTTGATAATAAACATCAGATTAGTTGCATCTTGTTAGTTTCTCTCTCTTCACCCTACGTTCATGATGCACGGTCACAAGAGCCTAAAATCTCCACACTGCCTCAGAACATGGTGTATCCAGCATTACTACCGCTGATGTGCACACCTCAGCTGCCAGCAGTCGACTGAAATGACGCCACCGCCAATTTAAATGGAAAATCTGGTTTCTGCGCATGTGCCATCACATTTCAAACACAGTCTAAAGCCATCAATGCTGGTGCGCATAACCAGACATAACTGTAGTGTCTAATTAGATACCAAAGGTAATGACATATTTGCATAGGATATCAACAGTTTACTCCATCTCAGAAGTAGGATCACAGTTCGTTTTCTTACTAGTGTGTATTATTGCTTTATACACAACACAATTAGTACCAAAACCCAGTTTCTAAATTATTGCACCTTCATCAGGTTTTTCTGAATGTTAACGTGTATTATTATACAATAATCAAGCACCGAAATGAATACAATAAGTCGTTTACATTTTCATTATCATATTAAAACAGTGAAATCCCTACATGTTTCAAATCTTATGAGTTCATCATTAGGAAGTACATAAAATATTTTGTATACAACACATCCACAAACTTAATTATTTTTAGGTGGTATATACCAACTTTCCTGAACTGTTATATTCATGTAACAAACCAACAAATGGACATTGATAAAATATGCTGATCATAGACCACTATTCCCCAACATGTTTCAGATGCATCAGGGACCATCATCAGGGTGTCATACAAGAATACAAATAAAACACAAATATATAATTTACTACCTGATGATGAACCTGTAGGGTATAAAGATGTAGGAGTTCCACTGCTTTCATACAATTATGAATGTGTAAATGACTAATTGTGTGCATTTTGTTGGCTGATTATTGTCGATTTTTCATCAGGTTTGTAACCGTGGCACTTTGGATTGAAATGTAGTAATGGGCACAAATTATTCCAGTATTTTCGATGAAACTAAAATTCTTACACAAGCTCTTCATAGTGTAATATCACGCAGAAAAAGATAACATGTTTTTGACAAATGCAGCAACACCCCTCAGCAGGGTTACCACAAATCATTTATACCCAAATTTTCATGCAATGAGCACATGTTAACTATTGCAACATGCTCTTAGTTCTCAGTGCCTACAGTACCAGGCTGGTATAGTCACATGAAAACTTGCACTACACTATCCAGGTCAGCACTACACTCAGAGATGTTTGTATTCATCAATGATTGCAGGATGTGGGTTGTTCAAACTGTATGGACACCAGCCAAGGAAGAACCCGTAATTGCAGCTTGGGGTGAGATCTAAGGAACTCATGCAATACTGCATCAGAATTAGCACTATCCCACCCCAGGGTCCTTGAAGTAGTTTATTACAATCAAATGCATCCACACTGCTACTCAGGAGTGGATGTTTCCACATACACAAAACTTCCATAAATGCAATCCCGTAAATGATCACATCAATACACTCCATTCAATTTCTGGCAATCGATCAGCCGTTCTAAGTGAGGGCACCTGACATTCCAAGTAAAGAAGCAAAAAACAAGTCACTTCCCAGAAGATTTATATGCCATTTATTGAAATAATTAAACTCTATGGCCCATTTATCTTCACGCCTGATAATTGAAGGTAAAATTACACACACAAAGACAAACAAAAGAAGGATGCAGCTCAGGTCACAATCTTACCTTTGAGTAAGCATGACATTTGGAATGCTACTGAAATGTGCATATCAAATTCAGAAGCACAGTAACACAAACACATGTCTGTCTCACTTCAAAACACAACTGCAAAAAACTGCAAACTCATGAGCTTAGCTTGGAAAAGTGTGGAGGTATGGGACCATATACCTCTAAACATGTTGACATTGTCTTTAAGAGAGATGAAAACAGAAAAAAATCCCTAACACCTATTAAAGCAGATCTGGAACAAAATGTGACATAAGTACATCAGAAAACACGGTATGAAAATAAAGAAAAAGCTACTTGAGTATTACCACTGCATAGAGTACGAATTTCACAGACAATTAATATAACAAGTTAATTCTGTGGGCTTATTTGGTAAAACAAAGTTTCTTTTCATATCACAGTCATTTTAACTTCTGGTTATGAGAATCACATGCACCAGCTCTCAATACGCAAAAATGCTACTTCCAGTCTCAATCTCTTCTTGAACTTCTTCAAATTGCATCAGAGCCATGCAACGTCATCTACACCATAACAAGGTAACTCAAAGCTTTTGCAACTTTGGCTCGCACCCCTTGGTCATCATCCTGCAGAAGCTGGATAAGACGAGCACAAACTGTATCCAATGGAACTTTGCTTGCAACATCACTGTCAGGCAGATTTCCATACAAATGACCTGAAAATTCAACAACACAGATCATCTACAAAAGAAGAATGTCCTGGGGAAAGAGAGTAAAGGATTTAACTGGATTCAAAGCTGCATGTAAATCAACATTTCCTTGTAGCAGTCTATGCCTTAAAATCTCAAACATAAGTCCATATTATTATACCCTGAATCTTTCTCAACCCATTCACAATAATGTGTTATTGTTAGAGTTATTGCAATTAACATCATTCCAGCCCTATTCAAACTGTACCACAAGACCTCAGCCTATTGTTCACACACTGAAAAAGTTACCAATGTAGGGGAACGGTAATTGAAACACTTTTCCACTTGATATGGCACAGGAATTCAAATGTATCTGAACTATATGCAGTTCTACTTGAGCTCCATGACAGGAATAGGCTCTTTGTACATGTGTGTGTTGCAATTTTCTTATTTTGCAGACTACCTATATTACTGTAAGATAAAAATCACTTATTTTGCCACTGATATCTCTTTCAGAAGATCCCTGGTATTTATGATGCACTACTTGGTAGAAACAGTAGTTTCTATACCTGAACAAAAAGTACTTTGAAAGAGAAGAATATCAACAATTTTTCCAAAGCTGTCCATCTACAAAGTAACATCTTTTTGTAGTCACATCTGACTGTACAACACACTTCAGGTAAACAGGGTGGGAGGGAAAGGAAGAGGGATATTTGGCTTACTTACTTACTTACTTACTCCATGGTGCAGAGTCCTTCTTGAGAAGCTAGCTGGTTTGCAGCTAGTCAGGAAATTCCCCGCATTTCACGGAACCTGAAGGTTCATTACCGCACTCACAAGCGTCCGCCACCTGTCTCTATCCTGGGCCAGCCCAAACCAGTCCCTATACACAC
>Ga0123355_10010095_pt1 | contig 14431 bp, 8 predicted proteins | sample TergutEmb28metaG_3_FD_89872 | JGI IMG/M metagenome (GOLD analysis project Ga0123355, IMG submission 89872) | Embiratermes neotenicus P1 segment gut microbial communities from Petit-Saut dam, French Guiana - Emb289 P1 | ecosystem: Host-associated > Arthropoda: Insects > Digestive system > Gut ...
GGAGTGAGAGAAGAGAGGTGGATGGAGGTAGGGCAGGAAGGGGGGGGGGGGGGGGGGGGGGGGGGGTGGGGGGGAAACTGTTTGAAATCTTCAAGCCTTAGCTCTTTGGTAAGCCTACGTATCACAAACAGGACGATAAAATGGGCGGTGTAAGCAAGATACATGTTAGGGACGAGAATTGTTACAAAATTTTGGCCAGGAAACATGAGTCTACTTGGAAGATATGAGCGTAATTGAGTGGAAATGAAACTACAGCTTAAGGAATTCTATTAAGATGGGAGAGTATGAATTATGGGTCACCTCAGGGACCAGTGGCTAGTTTTCGTGAACACGGCAGCCTGCATTTGGGCTTCACAAAGGTGGAATATTTTTGTTTCGAGAGGCTGGACGATTCACGTACTCAAGTAAAAACTATGCTCCATGAGGTACGTTGAGAGTGTACCTACGACTGCGATGCAATATCTCGAAACACTAATAACCCTAAGAATGACAATTAGTAAGATGGTATATAAATCCTACAAATACTTCACAGTGAGGACGTTGAAAGACTCCAAGGTCTACGAAAACGTCCATCAGCAGCACAGTCACGCAAAATAAACGTGACATAGTACTGTGAATATCGACTGAAGTAGATACCACGGCTAAACGAGTGCACGCAAAACTACACCGTGCACGCTACCAGAGGACTATTTGTTTATGGAACAGGCGTACTCGTACAGCCCTACGTTCTGGGGATTTTTCCTTACTCAGTCCGTATAGTAACACGCTACGATTTTCTGTACTCGTCCAGAACGGCCCTGGGCCCCACCTTGCCTCCTGTACAATGGGGTATCTGTTCTTTTTTCCCGGGGGTAAAAGCGGCCGGGGAGCGGCAATGACTACCCGCCCAATCTAGAGCAGAGGTTAAAGAAAGAATAAAGCTATACCTCTACTCCCACTCTGGACATACACGACCTGTTTTGTGGTGAACTGTACCTCTAACTTTACTTTTACCTTTGAACGAAGAGAGTCAGATTGATAAATGCAAGTACAAACATTATTTATTTGCAATGCGGACAGCACCATTCTTGAATTTGCAAGTCTTCCAGATGATGATGATTCGTAAATACTTCCTAAAGTTTAGGAGGAGACGGCTACCTCCACCTTCAGCGCAGTCCAAGAAGAGTAAGCTTCCTGGAAGAAATGACTGTATTATGAAGACGAAGCATTGGTTAGGTGACTGCAGTTGCTCCGCATACGCTTCCTACTCTTCTTGGGCTAAAATGACAATGGGGGAAGAAAGCTAGTCCTTAACGTCGGTAACTACCAACTTACACGGCAGCATATCTCCGAAGACCTGAATCTTCCACGCCATCACTGTGAAAATCTCAAATCACAGGCGTCCGTTCCTGTTTGTTCGGCCAACAAAATAACAAAATTCGTATGCTTATGAAAAGTAACTCAACTGACCGAGCGTGTCTGTAACTCTGCACGTGCAATTCACGCATAACTCACACCTCAGTTAGTTTTTAAATACTGTCGATAAAACGTCGACGAAATAAGCCAAGTGTCACGATGAAATGAAATGTCAAATAAAAGGAACAAAAATGTACATGTGCGCATCGAACTTCATATTACGACGAATTAATACCTCTTGCTGCTATAGGTACGTCGCCATTTGCTGTTCTGAAACATTTTGCTACTTTCGTCTTAAAAGTCACCAATTTAATCTCGATCAGGCCGTCGAAATTCCCTGTATTGGTTGGGAGGTTATGCGCAAGTAAAAACACCAGACTCCGGAACACTGCCGAATGGGTTTTATTACGCACTCCCTGTGCAAGGTAGTGCCATGCGTGTTGACATGGACTCACAAGAACTGTCCAATCAATATTAACGTAGGATTCCATCCCCTGCTTGTGCCCCTCTAGGTTCAACAGAGGTTAATTCAAAGCCAGCTCCAACATGTGGTACGTCGGACAGCTACGTAGGGGCACATAAGTTTTTACTTCCGGAAGCCTGCTCAGTTTCCGTTCAGTCTGAAAGCAATTTCCTATACCACACAACAAGAGACCTATACATAAAGGCTCGAAGCTATGCAAATGCATAGAACTAGGAGCATATATTGAAAAATAACAGTGACAATGAAACTACCAATACAAATGAATGCAGGGATACAAGTCGCACGGTTACTGAAGTTAAGTCTACGATTTAACCGGTTTTTTACACATGCTTTCGGGAAATACAGTAAATCTCCGACTTATGTAGATTCGACTTCGTGCATATTTTTTTCCGGCCGATGCAAACTTAAAAAAAAAAACTGCGAATTAAATTAGATAGCAAGGAATGTTTAACCTTTTGGCGCCGGAATTATTTTCTAAAATTTTAGCACACCTGTATATAAAATGTGAATAATACAGGAACCAAATACGTTAGAATTATGAAACAAACTGCATTTTTAAGAGGAAAAAACGGAGAGTATATACCATGTTTACAATATTCAGTACCTGTATTTGTTGAATAAATATATAAAATGAAACGTTTAGAGGTTAGCGGTGCGGTACGACCACTATAGTGGTTGTTAGGCGTCAAAGGGTTAATTATACTATATTATAATCTCTTTTGTACTGGCACTTGTCTTAATCTTTTTGTTGTATATTTCGAGGCACACTTTTGTAATTTTTCCTGAGCGTGAGAGAAAAAACTGAGCTGCGATGAATTTAAGGAAATCCCACTTACGAAGAATTCGACCTACGCAAGGTTCCGCGGAAAGCACCCCTTACGTAAGTAGGTGACTAGCTGTACAGGTTCTTTCTGCTCTTAGAAAACAATGTTGAATGTATTTGCCTCGTCAGTGCGCGCCACATGTGTCGCCTATCCCTTCTTCACGAACTGGAACATCCTAATTTACTAACGCACAAAGAACGGCAAAATAATGAAGGTCCTCATTTTGCAATTTTATCCTGCCTCCAGTCATTTCAAGTCATTTAGTTCCTAATTACCTCCTCAGCATCGTTCTCAAACATCTTCAATCGATGCTGCTCTCCCGGGTGAAAGGTCGTGTTTCACGCCCACATAAAAAGAGGTAAATTAGGCCCATAACGATGCACATTTTAACACTTCGGGAGAAAAATTCCGCAGTAGAATAATCGCGTCAAGTCGACTGGATTCCTCGCTCACCCGGTCTTTATACAGCGCAGTTTTTCTGCTGCTATGAATACATGTTAATAAAACTGAACCTTTTCTGTCTCCAGTTACTTATTTCAAACCCCACCAGACATTTCTGCACACACTGTACTGTACCTGTACACACCTGTACACCCTAAATTAAAAACTACCACATCAGAATACAACTACAGCGAGAACCACACGTCCACCTGGATTCTAAAAGCTTTATGTGCATGTTTCAAAACGACTTTAAAAATCAAAATGATGTATGAAGATTTCCTGCATGCAGTATTCATTATCCTTGGATCTGCAAACAACACAGACCATGCAAGCTGTTTACCACTGCAGTTCACTCACGACCTTGCCATATGCAGTCAGCCAACGACTCGGACAACAGGTTTCACTTGACAGTGAAGTTCTTCAGACTGTATGGGTATTAAGAACAGGTTCCGTTGAACATGTCTTGAAGCCTATTTCTATAAATTACGGTAGTCAGAAAAAGTAAAGTTTACCTGAAACGTTAATTACATGTCTTTTTTTTTATCGTTGCACCGTGCATTTTGAAATTTACGTAGTTCACTCACCAACAAACGCAATATTTATTAACTTGGCTAAAAGTTTTAAATTTACATTAAAATACACAATAACATCGCTCCTACATGTTTCGGTCTTTAATGACCATCATCAGGGAGCTTTATCTGTACCTAAAGAAAGTTATATTTACGTTAAAACACTCGGTAAAATTACGTTGTTTTATATATATTAGGTGATGTGGCAGCATGACATGCCGCCACATCACCTAATTTATATAACGACGTAATTTCCGAGTGTTTTAACATAAATATAACTTTAATTACGTACAGATAAAGCTCCCTGATGACTCATGCTGCCACATCACCTAATTTATGTAGCGACGTAATTTTACCGAGTGTTTTAACATAAATATAACTTCAATTAGGTATCGATAAAGCTCCCTGATGATGAGCATTAAAGACCGAAACATGTAGGAGCGATATTATTGTGTATTTCAATGTAAATTTAAAACTTTTAACCAAGTTAATAAATAACGCATTTGTTGGTGAGTGAACTACGCACAGCAGGTCTGTCTAATTCAAAGAAAAACACGTCTCCTTGCTCAATGACACGTCTCCTTGCTCAATGACACGGACGCGTAGTCACAATCGACAATTTGATTACACATGAAACAAGAACTTGTGTACTGACTGTACATACGGCGGTGATTAAGAAGCTTTAGCCAGGCAAACTTCTTATGTGAGCCGGGATAGCTGTCGGCCTAGCGACTCGCTACGGGCCGAAGGTCTGGGGATCGAATCCCGGTGGGGACAAGATTTTTCGCACCTGTCCCGCCCGGCCCGCGTCCATCCAGCCTCCTACACCATAGCTACTGGGTCTCTTTCCTGGGGGTAAAGCGGCCATGTCGTGGCGCTAGCCTACCCCCGCACCTAGCGCCGAGGTTAAAGAAAGAGAAGAGCCACACCTCCATTCCCCTCTGTGCCCTCATGTCAACTTATAGGGTGAAATTTACCTTTACAATTCACCTTCTTATTCTCGGGAGTAACGAAATGTAGTTTGACAAATACGTACAATACAAACATTCCGGACGAACTTGCTGTCTCCCTCTTCAGGGTAAACGTTCTATCCTGGCGGCAGCAGATTCATCCTAAGCGTTGATACCTATCTATTAACTCAACGGGGTGACGTTCTGTATTCAGTAATCTTCAAGAACTATGACACCGACACGTCTACATATACCATCTGAAGCCAGCAAAGAAGCTGCGCAACTGACATCAGTTTTTGCTTTAACCAGAGCTTCTGGATGATTCCGAATGGGAGAGTTCAAGTGCGGAGGAAATGAACCGTGTAGCAGAAACATCAGGAGACGACACGTCTGCATGCGCACACAAACACAATATACTGTACAAACAACTAGGAACATTTCCAGGCTCATTTGAATAAGAACGGGTCGCTACTAATAAATGAAGTATTTCTGAAATGTCTTATTCTCCACCGAATGTAAGTCTTAGGATAACATGTTTATTACTTGAAATCAAACACTTAAAACACATCCACTTCAGTTTTCCTTCGCACGCGTGATCCCGTATTAGCTTAACATTTTGTACGTATCTTCCAAAGACAAATTAACATTTATACGATGGAAATACTGCTGCATATTATATCGTACAGCCTCTATAATTCGGGGGGACCGCGGCAGCACAGTGGTTAAGGTGCTGTGCTACAAATCGGAAGGTCGCTGTTCGATCCCAGCTGGTGTCAGTGGATTTTTCATTGACATAAAATCCTTCCGATCGCACTATATGGCCCTGGGGTCGATTCAGCCTCTAACAGAAATGAGTACCAGGAGTATATCCTGGGTGTAAAGGCGGCCGGTGCGTAAGGACGACAACCTACCACCATCCTGTGCCGTTGTCACGAAATCTGGAAGCCTTAACTTCCTGGAACCCTTTGGGCCTGTCCAGGCCTGTAATGGGACTGCTTTACCTTTTTACCTCTATAATTCGACCGTAAACATCTGAAAAGCGTGTCTCAGGCAATAGCTAGGATGAGAATGACAACCCGCACGAACGTCCCCATCGAGAAGCCACTCGCTCTGGGGAACGGGTGCGACTGCTAATACACAGTCAATGCTAACGGCCCCTCAACTTTAATATCATCTTAATTTCAGAAAAATTACAACTATGTCCGGAAAGTTCCGAGACACGGCTCAGAAATGAGTACGTTGTACTTACACTCTGGTGTTGGGGACCTCGTTCGAAATAGATTCTTCCTGCATCAATAAACGGCTTCCAGCTTTTCTGGCGGTCTTTGAAGCAGTCCTGGAAAGCACTTTCTGGAATTGTGCAGAGCTGTTTTGCAACGGGTGAATGGCCTGCACGTCAGCATGGCGATTGTCTTTCAACACTAGTTTTAGTCGTGGAAATAATAATAAAAAAACTCAAGGTGACAAATCTGGAGAATATGGCGCGTGCGACAGTTGAGTGACTTGATGTACTGACAAAATTTTTTTGACGGATAACGCCCTATGCGGCGGCGAATTGTCGTGCAGGAGGAACCACGCGGCCACCGGGATTGGAAAATACGTTTCACAGAGAATAGTATATTTGAAAAACACATTACTAAACGCAACAGAATTTTCCACCAGTTGTTTGCTTTGGTAGCATTATCAGCTTCTTACTAGCCTTTACACCAGCTGTCCAATCCAGGCTGCAACTTCAACATTTACGTGAAATGTCTTCCAACGGTATAGGTTAAATTGTATCTAGCCGTCTTGCGTTTTGTTCAATAGGCGCGTTCGCGAAACTGCGAACAGCGACTATTAGCTTTGACATGTTTGCTTGTCTGTCTGTCCGCCCGTCCGTCCGTCCGCCAGAAACAACAAGGCTCAACCCGGACGGATTTTCATGAAATATGACAAAGAGTATTTTTCGAAAATCCGTCGAGAAAATGTAAAAAAAAAAAAAAAAAAAATTTGCCGAGAAAATTCAAGTTGCATTAAAATCTGATAAGAATAACGGTTACTTTACAGGAAGACCTACGTACATTACAATATCTCGCTGAATTCTTCTGAGAATGAGACTTTTCCAGGAAAAAAGTTGCAGAGAAAACCAAAACACAAATTTCATGTTCAATAACTTTATTTCCGAAAATCGTACCGTTGGAGATGTGGGAAAATGGTACAGTCATACAGGCCGCACAAGACAACATTGCCCAAGCGAATTGTATCCTGTATACCTAAGGCTACAGACACTCAAAATATATAATACTTATTGCTTTTCCAGTGCAACAATCGTTGCACGAACGCGCCTCAACTACATCTATACGTGCACTGCCTGTCTTCTTTTGTTAAGGTTGCTATTATAGGTCAACACTGACTCTGTAACTGGCCTTCAGGCTGTTGATTCAGCACATTAAAAACGTGAACTGATTTATTATTATTATTGTTATTATTATTACATTATGTTGTCTCTTGTCACAGGCTTCTTCTTCCTGGTACTTCTCTCGAACCAACGGCGATCACCAACGCTCAGGATTCCAGTTTCAGACTGCAGTACTTTCCGTATTGTGTGTGTTGTTCCAAGTGTAGCTGTTTCTTGTAGTGAATCTAATGAATGTCTTCCTGGCACAGCTTCCAATTTTTTTTTTTTTTTAACCTTTTGTTACTATTCCGGTGGCTCCAATTATTACCGACATAATCACGCATTTCACGTTCCACATTCGTTGTATCTCTCTTTATAAACTCTTGGATTTTAGTTTATTCTCTGCTTCCTTTCGCATGACATTTCTGTCTGCGGGTACTGCCACATCTATCAGCAAGCATGTTTTCTCTTTTTTGTTTTTAATTATTATATTTGACCTATTTGCTGTAATTTCTCCGTCTGTGTGTACCCCTTGATTCTGCAACACTGTATTATCTAGTTCACGTACTGGTTTGGGTGGGCACGCGCGCATTATTATTATTATTATTATTATTATTATTATTGTCATAGGTAGGTATAAAACAGACGCAAACAAGAAACGACCCCGACACACCATGCCGTTGTCCATCCAGCCTGGACGGATCAGAAAAGCCACGAAGGCGCTCGTTCAGATAAGATAATCAGAAACAAGACAGGCAATGTAGGTATAAAGTAACAATAAGGGGCGTTAGTGCAACCTCAGCTGCAATGGAAAATCAATAAGTATTACATACCGTGAGTGTGTGTTTGTATCCTTTGGTATCCAACATGCAAAGCGAATACGCCATACTGTCATCTCTGTCCTGCCCGGCTCTACTTTCATAATTATCTCATAAACGCCACGATTTTCGGAGGGGGGGGTTCTTGAACGTAAAATGTGTATTTTGGTTTCTCTACAAATTCTGTCTGAATCATTTCTCATTCTAAGAAGAAGTGAGCCCGATACCATATAAAGCATATACTGATCTTCACGTAAATTATCCGTTATTCTTGTCATATTTCCATGAAACGTGCATTTTCCCCAGCATATTTACAAAAATCATGAAAATCCGTCCAGTCGGAGCCGAGTTTTTCCATGCGGACGGACGGATATGATGAAGCTAATAGCCTCTTTTCGCAATTTTGCGAAGGCGCCCAAAAGAGGGCTTCCAGACACTAGCCAGTCGTCGAACAGCGGCCTTACGCTCCGTTCCAAACCACCTAATAATCAATGTGGACTCGATGTCGAATAGGCAATCGACATCACACATATAATGCCTCGTCTGAAGGTCATTTACGTGGTTATGTAAAAACGATACATGTCCACAGCACACAGAGCAAAGAAATATACTGCGCATGTCATCCGTTATTTTCTGTAAACGGGTAACTATTACTTAATTAAACAAAGATGATTCAAAACTCAGAATTTTAAAAATGCGTTACTGTGGGCTCCAACACCACAGCGTTCCTACTCCAGGTAAAATAGTCGGGCTTGTTCAAAAGTCAGTTACAATGACCTCAGAAACTTTGTTCGCAAACAACCTCCCGTACGTACACGGACTCTAACCGAGACCTGTTCACCGACCCCTAGCTTACTATCACGCCGAACAACATTCAGAACACGCAAAACTGATATTTCCGTTACAATTACCACACACACAAACAAGTGCCCCCCCTTACATTTGCTCAGAGCATGCAAGTGACGCATCGCTCTTCCGACAAGGTGCCTGCCGCTAGGACAGCTGACCTTTGAATGCGAACCGTAACGGCTGGTGATAATTACGTGGTCCTAATTATTTCTAAAATACGAGTTCGTAATTCTCCAGCTGTTCCACAATTTCAGAAGTAATTATGAATGGGGTTTCAGCGACTTTCACTTATTTATTGTGATTTTAGGGTCAAACACGGAGCCAGAATGTTAATATTCGACACTGAAGGGCACTTTCTAAATTCAACTTTCAAATTCAGTAAAATGGTCTAAGAATAATGAATGTCTCTTAATCCGAAGTGTTTTTATTGTGAAGAGAATGCGAAATCTGCTTAGAGAATGCGAAATCTGCTTCAAAGTGTTACTAATTGTGGGTCTACTCAAAATTTGAGGGCATCACTTGACGTTCATCCGGGTCGGCTACTAACCACTCACCCCCTTCTAGTGCCGCGGTCATGGAAGAGTAAAGCTATACCTCTATCCACCCTCTGGGCCACACCGGGCCTGTAACGGGATCACTTTAACTTGACGTTCATACGGCCGTGTATCGTAATATTATTTCTATAGCAAAACCAACTAGATGCACCAAAGTATCAAATTTATTTTATTTTGGAATAACAATCTACATGTTTCAGACGGTCTTTCCGTCCATCATCAGGAGTTCAAGACTGTACATGCAGCAACAGGCATTTGTCAGATACTGCTGTGTGCTTGCTAGCGGGTACGAGATGGAACCGTACAGTCTTTAACTCCTGATGATGGACGGAAAGACCGAAACATGTAGGGTGTCATTCCAAAATAAAATAAATGATACATTGGTGCATCTAGTTGGTTTTACTATACAAATGATATCACTTGAATGGGGCACTTTCCTTCAAGTAAAATAAAAGGACGGTTAGTTGCTGTTCAACTCCGAACAAGGTGACGGAATATCACGAAACGCAGTATAAGTGTTATGCCACTGGACACCCAAAAGCCATAGTTTTTACTTTTGTACACAACTAGTGCCAACAAGGCTGTGGATGCGTGTACTTTTGAGGCCGGGGCGACACAAGCGACATTTACTCAGAGGTCCTAAAACAATGCAAGTCAGTGTAAAAGATGGAACGTTATGGTACTTTTGCGAAAGTATATTTTTCGCATAATGTAAATTTGCAATATTTTTATCAAGTGCACAATAACAAAAAGGGAGCCGTGCAAAACTTTTTCTTTGGCTCTCGGTTTGATGGCTGTAATAAAAGTACTGGATCTATGGACATGAAAACTTATACGAATATCGGCCACGAAATACCACCTCACCCCATGTAAAATATTTCTTAGTTAACAAACACAGTGATGAGCCGACAAACTGACGTATATAGCATCTGTATTTCAGCCGCACTTAAAACTGTTTTTTTTTTTAATTTTGTTGTTGTTTTAGAGATGTGATTTTTAGTTTCAATAAGGGAAAAACATGTTTTCAATTTATTACAATTTTATATAGAGAACTGTATATGCTATTTATTTTAGAGATTTGGATAATTTGTCTCTTTACATATGAATCCTACGCAAGGGTTCTTACAGACTGTCAACGCTTTCTTTAGTTTTTAACTTCACCTGAGGAAGAACGCAGTGTGCTTTCGAAATGGTGTATAGTATATTTTACTTGCAGTGACGATGGAAATAGTTCAAAATCATTTCAGTGACGTTTCGAATAATAAAAGTAACAGATACGTGGACCTTGGAATTTATATAGCGGGAAAATGGGCTGCTGAGCTGTAACCGTAACATACTGCCCCATATAGGTCCACGGCCTGATCGTAATTTCGGATGGGTTCAAGGCACGCAGTTACGAATTTACCAACTACTGTACAGATTAAATGCCCTGACACGAAATTCAACTTCACATTCCCAGCTTTCTTTACTTAAAGTATTAATAATTAGACAGAAACTCTGAATATATGAATCATTCCACCCAATCTAGCGAAGTTGCCGAACTTCACGTAACAGAACGCAGCACAGCTGACAACAGCCATCCGCGGTAACGTATATGACATATGTAGTGCTGTTAATGGGACGAAAGACAGGGTCACCCAAAAAACTGACAAATACGGCGCCCTGAAGACCGGGAAAGTTCATTAGCACGCGTGTTGAGCGGGAACGTCTCACGCTCGATGCAGGTGCCATCAGTCTGCGGTTTTCTTTTCGACGGTGAATATGAATAGTAAGGGCTGCCAGACGTTAACAGTCAAAACTAGTATCTTATTTCATCGAAACTCGGTATGATTGGCTGAATTTTGTCACGACGTTTCGATTGCAGCTGTTTGGTTAACCTTAAGGAAGATATTATGCAACGAACAAAATTAATTTTTAAACATCTATTCCTCGCACTAACTTTGACCCATTTTGATTATATGCAACTTCTACTTATGGTACTTTGTGGGCCGGGTAGCTCAGTCGATATAGCGACTATGGGCTGGACGGTCCGGGATCGAATCCCGGTGTGGGCGAGATTTTCCGCCCATCTAGAACGGCCCTGGGGCCCACCCAGCCTCCTATAAAATGGGTACCGGGTCTTTCCCGGGGGTAAAGTGCGGCCGAGGCGTGTTGCCGACCACTCACACCATTCTAGTGCCGCGGTCATGGAAGAGTAGAGTTATACCTCTACCCACCCTCTGGGCCACACCGGGCCTGTAATGGGAGTTTTTTTTTTAACTTATGGTACTTACCACGCGCCTTAGACGTATTTATTTTAAGGGTTACTGAACTGAATGAATGACCTACCAACCTTGCAGTGCATCTTTGACTCCCATGAAAGAATTCTACTGAAATTTAAACAAGAGTTTCTGTACGATATACTGTACCCTATTATGTAAGGTACACTCCCTTCCCTTTGTTCTGATGGCCAGTTAATGGTCTAAATTAAGATTTACGTATGCCACATAGCTGTATATATTTTTGGACTCCTTAGTATACTGTGATTAAACACTACACTATGCTATTTGTATTATAAAAGTAACTGGCCCACCACAATGAAATTTCGTTTATTCTAATTCACTGTAACAGCCAATTTAACTGAGGGTCGAACACTTTTTACACGAAGACCTGTCTAAATTCAGGCAAAAGATTTGATGACATCTGAAGGAAAAACACAACGTGCAGAAGAATTAGCACGGTAAGGTTAAACTGATTTTGAAGGTCACTTTCCCTGGCATAAGTGAATTTATATGCATACCTTTCGATATATTTTGACAAGATTCCCATGGAAACCCCACACCGTAACGTCTATTGTGAGTATTATAGTGTGCGAGTACCAAGATAGCAGACAGTATTCATACATAAGCAATGCACTTCAATTTTTTAATGGCACGCAGGGCTGTATGTGCCTGTTCTTGACATTCTTCTCTAGAAATGTATCTTTCTGCATGCAATGTGTCTAAACTGTTAATCCTATGCGATATGTATACATAACTTCCACACCAAACACCCTTCTCTGCAGGATGAGATTGACTTCTTTTTAGGCGAGTTCGCAAAAACTGCGAAAAGCGACTATTAGCTACGTCATGTCTGCCTGTCCGTCCGCATGGAACTCGGCTCCCACTGTACGGATTTTCGTGATATTTGATACGAGTATTTTTCGAAAATCAGTCGAGAAAATTTAAGTTTCATTAAAATCTAACAAGAATACCAAGTACTTTACATGAAGACCGATATATATTTTTCGTATCTCGTTCAATTCTTCTTAGGACGAGAAACGTTTCGGACATAAGTTGCAGAGAAAATCAAAACATTTTATGATCAAGACGTTGTTCTGCGAAAATCGTGCCGTTTATGAGTTAATGTGGAAAAATACTGTAGAGCCGGACGAGCCACGCATGAAAACATGGCGCATGAGCACTGAATGCTGAATAACCAAGTATAAACTCACTCACTTAGAACAGGCCCATGTGATACCTACTGCTTTTCCACGACAAAAACGGTTACACGAACGCTCCTCAATGCCATGTTTATAAGTATACTGTTCTTACAGAAGGGTTTAAATAGTCCGACCTACACGCCTTACAGTTACTCAAAACACATCACCGAGGTTCGAGCACTGGCCAGAGGCCAAACACGATCTTGCCCAGCCCAATTCACCCACAGACACCGTGCGCACACTCCTAAATCTCATTATCTTCTTGCCCTTTTATACAGATGAACATTCACAACATGGCATTATACATTATATATAAAGATTCAGTAAGTACCTCACAGACAAAACAGCGTATTTCCATTAGGGGAGATCAACGGGCGAATGCCAAACAGGGGAAAAATGGCTGTTTACTGTAGGAATCAAACGAAACACATAGCCGAAACATACCGTGTGAACCAAACGCACACGATTTAGCGTTAAACACAGCCACAGACACTAACCACTGTGCCTTATAGGGTTACAAATGTGCCTGAAAATGAGCAAAGAAATCCCCAAACCATCACAAAAAAAAAGCTAAAATATGAAGAGAAAAAATCGATCAAATGGGAAAATACGCGATTTTCAAAACCTTGTTTCGGGCGGGCGGGCGGGCGGGGACACACACACATTTATCGCTCAAAAAATGGGGGTGTCAGCATTGTGTTATGAAGCCGGTACAGAGCCCACCATAAGGTTCATGTTTATGTCACTCAGAAAAGGGCGTAAGCAATAACGCGACATCTTTTAGGCGTTACACGTTCTCAAAATCACCCCTGTCTGGAAGATTATAAGTACAGGTGGCTACGAAGTCAGTTACACTAAAACACGGGTAACTGGTTTTTGGGTCATGCTGTATGTCGAGTAACCTCCCTGTCTTTTCAAACGACAGCAGAGCGGGGAATGAGTAAATCCCCCATTTTATGTACGGCTGGAGCTACAGTGAGAAAGGGGGATACGTAATTTATGAAGATACGTGACAGTGGGTAAGGGTAAAAAGTCAATTCTCTAAATTTCAATGTGGATTTTAACTCCTATTTACTACAGGCAACAACGGTTCGTTTCCATTCAGCAAATACGTACAAACTTCGTGAGTTTTTTCCATAGTAATGTTGCTATCCATAACCTTCCAGCCACGTTTTCACAATCAACAATTAAACAACGCAATTAATTAACGATTCTGCGCAACAAAGATGAAAAGACAATACCCCGCATGATAATTCCTTTCATAATGGCACTCTCAGAGAGTAACTTCGACGTCCCCCTGTCTGCTTCTCCAAGTGCATTTGAAATTTCTTTCGCAAAGAAAGTGTACACGCCTCCTTGCCAGTAATTACTGCGTTCATTAAAAACACTCAAAAATCTGCTTAGCATCGTATCATTACACTACAGTACGCGATAAGCAGCGGTTCGGAGAGGTCGATGAGAGAGCCGAGCTTGAGCGTGGTATAGTGAATAGTGATATAGTGGTGTGGTGTTTAGTGAATACGGAGAGTGGTCGGTAGGACAGATATCAGCATGAGCGACAGGCAGAACACAATTGTCTGCATTTTTGACCCCAGAAGCCCGCGGATATCTGCATTTAACATCCATGAGTGGATTCACAACAAGATGCGGCTGGAGGAGGACGACATAAGAATGTTGCAGATTGATGGACCCCACAGGCGCGTTTACATA
>Ga0123355_10010096_pt1 | contig 14430 bp, 9 predicted proteins | sample TergutEmb28metaG_3_FD_89872 | JGI IMG/M metagenome (GOLD analysis project Ga0123355, IMG submission 89872) | Embiratermes neotenicus P1 segment gut microbial communities from Petit-Saut dam, French Guiana - Emb289 P1 | ecosystem: Host-associated > Arthropoda: Insects > Digestive system > Gut ...
AACATCAAAATTCCGCTGGATATTGATAGTGCAATTTCCAGCCAGGGTGTTCCGGTTACTGTCAGAAGCGTTGCGGTTGTAAAAGTAAAATCTGATAAAGAATCTATCTATTCAGCCGTAGAGCAGTTTTTCCGCGGAAACACAGACAAGACCGCTGCAGAAATTGCCACGCAATCGAGCTATGTATTAGTAGGTAAACTTCGCGAAATTATCGCAAAAATGACGGTAGAAGAAATTTACCAAGACAAAGATAAGTTTTCCAGTGAAGTTCAAGAAAATGCCGCGATTTCTTTAGCGGAAATGGGGCTTGAAATCAAAGCATTCACCGTAATGTCTATAGACGATGTGAACGGATACTTGGTCGCACTTGGGCGCAAGCGTATTTCTGAAGTAAAGCGCGACGCGCAAATTGCGGAAGCCGACGCAGAGCGCGAAACCGTTGTGCGCACCGCAGAAGCGACTCGTCTTGGTGCGGAAGCAAAACTGTTGGCAGAAACCCAAGTTGCGGAAGCGACAAAGGAAAAAGAGCTGAAAATCCAAGCGTATCGTAAAGAGCAAGAGTCCGCAAAAGCGATTGCAGACAACGCTTATTTGATTGAAGAAAACAAGGTTAAAAAAGAAGTAACGGAAACCGAGCTGCAAGTAGAGCTTCTTCGCCGCCAGCGCGAAACAGAACTGGCCGAGCAAGAGGCTTTGCGTAAGGAAAAAGAGCTTGACGCGACTGTTAACAAGCAAGCCAACGCCGACAGATACCGTCAAGAACAGCTTGCAGAAGCGAAGCGTTACGAGCAAGTAGCCAAAGCGCAAGCAGACGCCGAATCCGTAAAAATGGAAGGTAACGCCCGTGCGGAAGCCATCCGTGTGCAAGGTCAGGCGGAAGCGGAAGCCATTCAAGCAAAAGGTCTTGCAGAAGCGGAAGCGATGATGAAAAAAGCCGAAGCGTTCAAGCAATACAACGATGCCGCTGTTATCCAAATGATGATTGAGCGTTTGCCGGAAATTGCCAAAAATGTTGCAGACCCAATTTCTAAAACAGAAAAAATTGTTGTTATAGACCAAGGCGGCGGCGGAAACGGCAAGCCTGCCGGTGCATCTAAAGTAGCGGGCTATGTAACAGATATCATTGCCCAACTGCCGGAAACCGTTGAAGCGTTGACCGGTGTAAACCTGATTGATGTATTGAAAGGCGCAACTAGCGGGAAAACGGATTCTATTCTGGACGCGTTTGTTGCAGAGCCAAAGAAAGATGAGCCTGTAGTAGAATAGGGTATCTAAAATATTGTATCGCCCCGCAAACGTGTGGAGTTAAATGCGTTTGCGGGGCGGTTTTTATGGACTCTATTCTTAAACCATCAAAAACCCTGCTTCGCTTTCGTGCCGCTTATTTCTATTCATAAGCGACAATGTTGCCTCCCGTGCGGGCTTGCCTTCAAACAGCACGGCGTAGGCCTGGTTTATTATCGGCATTTCTACTCCCATTTTATCCGCCAAAAATTTTGCGGCTTTGCATGTGTTTATGCCTTCTATAACCATTTTAATGTCGCCCCGTGCTTCTTCTGGTGTTTTGCCTTGGCCAATTAATATACCTGCACGACGGTTGCGGCTGTGCATACTTGTGCAGGTTACAATTAAGTCACCAATACCGGATAGCCCGCCAAAGGTTTCCGCATTTGCCCCCATCGCCACGCCAAGGCGGGTTATTTCATATATGCCGCGGGTCATAAGGGCGGCTTTTGTATTGTCGCCAAAGCCTAAACCGTCGGAAATCCCGGCGCAAAGGGCAATTACGTTTTTAAGTGAGCCGCCAAGCTCTACGCCAAGTATGTCGGGGTGTGTGTACACTCTAAAATATGGGTTCATAAACACATCTTGTATACACTGCGCCGTGTCTTGGTTTGCCGATGCCACAACATTTGTAGTTGGGATTTTGTTGGCCACTTCCTCTGCATGGCTTGGGCCAGACATTACCGCAATTTCGCAGTTTGGCAATATTTCACGAAGTACAGCAGATAAGGTTAACAGGCTGTCGCTTTCTAAGCCCTTTGATATGTTCAAGATTATTTGCCCATCTTTAACAAATGGTGCAAGTTGCCCCATTGTTGCACGCACGGCAAAAGAGGGTAGGGCGCAAACGATGACATCTGCCGGTGCGCAGGCTTGTAAATCTGTAGTGTGTTTAACATGTGCAGGAATTGTAAAGCCCGGTAAAAATGGGCGGTTTTCTTTGTGGGTTTTCAAGCCCTCGCATTCGTCGTTTGAATACGACCATAACATAATATCGTGTCCGTTTTCTGCTAGCATAATGGCTATTGCGGTTCCCCAGCTTCCGGAGCCTATAATTGATATTTTTATAGTAATCGCCTCGTTTCATTAAAATGGGACACTGCCCCAAGCCGTAGCGCGGGGAGCGGCGCAGCCGTTTTGTTATTTTTGCCATTGTATCGCATGTGCTGGATTAATGCCATGTTTTGTTGTATTATGTACTGTGCAAATATACATAAGGCGGTGCAAGTTTGAATTCCAGAATGATACCTATTTTAATATCTGCAATTATTGTGGCGGCTGTGGCTGTTTTCATTATATTTAACCGTAACACAGACACACTTCCTACATCTCAAGATCCTGAAATGGAGTGCGATGAATACATTCCGGAATATACGGAAGCAGATGCGTGGGAATACATCAAAGAATATACGGAAGAATATGACAAAGAGCGATCAGAGCCAACTTATCATACACCAAATGAAATCCCCCCTATAATCACAGGTGTTGAAAACTTAACTATCCGCCGCTTTGGTACGCTTCTGTTGCGCCAAAATGTAGCCGCATATGACGTTTTTGGCAACCAGTTGGAATTTTTCGTAGACAGCCAAAACGTAGATGTAGATACCCCTGGCATATATTCCATTATCTATTACACCTATGACCGGTACGGCAACCGTACAGAGGTTACGGCATATGTAACCGTAACCGATGTAGATATAGATTGGGTATATAGCCGTGTAGACGAAATTTTGGCAGGCATAACAAGTAGCGATGCAAGCCAAGTAGAGCAGGCGCGTGCTGTGCATACCTGGATGACCAGAAACATCTCATACGCCGCAACAATAGGGCTTAGCGGCAGATATGAAAATGTGTACCAGGGCTTGCGCCATAGAAGCGGCAATTGCTTTGTATATTACTACACTGCCGAGATAATGCTAACCAGGCTGGGCATCCCAAACAGGCGCATAGATAGGTCCGGAGGCGAAACAAATCATCGCTGGCATTTGGTAAACCCCGATGATATGGGCTGGTACCATTTAGATACAAGCCCACATCATGTGTCTGTTGCAAACCAAATTGATACTTTTATGTTTACATCTAGCCAGGCAGCGGAATATACGCAGCTTATTTATACCAGATTAGGGCGTGGCAATTATTACACATACGATAAGGAATTACACCCCGATATTGTGTATTAAATTTAACGGACGCCCTAATACGCTCCGTCAATAGTCTCCATAACAACTTTATTCCACTCAATTAAATGATGCGGTTTGTACCCAACCGTGCTTATATCTTTTAGCACAAACTCATAGGCGCAGCCGTTTGCTTGGCAAGTATCTATAACACGGGCTATTTCCTTACGTACGGTGTTGGCATCAAATGCAGTGGCTACATGAGCAGGGTTGGGTTTGTATGCATATACATAGCCGCCTTTTATTTGCTCTGCACAGCTTTCTGGGTTGGCTTGCGGGCTTACACCAATTTTGCGTAGGTTTGGGATAGACCGCAACAGGTCTATTTTTCTTTCAAGTGCTTCGCAGCAGCCGTAGTATACAAGGCCGCATTCTGCCGCTAGTGGCATAAGATAATCAAGCTCAAATTCCTTCCATGTAGCCGGAGAAACATCGCTAAACATTTGCGCCATACACCGAAACCATATGTTTTTCAAACCGGTACCGGATGTCAGGCCATTTGTGTACTGCGGAGTACAATGCAGGCTTCCTGTGTCGTTGCTTAGCAAATGTTGTGTTTCCATTTGCTTCATTGCAGAAAATGTGTGGTCTGTCCAAGTTTTTATCGTTGCATGTATAAGTTCTGGGTTGTCCATAAGGTCGTACATAATTGGCGTAACGCCTCTAAAACGGGGAATTTCGTCCCATGGCGCGTGATAAATATAGTGGCCTTGCAATTGTGCAGGCAAAATATCGCCAAAAATATCTTCGGCGAAGGTTTTGCGCTTTTCGTCTCGTTCTGGGTGGGCAGTGATAACAGGCTCCTTAAGCGCACGCACCTTTTCCATTGTGTCCAACTGGTCTATATAGTGGTGGGATACGATGTAATTATTTTCGTCTGTGGCAATGATATCTTCTTTAGTGCTAATGCCCATGCCGGTGCTTGTGTATGCTTTGGATATTGGATAAAAATTTTCTACCACCATGTCTGCCTGAAAGTATTCCCAGCGGAATAGAACAGAGCGCAAAAACCATTCTATTCCGCGGGCCGTTTCACATTCGCAAGCAAGCTTTAGTTTTCCGTCTATATCCATTTCATGCCAAGGGATTTCATCCAGCCATACTATTGGACGGCGTGGCTTTAGGTCGTTAATATCACGGGCTCTGGTACGGCGTTCGGCGTTAACCGGGTTTTGGGCGATGTCTGCATAGCGTTTGGCAAGGTCGCGTAATAAGGCTCTATCTTTTGTCATAAAAATTCCTCCTATAATAACACATCAATAAATCGCTCGAAGGCTTCAAAACCTTTATCGCATGTTTTGAACACGCCGGCATGGGTGAGCACTTCCAAAAAGATATCGCCAATTTCTGCTTCCAGTGCTTTGCGGCTTGGCGCGTTCAAAACGTCGCTTGCAAGCCTGCCCGGGAGTATCGCCAGCCCCATAACTTCTATAAGGCCGATATTTTCTTTTTTGATGTGGTGCACATGGGGGTGCGGATGAAAAATGCCGTCCGGATATTGTTCTGTCGTGCGGTTGTTGCGCAAAACTAAATCGAACTCGTATTCACCTGCGGCATTCATTCTGGCGATGGGGGTTATTGTGTTGTGAGGGGTATCGCCGCTGTAGGGAATAATATCCGCAGATGCGTCTTCGTAGTTTTTCCATTTTTCTAAAATTGCAACGGCGGCGGCAGTTATCTTTTGGCGGCATTTCGACTTTAGCCGAATTACCGACATCGGCCATTTAATCATTTCCGCGTGAACACCCATAATGGTGTACGCCTTGATAGCCCTTGCTTTTTCAATGGGAAACGTATGCCGTCCCCCTTGAAAATGGTCATGGCTTAATAAACTGCCCCCGACAATAGGCAAGTCCGCATTGCTGCCTACAAAGTAGTGGGGGAAGCGTTCTAAAAAGTCTAAGAGCCTATCAAAAGTAGACGCATTAATTGCAATGGGGCGGTGCTGTGCGCATAAAGGAATGCAATGTTCGTTGTAATATAGGTAGGGTGAGTACTGCAAAAACCAATCTTCGCCGCCTAAAGCAACAGGAACTATGCGATGGTTTTGCCTTGCCGGGTGGTTTATGTTGCCGGCGAAGCCTACATTTTCTATGCAAAGCAGGCATTTGGGGTAGTTTGTACTTGCCGCTTGCCCGGCTAGGGCTATTTCTTTAGGGTCTTTTTCCGGTTTGGAGAGGTTTATTGTAATTTCTAATTCTCCAAAATCGGTTTTGTGCATCCAGTGTAAATTTTTTTGTATGCGCTTTGTTTTGATGTAGTTTGTGTCGGAGGAAAGCGTGTAGAAATAATCTGTGGCGGCCTGTATGCCTTTTGATTTTTCAAGTGAAAGGAACGTTGCCTCAACCTCGGCTTGGCTGGGCGTTAGTATGCCCATAATTTTTCCTTCAAAAAGGTCGCGGCAGGTGGTATTGTTGTGCTCAATCAAGCCTTTTTCGTGGGCGTAATCCAACAGAGGGTTAAGAATGGCGTCTAAATCGCAAAAATCGCCGGCGGTTTCTCCTTCAAATGGAGGGCAATCAAATAATTCGAGCAGTGTGTTGCGTGCGATAATTATATCTAGCCCCGTAATGAGCCCATGGTTTTCGGCATATTTTAGCAACCGCTCAATATTCATATGCGGTTCCATTAAAAGACGTTAACAGTCATGACACTGCACGCTGGCATTGTCAGACACAGCTTGTCGCCTGCAATTTCTATTCCGCCAAAATCTGCAATTTTTACTTTTTCAGGGTCTTCAAATCGGTTGTGGTCACCAATGTTTCCTGTCAAAATTTTTGCAGTCGCTTTTTGCGCATCCATTCCGTTCAAGCAAATTTCTATCGGAAGCGGCGCGTTTGCAGATGTATTGGTCATAGAAATGTTAACGCCGCCTTCTTTTGCGAGGGAAGCGGTTGCGCTAAAGTTAGGAATTTGCTGGCTGCCTGCGCCGATATCCTCTGTGTCATAGAAAGCGTATACATTTGTGGCATCGTGGTGGCATTTGTACAGGTCGTAGACGTGGTAAGTTGGCGTAAGCACCATTTTTTCGCCTTCGGTAAGCACCATGGCTTGCAATACGTTAATGGTTTGGGCGATGTTTGTCATTTCTATCCGGTCTGCAAATTTGTGGAATATATCAAACGAAAGGGACGCAACCATGGCGTCTCTCATGGTGTTTTGCTGGTACAGGAAGCCTGGGTTTGTGCCGGGTTCTACGTCATACCACGTACCCCATTCGTCTACGATTAAGCCAATTCTTTTGTCCGGGTCGTATCTGTCCATAATGCCAATATGGTTGGTTAAGAGTTCGTCTATGCGCAGGGCTTGCTTTAATGTGGCGTAGTATTCTTCTTCGCTAAAGCCTGTTGCGCTGCCTTTTGGGCCAACCCAGCTGCCGCTTGGGAGGGTGTAGTAATGGACGGTTAAAGCATTCATAAATCCACCGGCTATTTTCATAACGGTATCTGTCCAGTGGTAGTCGAAGCCGTTGGCCCCACAGGCTATTTTGTGAATTTTATTGCTGCCATAGTTGCGCACATAGGTTTGAAATTGGCGGTATAAGTCTGCATAAAATTCCGGGCGCATGTTGCCGCCGCAGCCCCAGTTTTCGTTACCCACGCCCCAATATTTTACTTTCCAGGCTTCTTCTTGGCCGTTTTGCGTGCGCCATTCTGCCATTGGGGAAACGCCGTCGAATGTTAAATATTCGACCCATTCGCTCATTTCTTGAACGGTGCCGCTGCCTACATTGCCGTTGATATAAGGTTCGCAGTCAAGCTGGCGGCATAGCTCCATAAATTCGTGGGTGCCAAAGCTATTGTCTTCTACAACGCCGCCCCAGTGGGTATTTACCATGCGTTTGCGGTTTTCTTTTGGGCCAATGCCGTCTTTCCAGTGGTATTCATCTGCAAAGCAGCCGCCTGGCCAGCGCAATACCGGTATTTTAATGTTGCGAAGGGCTTTGACGATATCGGTTCTCATGCCTTTTTCGTTTGGGATATTGGAATCTTCGCCTACAAATATACCGTTGTAGATGCACCGCCCAAGGTGTTCTGCGAAATGGCCGTAGATGTTTTTGTTGATGGTGGATTTTTTGTGGGTTGTGTTGATGTGTAGTTTTTTCATGGATAGGTCTCCTTTGTTTATGAGGTTTAATTCACCGGGCGGATTCCATATCCGCCCGCTATTCATTTAATCCTCACCCAGCTTCAACGCCTGGGCGATTTTTATTTTGGAAATATAAATGCCAAGTACGACGAGGCAAATAATAATCATTGTGCCCACAACGGTGTATAGATTTATATAGTCCCGCGCTTCCGTAACGATCATTAGCGGAATGACCTGGTCTGCGGCAGAGTAGGAGAGCTGTATAAGCGGCACAAACAGGCGGGAACTCACTTCGCCAACCAGCGCGCCCAGCGCAATGGCGGTAAAAGTGATGAAAAATTGCTCGTTAATTAAAAGGCCTATTAGGCTGCGCATACTCATGCCCATTGCGCGGAAAATACCAAATTGCAGCACCCGGGAGCGAATGGACAAAATCCAATAAATTAAAAAACCGGTAAAACAAATGAGTAGCGTGACAATAAACCCAACGGTGAGCACGCCATTTGTACCCTGCAAAATAGGGTCTGAACGGCTTGCTACTAAGTCTGCCTTTGCATCGGTAAATTGCGGCAGGCGGAGGCGGTTTTCTTCCGCAAAATAGTAGAAAAAGCGGTTGGTTTCTGTGTTTGTGCGCATCCAAACATGGTATGGGCGTACCCCCCACAGGGTTTGCAAATGCCCAAGGTTGGCAATGAGTAGGGGCTGGTACATCTCAAATACTTGGTCGTCAATTTCTACCCTTTGGACCGGCGAAAATGTGGGCCAGTGTTCCACAAAGCCCATTACAGTGCCGCGGGCGGGGTTGCCAAACCGGTCTGCAAAATGTATGACCTCACCAATTTCTATTTCGCCTATAGTGCGGAAGCTATCGGAAAGCAGTATCCCGTCTGAACGGCTGGCGAGTACATTCAAAAAGTAATTTATATGCGTACGCAAAAGGTCTTCCCTAAACCAAATTGTGTTGCCGAATGTGTCTGTTTCTATGGCCATAAGCTGAACACCGGACATGGCACTCATTGTAGATGTTTGTCGTACGTCTACATATTCAAGCTTAACACGGGTTAGCGCATCCACTTCCTCAAGGTGTGTAAAACGCTCGAAATCCGGCTCAAAAAATAAATATTGCTCGGTTAGCCCCATTGCCTGGCCTTGCAGTCCATCCCTGCTGATGGTTCGCCAAGCTTCCGCAAATGTAAGGTCTGCGCCGGCTAAGTGCCTTATCTGATGGTCGCTATTCAGGTTTATTGTGCGTGCGGCTTGGGCGCTAAATGTGCCTACAGACAGGGTAAATAGCAGGAATATCATGATAAACTGCTCTTCGCCGGCAGAACGTATCACTTTTATGAAAGAAGCATAGGCTGACGGTGACCAAAAGCGTTGCCCCAGCTTGAAAATAAGCGTCACCGCGTAGGGGAACAGCCGCAGGCACAATAGCCCAAGCCCCATAATAAACAGGGACGAACTCAGGAGCAGAAGCGGGTCTACAGATTGGCTTTCCCTCACGGCGGTTGCCATTGCATCGCGTTGGTTGTTAAAATTATGCAGTGCGTAAAGGGAAACACTCAGGCACACAATATCCAGGAAAAAGCGTTGCCATAAAGGTTTTTTTAGCTTGCCCGCGCGGTTGCGTTTGTGGTCTACAATGCCAACTTTGGAGAAGCGTATCACGGGCAAGAACATGGTCATAAAGGACAAGAACATTGCCAGGCCCGCATAAGCCAACGCGTCTGGCGTAATTTCCACGATAACTGCCGCCCGCTGAACCAAGTCTAAAAACCCGTTGGAGGCCCCCAGCACCCTACATATCTGTACTCCAAGGGCTATGCCTGCCGGGTAACAAATTGCCGCAACGAATAAGCCTTGCAGCGAGTATAGCCCAAGAATTTGCCCACGGCTTGCACCACGGCTTTTTAGAACAGAAATTTCGTTTTGTTCAAGCTGCAATATTTGGCGGCTAACCATGTAAATGTAAAAAGCCAGCATGACATAAATGGGTACTTGCAAAACCCATAGCGTTACTGCAAGTGGGCCGGCACGTTCTGTATGATGTGTTAAAATGGGGCTAAAATTTTCGTAAAACGCAAAAATTTGACGCGAACCGGCGGTACCAAAACGTTCCTCGTGATATTCCAGCATTGCAAGGTAGTGTGGGACATCCCGCGATGTCATCGCCCTATAGTCCAGCAAGTGGAACCAAGTGGTTGTAATGCGGTAATCTACGTGATAATTGAAAATGAAATGCCGCAAAATTAAATCGTCGGACATTAAAATGTGAGACGTGTGATGCTCTAGGCGGCTGATAGACCAGTATGCGTCCGAACCATATGCAAGGTCGTACATACCAACCAGTTTTACAAATAATGTTGGGTTGCCGTCCTCGTCAAGCTGGACATTGGTTACTTCCAACAGCTCGTTAAGCAGCAAGTTGTTGCGAAGCAATGCTTGCTCGGTAATAACGGCCTCTATGATGTTGCCGTCTACCAATTCCCGCGAAGGCAGCCGGCCGTGCGTTATTTCTATATTTTCTTCCATACCGCTAATGCCCGTAAGGTTTGTTATACGGGGCCTGGGGTTGGGGTCGCGTTGCACATGCGGCATCAAATGCCATGCAGACATGGTATCTTGACGAATTGTACGCAGTGCAGGAACGCCCATTTCCTCCACAATGCCGGGGGCAAAAGTGTTTAATGCGTCTAAATACGTATTGATGCGCTCCCTGGAAGGTGCGTTGTTAAACATAAATTGCAAAGACATAAGGGCAGGGTATGTCTCGTATTCTATTTGGAAATTGCGCATGTCCTGGTGCAAAATGCGCCGCATAGTCGCATTAATGTATAGTGGCGTTGCCGATACAATGCCAACCAACAGCAAGTTGCCAATAAGCAGGCAAATCATCATCCACTTATTTTTCCACATCTTGCGCCATAAAAATGAAATCATGGAATTACCACCCACTGTCCGGGGCTAATCCCCGATAATATTTCAGTTACGCTTGCTGTGCCGCCCGGGACATTAACCGTGCCGCTTGCCCCAGTGACGATATAGCGTCTGCCAACAACGCCATCCTCGTAAAGCATAACAAAACTGCGCTGATGTTCTTCGATAATGGCGCGTCTTTCTACCAGTACGCCGTCAATAACTAAGGGTATTATTGGGCGCGCGCGTAGGGCGAGTAAGCCCAAAATGGTATCCGGGTCAAAAGCATCGCCCAGTTCAATTTCAACTTCTTCCATAAAACGTTCAAACTCGCCTTCAAGGGGCACAAGCCGAAACAGGTGTTCGCCTTCCCGTACTATGTTGCCTGTTAGTGGGTCTGTTGTTACCATGGCATTAAAATAAGCTTCGCCGCCCGCCCGCACTACTTGCACAATTTCGCCATAGCGAAGCGCGTAAAGCGGGGCTGATGCAAGAAAATGCATATAATCTCTGTCCACAATAGACGCTATACGGCGGCCAAAGTGACCCGCTGCCCCCATAGAAACAGGCACAATATCCCGTAAAAACCCCGGGGCAAAGTGCTGTGTTGTCCACGTTATATAGCCTGATACCGGCGCGTATAGCCGCTCTGCTTCCACAGGTGCGTTAATATATTCCAGCCTGTCGGCGAATTGCTCACGTCTGTTTGCAGTGTTAATCATAAATTGGCGGTGGGCTAATTCCGCATGTTCCAGGCGTAGGGCGATAAGCTCCCATTCCCCGTCGGGGGCAATTTCCTTTTCCAGGCGTAAATTTTCTAATTCTTGCAGGCGGTTTTGTTGGTCTGTTGTAAAATTAGTTTCAAATTGCCTGCGTTCAAGCTCAAGGGCATGGCGTGCTATGATAATCGGTTCCGGGACATCAAAAGTAAGTTCGGCTATAAAATCGCCTTCGTTTACAATGTGCCCTTGCCTTACATTAATACCGGAAAAATGCCCGTGTTCCCATGCCGTAGATGTGATCCACGAACTGTTGCCGCTTATGGTTTCCACTTCAAAATGCAGGTGATACGTGTTTGGGAAGTATATTTCTACTTCAAAGCCCAAGGTTTGAATAATGTCGCCGCGATATACCTGAACTACATTGAATTCCTGGGGTTGTGGATTCTCCGGGTCAAAGGGCGCAATTATTCCTTCTGCAATGAGCGTGTCTAAATTCTCGAATTGAACCTGCGGTTGTGATGTGCAGGCGGCAAAAATAAATATTGCAAAGGCTGTGCAAATGTATAATGCACAATGCTTTATATATGGCAAAACATCAGCCCCTTCAAAAAATTTTGGAAGTCGTATTCATTGCTCTAAGACCGTACAAAAACAACATCGCCTTCTTGCAGCCCATACGAAACCGCACCCATTAACGATGTACGGCCTTCCAGGCGTATTTCTGTATAAACCATTTCGCCGTTAACAATACGATAAACATAGGGTTGCGGGCCGGAAAAGAACAATGCATTTTCCGGTATCAGCAGGGTATCGGGTATAAAAATGTTATAGAAGTACAATGCCACATATTCGCCAGCGGTAAGCGGAATGTCTGATACAGCATGAAACCGCACCGGGCGTGTGTCTCTTTCATCCAGCGGAACAGGAATGTACTCGATATCGAATACTTGCCCATTTATATGGGCTTGCATTTGGCTGGCAAAACGGACCGTGTTGGGACGCCAAGGGTCTGGAGGCATACCACCCGGGCCTGGTTGCGGCCAGTCCGATGTAAAGGGCTTGTTCACGGCCTCAATAATGACTTGGCTGCCGTCTGTAATAAAAAGCAGCGGTTGGGCCACGCCAACGTAGTCGCCGTGGCTTAGTGCCGCTGCGTTGGTAATGCGTCCGTCAAAAGTTGCATAAAGCTCTGCGGCGCCACGGCGCGCGCGCATATCTTCCAGGCGAATTTCCGCATGGCGAAGCTGCAATCTGTTCCGTTCTTGTTGTTGGCGCAATTCCATTTGTGCGCGTTCAATATTTCCGGTTTGTGCCTCCAATGTTTCTGCGGCTTCCTGGTCAAAAGTATACGCAGCTTGGTTTACTCTGTTTGCGTGCTCCAGCACCATAATGTCAATTTCTAAAAGCCGCATATCGACGGCAAGGGCGTGGTCGCGCCGCATGTTTGCTATGCGCTGCACTTGTTCATCTATTTGCTCGTCTATTTGCTCTGTATCCAGGGTTACTAAAAGTTGCCCAGTGGTTACATATTCGCCCGGGTATACATGAAATTCGCCAAACCTGGATACGGGCCTGTCAAAATACAACGGCTCAGATATATAGCGGGTTAAACCTGTGCGGCGTATTACCCCCACAAGATTGCCGCGTTGTATGGTGGTTGTGTCAACTTCGGATGTAGGGGGACGGACTAATTCCGGAGCGGGGGGAGCCTCAACTTCGTTTGTACACCCTGCAAATGAAAGGCACAGGAGTGTGATAACCGATATGAAAAGCGTCTTTTTCATCATAGCATCACCAAATCCCCTTCTTGCAAGCCGTATATAATTTCCGTTGTGTTATTGCCTGCCATTCCAAGCACAATGTCGCGTATGACTATCGTATCGTCTTCTACAACATAGACAAACGTACGGTCGCCCACAATATTAATCAGCATAGTCGGCAGATATACTACATCCCATGCCGCATCGAACAATAAAAATACAGATGCAAATGTATTGCCCGTTATAAGCGGCATTTCGTCACCAATAAGGCGGAAAAATGCTTCTTGTCCCGGAACGCCGCCTTGTGCCGGGCGGATAATCTCCTCTTCGTCCGGGTCTATGGCTACTGCGGGGAATATTTCGCCGCCAATAGTCAGGTCGTAATATGCTCCAATTTCGATAAAATCTGCGTCGCGCCCCACAAGACGGAAAACGTACTGCCCTTGGTCGGATATGGTCACTACCGGCTGCCCGATACCAGACCACATTACCCCGGCAAAGTCCATCACCCATGTAACAACGCCATCGAAAGGTGCGCGGATTTGCATCTCGTCAATTTCATTTTCCAGGTGCGAAATACGCATTCGAATAAGCCCCAGTTCGCCTTGCAGGCGGGAGCGCTCGCCTAAGTAATGGGAATCGTCAATAGGAACCCCGGTAATTTGCGCCTGGTTCAGAGAAAAATTGTGGCGCTCATTGAGCTGGTTTAGCTGTAGCTGAACCCACTCCTCGTCCCACTGTGCATCTCTAAGCTGGTCTAAAAGATAGGGGCTTTCTAGCTCTGCCAGCACATCCCCTGCCAAAACCTCATCGCCAACGCTTACAAAAACACCACGGATACGCCTGCCAGCAACGGTAAAATGCATGGCTTCCTGACGTACGGGTACATAGGTGGTGCTGGGGGTAGAAGACAATAAAACATCGCCCCGGCCAACCTCAAGTGTACGCAATATGCGTATTTCCGGTACAGCGGATATCGGCGGCGGCAGGACCGGTTCTTCTACGGGGAGGGCGAAGCAGCCTGTTAGTAGTAGTGCGCCTAATGCGAGCAAAGTACATATTAAGAATTTCATTAACATGGCTCCTTTTCCAATCCATCGTCATTGGGGGCTGACCCCGGAAATCACTCATACCTGAACTAATACTTCCTGCCTTAGCCTTGCATCACTCGCAAATATCCCATTGGTAGCACATGTGCGCGTTTTAGAACCCTGCGCACGTATACCCCTTGCAGACATGCAGCTATGCTCGCCTTCGATGACAACCATCACATCTTCTGTGCCTAGCACCTTTTGTAAAATATCTGCGATATCGCAGCCGATGCGCTCTTGCAATTGCAGGCGTTTCGCCGCCATGGATGCAATGCGTGCTATTTTAGACAGGCCGATGACCTTATCTTTTGGCTTGTAAGCAACATGTGCTTTCATATTGTACATCAGCGCGAAGTGGTGTTCGCAAAAGCTGAAAATACTAATGTCCTTC
>Ga0123355_10010097_pt1 | contig 14430 bp, 14 predicted proteins | sample TergutEmb28metaG_3_FD_89872 | JGI IMG/M metagenome (GOLD analysis project Ga0123355, IMG submission 89872) | Embiratermes neotenicus P1 segment gut microbial communities from Petit-Saut dam, French Guiana - Emb289 P1 | ecosystem: Host-associated > Arthropoda: Insects > Digestive system > Gut ...
ACTCGGCAACCTACTGGACAACGCCCTAGACGCTGTGGCAAAAGTGGAGGACAAAATAATAAAACTGAGTATCGAATCCAGCAAAGGCAACCTATTTATAAAAGTAGACAACACCTTTGACGGTGAAGTTAAATATGCAGATGGAAAAGCCGGGGCAGAAAAAACCATCACCACACGCAAGGACGGCGATAATCACGGCCACGGTCTGAAAAATATCCGCAAGTCCGTAGAGAAGTACAACGGCCATGTGGACATTAGCCATGACGATAATGTTTTTTCGGTTGGGATTTTGCTATACGTTGAAGATATATAGATTCAAAACCCTATTCTTAATTCCTTCTCCGTGTTCTCTGTGCCTCTGTGAGATATTATTAAAGTTAATTTGCATACGTAGAAAATATGAATTTACTTCGCAATTATATATTACAATTATAGCATGCCTGTTTGAGTTAAACATCAAAAAGGACGTTGGATATCGTGCTAATGTATTCAGCTTAATGTCATTACGCCCTTTTATTTCCTTGAAGTTATTGATTACCCCCTACCGTATCACACCTCCATAAAGTAATTATAACTACCTGGGGCCGAGCAAACACCCTTGGCAGATACTCACCTACCCCCCTGCTTACATAAACAGGAGTCCCATCCCGGGACTCTGACCACCCCGCACGAAACCGCTGCCCATAATCTGTGATACTGTTGAAGATAGTTAAATACGGTGCCCACAGGCCAAAAAACGTGATTTGCCCGCCGTGGGTATGCCCGCTTAGAATCAAGTCAACATGGGTAGTATCTTGCTGCATTGCTACATCTGGGTTGTGAGAAATTAACAGCACAAAATCATCGGGCCGTGCGCCTTCTACGGCGGCTGCTACATTTGGGCTTCGGTTCCACAGATCATGGACACCTGCGATAAAAATCCCTTCTCGTACGTGATAGCCGCTGTTTGAAAGAGGCATCATACCATGCGCCTCCATTGCCGCAAAAAGGTGTCTATAATTATCATGATTGCCCTCAACGCCATATATCCCATCTGTTGTTTCTATTTGAGAAAATATCTCTAAAGCCGTCCGCATCTGCATCCCGCCTGCAATCATTGCGAAATCACCGCCAAGGACTAATAAATCCAGCTCTCTTTGGTTTAACTCGTCAACTATGCCTGTCATGCGCCCTACAGACATATAATGAGTATCTACAATAAAGGCGATGCGATAACCATCGAGCCTAGGCGGAAGGTTTGGGGAATAGAACGATACTTCTGTGTATTCCACGATACGATCTAGGGTAAATGCGTGGATGATATGAGTAAATAAGATTATGCTAAAAACGGCAAGAGCCATCTTCGTAATCATTTTAAGCTTTATTTTTGTTTCGGAACGTGTCTTAAAAATTATTGCCCCTATGCATAGGCCAATAATTGCGGCCAAGAAAGGGAAGGCGAAGTAAGACATAAGAAGAAGTATAGACCCACGAAATAAAATAAGGGCGGCGATAAACGCAAGCCCCCCTGAATAGAACGGATACAGCCATTTATATCTTGCGCTTTTTATCCCTAAAATGACCCCAAAGAAACCCGTAACGCCGGGATATACAAGATATGATGTGAACAATCTATACATTTGCCCGCCGCCCCAAAGCACCCCAGACAGGCCCCATACTAAAACTACTATGAATATTGCTAAAACAATCACATAATATTGCCACAAAGCTTTTTTAATGAAATCCAGCATTTCTAAGACCATTCCCTATTCACTTATTTCGCATTAATATAAAATCGAAAAACAAAAATATAGGAGAGGAAAGTCTAAGAATTTTCAAGCATTTGAAACCTACTTCCCATACCGCATAGCTTCCAATTTAGCCGCCGTTTCCTTATCCAGCAGGCCAAACAAGGGATTTTTCTTTATGGGGGTATTTTCTATATGACGGTGACGCAACTGCTCTTTTGTGCCGTCAATTTCTGCCCATAAGTCTGTAGAAGATATACGGCCTGCCCCCTGGCCTAGGATAATCAGCTGCTCTAACGCGTCTGATGTGGCCACGGTTATACGATCCCGCCGGTTGCTTTCTTTGGACAGCTTATAGGCGGCTTGCTCTATGTAGCGGTCGGCTGTTTCGGCTTCTTTTGTAAATACTATTTTGACATTGTTATGTTCTGCTATGCTACCGATACCCCCAGGCACCAAGTGCGCATCAAAAACCACAATTATACGGTAACGGCTTAGGGCCATAAATTCGCTTAAAATATCGCATAGTTTAACCCGCGCCCCTTCCAAAGAGTCTTCGGCAATTGCCGCAAGCTCTGGGCGGGCGTAGATCACGTTGTATCCGTCTACAAGCAGGTAGTGGACACGGGTTTTCATGCCTCGCTGGCCGTACGGCTACGTACCACTTCATATATCAGTACTCCTGCCGCTACCGACACGTTAAGTGATGACATTTGCCCAAGCATTGGGATGCTAACGTGAAAGTCGGCGTTTTGGGATACCAGGCGGCTTACTCCTTCGCCTTCCGCACCAAGAACTATGGCTATCGGGCCGCTTAGGTCAGCCTTGTACATACTTTGGCCTTCCATATCGGCGCAAGCTATCCATAGGCCGGCAGCTTTTAGCTCCTCCAATGTGCGCGTAATATTGCCTACCCGGGCCACCGCCATATGGGTTATGGCCCCTGCGGAGGTTTTCGCTACCGTGCCTGTTAGACCCACGGCCCGGCGCTTTGGGACTATTACACCATGGGCACCACCGGCTTCTGCTGTGCGGATTACCGCGCCTAAGTTATGAGGGTCAGTTACGCCGTCAAGTACTATTATAAATGGCGGCTCGTTGCGGTCTTTTGCTATGGCTAAGATATCTTCTATGCTTGCATATGGGATGGCAGGGCATAGGGCTATTGCACCTTGATGGTGGCCCAGTTCTGATGTGGCGTCTAGTTTTGCGCGATCTACTTCTTGTACCACTATGCGTTGATCACGGGCTTTGGCGGCTATTAAGCGAAGAGTGCCTTCCAGGGGCTTGTCCTTGTCGCGGCGCAGCAGTATACGGTCTATGGGTTTTTCGTGGTTTAGGGCTTCTAGTACGGCCTTGCGGCCTTCTAGGATTAGATTTTCGGTTTGCATGGTGGGGCTCCTTTTGTGTCAGTTATGTTGCAGGAATTATCAATGCCATTGGGGTATTCTCTTGCTGTTGTTAAGGACGAAGTGTCATAACAACTAGGCTTTTCTCCTTCCAATCCAAAGAACATGTCCGCCGGCCATAATAACAGCAGGGTCTTCGCAGGTTAAATAGAATGCCTCCATATATTGTTGAAATTCTTCATCTGTTGCTTCGTTTAGTGTACTGCCTCCGATAGTTTTAAGAATGCCATCCGTGCTGATGTTGTGTACCTTTTGAAGCCCGCATCCTTTTGCCATTACCTCTATTTCGTCGAAGGTAGATGCAAAGAAAACATCTTCATATGGATTTCCACCCAGCGTCTCCCCTGCATCGACTATATAAGCCAGAACCACCAGCCCATTCTGCTTGCATACACGTACGCATTCGGATATGGCTTTCAGCCTATCGGTATATTTTTGAAGATGGTACAAAGCCCCCATGCATAATACAATATCAAACTTATTTTTCCAGGAGTTAGGCATGTCAAGCACATCGCAGACACTAATTTCGGCCAGCTTGTTTGCGCATGGGCTGGATTTAATAATGCTTACGTTATGCTCTACTAGGTCGCAGGCTGTTACGGTATACCCTTTATCTGCAAGATAAAATGAATACCTGCCTGCCCCGGCGCAAGCATCAAGAACATAGCTGCTTGGCGGAAACAACTTGTCAAAAAAGTGTATAGACGTCAAATATTCTGTCATATGCGCGTTGCTCCGGTATAGGCGGCCTTCTTCGTCATAATTTTCGTAGTAGCTCATCACTTTTTCTTGCATTACTCCCCCCAAAGCCGTAAATCAAAGGCTCTTTACGCTAATCATATATAAAAGCGTTACCATACCGGTTGTGACAAAAAAGTCAAAACTGGATTTACACATTATTTATCTCATCTATAGGACTCGACGCCGTACAAAGCTTAAAAATTTCCTCTAGCCGCGCCATATCCCGGTTATGGTATAAGTACCCAAACAGCGCTTCCAGACCGGTTGCGTGGCGGTATGATGCCGTGTCCGCGTTTTTGGCGCGAGTTAGTGGGTGCAGGTTACGGCCCCGCCGCATTATGGTTTGTTCTTCGCTTGTCAGCTTTGGGTAAATGCGGTGGTACATATCTGCCTGGGCTATGGCTGATACAATGTCTTTGGCACGGCGGTTAGCTTTGTTTACCGGCAGGCCTTCTGCTATCAGCATCTCTCGTGCCCATAACTCAAACACCGCGTCGCCCAGGTAGGCCATAGACGCAGCACTTATGCCCTGTGCCAACGTACGCCTCCACGGGTGTCTTCCAGCACTATGCCTTGAGCTGCCAGTTCGTCTCTTATGCGGTCAGATTCTGCGAAGTTTTTGGCGGTGCGGGCAGCGGTGCGGGCGGTGATTAGGGCTTCAATTTCATCATCTGCGAGAGCAACGTTTTGCATAGGTGCCTGAGCGTCATTTTGTGCATGATCTGATGAAACTTCCATTCCGGCTTCAACAGTAAAGTGATGATGCGCCGTTTTGGTTAGCGTTAACTGTACCCCCAAAAGCCCACATAACAGCTCTAATTTTTCCCGCATATATTGTGCCCCTTCTTTTGAAACCGAAGGGATTTGCTTGTTAGCAAAGGATACCAATTCATATATCGCCGTGACCGCGTCCGCCGCGTTGAAATCATCATCCATTGCCGCTTCGAAGGCCTTGACGTATTGATCCGCACCTTGCCGGATTTCCGTCATCTCATTAGCATTATCGTGCAGATAAGAGGATTTCGCGTCAGGCATAGAATGACAGTCCGGGGCGGTTTTTTCGGCATGCACTAGATTACGGTGACAGTTTTTTATACGATTTAAGCCTTGTTCGGCTGCTTTTATCACTTCGTCTGTAAACTCCATGGGCATGCGATAGTGGCCGCTAACCAGGTAAAAGCGTATTACATCATATGGGAAGCGCTCCGCGACTTCACGTAGAGTTTGGAAATTACCTTGGGATTTAGACATTTTCTTGTGATTAACCGTTAGTATGCCGCAGTGCATCCAGCACTTTGCGAAGTTTTTGCCGTTGGCAGCTTCGCTTTGAGCGATTTCGTTTTCATGGTGAGGGAATATCAGGTCGCTGCCGCCACCATGGATATCTATTTCCTCACCCAAGTATTTGAGCGCCATTGCGGAGCATTCTATATGCCAGCCGGGCCGACCGCTGCCCCAGGGGCTTTCCCATGCGGGCTCACCTGGTTTGGCGGGCTTCCAAAGTATAAAGTCTGTGGGGTTTTGCTTTTCTTCGCTTACTTCTATCCTGGCCCCGGCAATTAAATCGTCTATGTTTTTGCGTGACAATTTGCCATAGTCTTCCGCATTTGCGGTATCGAAATATACCGAGCCGTTTACATGATAAGCATGACCGCCCTCAATCAACTGCTCTATCATGACTATAATTTCTGGGAGTTCCTGGGTGGCTTTCGCATAAACAGTAGCATATTTAACGTTTAAGGAATCTAAGTCGGCTAGGGTACGGGCTATATATTTCTCCGATATCTCCTGTGTTGTGCAGCCTTCTTCTGTGGCTCGCTGGATTATCTTATCCTCTATATCTGTGAAGTTTTGGACGTATTTCACGTCATAACCCTTGTACTCCAAGTAGCGGCGGATAGCGTCGAAGGCTACATAAAAACGAGCGTTGCCTATGTGGATGTCGTTATATACCGTTTGGCCGCAGGTGTACATTTTGATTTCGCCTGTGGTTATTGGGGTTAAAAATTCTTTTTGTCTGGTTAGGGTATTGTGGATTTTCATGTTTGCTCCTTTTTAATGAGGGCTTTATTTTAATGATGGCTTTATTTTAATGAGGGCTCCGCCCTCAAACTCCCTCGCTCCGCCGGGCAAAGCCCGGCTACGCTCCGCAGGCTACGCCTGCGCGCCTCGCCCCGGCATAGGCGAAGTAATAAGGCATACTGCCTGGGCCGCGATGCCTTGCTCTGCGCCTGTAAAGCCCAGGCCTTCTTCTGTAGTGGCTTTTATATTTATGGAAGAGGATGGAATGCCTAATGCATGGGCAATGTTATGCTTCATATCATCACGGAAGGGGGTTATTTTCGGTGCTTGAGCTATTATAGTTGCGTCAATATTCCCAATTTCGTAGCCGCCTGTGGTTAAAAGCCTTCCCACTTCTGTAAGCATGCATAAGCTGGACGCGTCTTTGTATGCCGCGTCACTATCAGGGAAAATTTGGCCAATATCGCCCATTCCTGCCGCGCCAAGGAGGGCGTCCATTATAGCGTGAGTTAGCACATCCGCATCCGAATGGCCCAATAGCCCCAGCGTATGCGGGATATCCACACCACCAAGGATTAGCCGCCTGTCCCGAGTCAACCGGTGTACGTCATAGCCTGTACCTATGCGAAATTGCATGTTTGTCATTCCCTTCCAGCTCATCATTTATAACATTATCTACGTAAGATAACTTTCTTCAAATTCTTCAATTGTTTCATATCTAACAACATCAACGTTTAAACGTTTATACAACTCAAGATACTCTTCCATGGCCATATCAAAATAAGCAGCCGTTGCTGTCAAGTCTGACGGGGAGTAATTTTTCATCACATCAATGACATCAATATTAAACTCATCAGACATCATACGATAAAAATGCTGGCATGATGACACTGTTTGAAAAGACAAATAAGGACTGTTTATGTCTATACTATGAAACATTTTAATACGCCAGTTAGAATAAATTTCTTCGTAGGTTCCTACAATATCTTTAGCCGTCAGTTCCTTTTTTTCTTTAGATTCTGTCTCAAAACCCTTGAAACACTCTCGCGTAATCTTTATTAACTCTGTGCATGAGGCCTTAATTTCACAACTCGTTTCTGAGCGAACTAACTTATCATGGAAATACAAAAAGTCTCCTGGCAATATAGGCATATCTCTTATTTCTTGGGGTATACGTTTGATCCCGTACTTCACAATTTTCTTATTTAGCATGTATAGCGAAAACTCAAGATAATAAAGCAATATCGCAGATAAATATCTTATCTTGGCCATGTCATCGTTTATCATTATTTCAATATATTCTTGTTCCGCCTTGTGAAGATAGTCTTTGGCTTTCTGTACATCTTCCTGAGATAAAGGGGAGTTCAGCTTGTTTAACAATTTTTCCTGTAATTTATAATAACGTTCTTCCGCTTCTTTATCTAAAACATATACAATTTCCAAGTCAATAAGCTTGCCGCTATACGGGTCTTTGTATTCGGCCATATGCTCGAGTCTACTCCACTTGGAACAATAAATATCAAACCCTACCCCGTCAAGGATAAAACATGAAGAAAGGCATCGGGCTTTATCGTCATTGATAACGATTAGTAAGTCAAGATCCGATTTTTCATGGATATCACCGGAGTAAAAGGAGCCTCCGACTCCTATAAGCGCAACCAAGCCGGGGCATTGGCTCTCCATTTTCTTTATAACCGCCTGGATTATGCGCCGGTTGCGCTCTTCAAGTTTCGATTTGATTTCATTCTCTATAGGTATGCCTTCGACTAGATTACTGACTTTATTGTGCATGAAGATACTCCTTTACCCAGCTGTGATAGCGGTTATAAGCCTTCGTCATTAGGACCAAAACCGCTTACGTTTGTAAACGTAATATAGACTCCACTGCCTCCGCAATAAAATCCAATGTCTCATCATAGGTCACAAAGCCGTATTTATAGCCATCTTGAGGCGTGCGGCCTTTGAAATTTTCATACAATATATTATCCCTTATAGTCCCTATTTCTTTTGCCGAAACCAGTCCAGGCATGTCACAAGGCTTTGCGAGTTTAAGTAAACGCTCTATTTTACCTCCTTGGACATATGACAGATACAGCCTAAGATCAATCTCGGACATATCGCGGTAATATTGACTGGTATAGCCCTTCGCCGCTTCGGCTGGATGGCGGGTACGAAAGCGCTCCCATAAAGTCATGTTATTGTATATATCCGTAAGCACATGCACGGCATAACCATCCGCAAGGGAGCCGGGATTATTTTGCAGCCATGTTTTTACACACCTAACCCAGCCTCCATTATCGGTTACCGCGCCCCAGCGCTCATCGCTTATAGGGCATAGGTGGACTACTTTTTTTATAGGCCCGATGTTTTTCATAGCCGCACTGGCAAACTCTTCACGATGATGCACCGCGTCTGGGGCAAGCGCACCTAGCAAAAACTGCGCCGCTTCATCATCGGGGCGCGGATTGCGAGCAAGCAACCCCTCCGCCACAAGCAGATGTGTAATAGGAAACGCCATATACAAAACTCCTTTGGCAAAATTTCATAAACAGTGTAAAATAAACACCGACATCAATTTACGAAGATGAGAGGCTACTATGCATACGGCATTATACCGCAAAATACGTCCAAAAACATTTAGCGACTTAGTGGGCCAGCCCCATGTCGTTAAGGCCCTTACCAATCAATTGGATACTGGTCAAATCTCCCATGCATATTTATTCTGCGGCACACGAGGCACAGGCAAGACATCTGCCGCTAAGATTTTTGCTAGGGCAGTCAACTGCCAGGCCCCTGTTGAAGGCGGCCCATGCAATACCTGTGATATGTGCCAAAGCATCCTAGCTGACCGCTGTATGGACGTAGTAGAAATAGATGCCGCCTCTAATAACAGTGTAGATAATATCCGTGACTTGCGGGAAGAAGTGCGCTACCCACCCACCCAAGCCACGTACAAGGTGTATATCGTGGATGAAGTGCATATGCTTTCTACCAGTGCCTTTAACGCGCTATTAAAAACATTGGAAGAACCGCCATCTCATGTGATTTTTATACTGGCAACAACAGATCCACAAAAAATACCGGCAACGATATTATCACGCTGCCAGCGATATGATTTTAAGCGGATATCCGCCACTGATATGATTAAGAGTATGCAGCGCTACTTGCAAGAGTCGAACATTGCTTACGAGGATGCTGCGCTGGATCGGATTGCCTATCATTCTGACGGGGCAATGCGTGACGCACTTAGTTTGCTTGACCAATGTTTAAATCTTGGGACAAATACAGGCGAGAATGCCGTTTTAAATCTAGAAAATGTTTTGAGACTACTGGGGGCGGTAGACAGGCAGTCACTGTTCGCCTTAACAGAGGCTTTGGCGGCCTACGACAGCGCCCAAGTACTGAAAATAATAGACGAAAACATGCAAGAAGGCCGTGATGTGGCGCAGTTTACCAACGACTTAGTGCGGCATTTTAGAGATGTATTGGTGGCCGGGCAGGGCGCGGTTTTGGATTATTCCGCCGAAATAACGGAAAGATTAAAGGAGCAAGGTGCGCATATATCAGCCGAGCGGTTGATAACATATATCCACGCTTTTTCTGAAAACTTGCGAGAGCTGCGTTTTGCCCCTCATATGCGAACAGCCCTTGAAGTATGCGCTCTTAGACTATGTTCACCGACAGTGGCGGCCGAAAACAGCGCCGCAATCCAAACACATAATGGAGAGCTGGAAGGGCTATTGTCACGCCTGACAAAGCTGGAACGGCAAGTATCCGGCATGGCAAAAAACACATCTGCCATTGAAGCGGAGGTGGAATTAGATTCTGCCCGTCTTTGCGAGGAACGAAGTGACGAAGCAATCCAACAAAATTCATCACTCTCCACCCCACAGCCACCATCTGAATCCCCCACCCCACCCCACTCTGGCAGCATGACCCCTCAATTACTATCCAAAATTAAATCAGACTGGAAGCCTTTAGTAAGCACCCTTTCCCCTATGTTACGTTCCACACTAGTACGTTGTGGCCTGGAAGCTGACGGCGCCATACTTCAAATAATCTGCGACAATGAATCCGAAGTAAAATTCCTAAAAGATAAAAGCCGCCCGCTGGCAATAAGAGAAGCCTTAGCCGAGCGCTTCAACCTATCCACCCCCCCTAACCTTGCCTTTATCGTGAGGGACACTTACAATAAAGGGGTGGCAAAAATCAATAACTCTACATTCCAAGACACACCACCACAATACACCAAAAATGAAATACCTCCAAACACCCCTTTTGATTCACCCTTCGAAGCCCAACCAGAGGCCCTTGCAGAAGTCAATCTAGAGCAAATGGACTGGTCAGACTTTGGCCAAGAAACTGGTGGCGACGCAACCGTGCCATTTTAGAAGCTGTGTTCATAGGCAGCGATGGCGGTTTGGCGCGGCAATTATGCGCCAATTGAGGAGGTATTGACGCAGCTTGCCAAGAGGCAAGCAAGGAAATACCAACGAAAAGTGGCGTATAATTGACCGCCAAAGCGACGTTGTCGCCTATGAACACAGCTTCTTAATCAAAAAAATATATAAAAGTGTGAGAGGGGCAAAGCCCCATTAAAAGGAGGCCCAATATGAAAAAAGGATTCAACCCAATGGGCGGCGGCATGAATATGAACCAACTAATGAAACAAGCCCAAAAAATGCAGCAACAGATGGCTGAAATGCAAGAAGAGCTGGCCAGCAAGACCCTGGAAGTATCCTCTGGCGGCGGTGCGGTAAAAGTCACCGTAAGCGGCGAGAAGAAAATCCTGGATTTGGTCATTTCCCCGGACGTAGTAGACCCAGACGACGTAGAAATGCTGCAAGACCTGGTAATGAGCGCCGTAAACGAGGCTCTCCGCCAGATAGAAGAATCGGCAAACTCACAAATGTCTAAGCTAACCGGTGGCCTTAATATTCCGGGGATGTTCTAATGCAGTTTTACGGCGGCCCGATAACCAAGCTAATAGAAGAGCTGTCGCGTTTACCCGGTATAGGAGGCAAGTCTGCACAAAGACTCGCCTTTTATATTATCCATTTACCCAAAGAGAAAGCCCAGCAACTTGCCGCTTCTATAATAGACGCCCGCGAAAACGTGCGCTACTGCGACATCTGCTGTAATCTTACAGATCAAAATCCTTGCCGTATCTGCGCAAACACAAAGCGTAACCCCAAGGAAATCATGGTAGTAGAAGACCCTCGTGATATGGCCGCCTACGAACGCACACAGGAATATCATGGGCTTTATCATGTGCTTCATGGCGCAATTTCGCCAATGCATGGGGTTGGCCCAAATGATTTAACCATTGCGGCATTACTAAAGCGGCTGCAAAGCCAGCCAGTGGAAGAAGTGATAGTAGCAACCAACCCAAATGTTGAAGGCGAGGCCACAGCGCTGTATATCAGCAAGCTGGTAAAGCCCACCGGTGTAAAGGTAACGCGGATAGCCCACGGCGTGCCCGTTGGCGGCGATTTAGAATATGTAGATGAAGTTACGCTATATCGGGCACTGGAAGGGCGAAGGGAGATATAACATAAATGAGCGAAATTCAAAGCTGCGAGGCCTCAATCGATGGCATAAATTTCAGACTTAAAGAGCCTTTTGATTTTTCGTTCCTAAAAAAATATGGCCAGGTTTTCAAAGTACTGGACAATCAAGACTCCGGCAATATATGCTTTGGTGTGGAAGATAGTCGGTATAAGTATTTCATCAAGTTTGCAGGCGCACCCACCGTCCGCGCTAATCTAAACGAAGAAGAAGCTATCGCAACTCTTAAAAACACAATACAAATTTACCGTGACTTAGCACATCCCATTTTAGCCCGCCTTATAAATGCAGAAGAGATAGGCGGAGGATTTGCGGCAGTATTTGAGTGGGTGGATGCAATCTGCATGGGTAGACAATACCAACAAGAGCATCAGCAGTTTATGGCGCTGCCACTTGTAACACGGACAAAAATCTTTGAAGAAATCATGGCCTTCCATGTTCATATGGCGGCGCAAGGCTATGTAGCCATAGACTTCTATGACGGAAGCATTATGTATAGCCAACCCGACTCCAGGACAATTATCTGCGATATAGATTTTTATTCAAAGGCGCCTTATACCAACCAGATGGGCAGGCTATGGGGCAGTGGACTATTTATGTCCCCCGAGGAATTTACACTGGGTGCCGAAATTGACGAAGTTACAAATATATATGTCATGGGCGCAACGGCCTTCGCGCTGCTTTCTGGATATGACCGCACCCCTGAAAAATGGCCGCTGGATATGCGACTTTATAATGTAGTGAAGCAGGCGACAAGTGACAAGCGCGAAGAGCGCCAGCAATCCATTAGGCAGCTAATCAAGGAATGGGAAGCGGCGAAATAGAAGTGCAAAAATAACCGCAAAAGGACGGTGCATATGTGAGCTTGGCAGATATAGCACGACGACTGTTTTCGACCCAACACATGGTAAAAGAACATATGCGCCGTGGCGAGATTACACCTACCAAAGAAGCCTATGGCCAATCTATTCGAGTAGCCGCGCCTGCTGTAGCCGAGATGGTAAGCATCGCTATCATGGGCATGATGGACATGGTAATGGTGTCACAAATCGGCCCTCATGCCGTCACCGCCGTTGGGCTTACAGGCCAGCCCAGGATGATTTTCTTCTCTGTTTTTTTTGCGCTTAACATAGCAGTTACGGCTATCGTTGCCCGCAACAAAGGTGCAGGCGACGACGGGGCTGCCCGTTCGTGCTTACGCCAAGCTATGATGCTGGTGGTAGTCTTCGGGTCAATGTTTTCTGGCCTTGCTATATTAACAGCCCGGCCTATGATGCAGCTGGCCGGTGCTTTGCCGGACACCATTAATGTTGCAACATCTTATTTCCGTATCTCCTCATTCGGCCTGGTTTTTGCCATCATGGCCGGTACTATTTGTGCCGGACAGCGCGCCGCTGGTAACACGAAAATCACGATGCAAGTAAATATTGTCGCTAATGTTGCAAAAGTTGTCTTCAATTTTTTACTTATAGAAGGACGCTTCGGTTTCCCGCGCTTGGAAGTAGACGGGGCCGCGGTATCCTTGGTCATAGCCAATATGATTAGCTTTGGGTTGGCATTCGCGTCTTTGCTACGAAAAGACGCTTATTTGCGTATCAGCCGCAAAGATAGCTGGCGACCCGACATTCCAATGCTTAAAACAATCGGCCGCATAGCCTCTGGAGGCATGCTCGAACAAGTAGCCCTACGGGTAGGTTTTTTTGTATATGCCAGAGTAATTGCTGGGCTAGGGACTATAGAAGCGGCAGCGCATTTTATCACGATGCAGCTTATGGTACTTAGTTTCGCGTTTGCGGACGGATTGGGCGTTGCTACCACAGCCCTTGTAGGGCAAAACTTAGGCAAAAAAAGACCGGATTTATCAATTATGTATGGCAAAATAGGAACAAGACTTGCTTGGTTGGTGGCAGCTTTATTAAGTGCTACTGCCTTTTTTACGCGATATCAATTCCCGCTGTTGTTTGCCTTGGGTAACGACCCGGAAATTGTGCAAATGACCGCCGGCGCGATTCTTATTTTGGTATATATTATGCCATTCCAGACCGCACAAATAGTAATGGCCGGCAGCTTACGAGGCTCCGGCGATACCCGCTTTGTAGCTATGACCATGCTTGTGACTGTAACAGTGATAAGACCCGGTTTAGGGTATTTGTTGGCCTACCCAATTGGCTGGGGTTTAACCGGCGCATGGATAGCTATTTTGGTGGATCAGGCTGTCAGGCTTGTTATGGTGCTTACACGGTTTTCGGGTGGACGGTGGATTCGGACTAAGTTGTAGGAGATATAAAACCTTGGGGGTATTTATGGTACATACTGCAATGCATGATGCGCTTATTGCGTTGGGGGTTAGGCCAGGTGGGTTTTTATTGGTGCATTCTTCTTATAAGTCCCTTGGAGCTGGGGTGCAGGGGCCTGGGCAGGTAATTGAGACCCTTCGGGCGGTTTTGGGTGAGAGTGGTACGCTTGTTTTCCCTACTCTGAGTTATAAGTCTGTGAGTACGGATAAACGAGTTTTTCATATATATGATACTCCGTCAGATGTTGGGGCTATTTCTGAGTACTTTCGGAAGATGCCAGGGGTTGTGCGCAGTTTTAGCCCTACTCATTCCTGCGCAGCTATTGGCCCGGGCGCCATGGATATTACTGCGAACAACCATCTTGACGACACACCGGTGGGAGAAAACTCCCCTTTTAGAAAGTTACGAGATTATGGCGGGCAGATTCTCATGCTAGGGTGTGGCCTTAAGCCCAACACTTCAATGCATGGTGTAGAAGAGCTGGTGAACCCACCGTATCTATTCCGTCATAGCTTTAATTATGCCTGCACCGATGAAAACGGTGTTGTAAAAGAGCTAACAATAAGGCGGCATCACTTCGAAAACCGCCGTGGAGATGAAATAACCCAGCGCTACGACCGTATCAAATATTTACTTAGCAGCGATACGCTTAAATCCGGTAAAGTC
>Ga0123355_10010098_pt1 | contig 14428 bp, 5 predicted proteins | sample TergutEmb28metaG_3_FD_89872 | JGI IMG/M metagenome (GOLD analysis project Ga0123355, IMG submission 89872) | Embiratermes neotenicus P1 segment gut microbial communities from Petit-Saut dam, French Guiana - Emb289 P1 | ecosystem: Host-associated > Arthropoda: Insects > Digestive system > Gut ...
CACACTTCATGTATCATGACAACTAGAGCCAAGAATTGAATTCTAAGGCCATATTTGGTTTCAGCACGTTGAATTGAAGAGGAATCAACTATTTTGGTTACGGATACATTTTGTGTGTTGACCGGTGTTATTTGGTATTACTACACGTGCAATGCTTTCTTACTTCATGGATCAGTCCTTCTTGAGAGGCTGACCGTTTCTCAGCTAGTCAAGAAATGCATTAAATGCTGAAAATTTTATAGCACAATTTAAGAGACAAAATGACTTCGTATAACTTGACAGACTGTCCGGATAATTTGAAAAGTCCAGGGTAATGACTAACATGTCTTATGAAGGACAATGTTTCATTGCCGTTTAAGGAAACATTCATGCATACGTTGTTATTGGAAAAGATACTTGAGATACTGGAAGTTCTTCACAATTGTTCTTTCACAAAAACGTTCTTAATTTGGTAAATTAATCTTACATCTAACAGTGTCCGAAAACTTTCACAGCCTTGATGAACAAACAGTGGACTATGAGGTACACATAGTAACACGTTGTGGCCAATAATCAAGATAAGGTAATATTTCAAGGAAATAGGTTCATATAGGTGGTTAATATAAAACTGGCACATGAAAATATATATGCGACTTAAAATTAAACATGCTTCATCTATCCGAGAACAAGGGCCATGAATAATTAAGTTTAACCACGATAATTAGTCTATGAGTAAGAAAAAAGTAACGAATTTCTACATCAGCAGGCTACCAGCTGTCAAAACGAACATACGTGCAGCAGAGTCCATTCTCTGTAAGGACAGTCACACATGCGTCATAAAAACCAACTAGATGTACTTTTCTTTCTTAATTTTTTCCAATAATCTTTCCTCTACATGTTTCGAACGAGTAACTATTCATCAGCAGGAATCAGTTACTGTATATGCAGCATATGGTATTTACCGTGCATCTGCGTTGACTAGCTGCTAACACGATCAGAGTGGAACTCATGAGTTCCACTCTGATTGTTTTAGCAGCTAGAGGATAGATTACTGGAAAAAATTAAGAAATAAAAGTGCATCTTTCTGGTTTTATTATGCAAGTATATCACGAAACACGGCCCAGGGAACATGAAAAACTGTCACTTAGGTTGGCAGTAAACTTGCAGACTTCGACGTAAGACTATTATGTCCAAACAGGACAGCGAAGAGACCAGAATTTTAGCCAGTTTAACACATTTTATTTTCTAATGATCAATTTTTCTCTGTTAAGTCCAGAGGTCTTCCTCTGTTTAAACCATGATGTCGGGAATTGGGAAAGATAATTTCGAAGTGATAGTCCAGTACGAGAGAGGCATTGTTCTAAAAATATTCGAAAATTCTGGTTGTTATCAGGCCATAACACAAGAATTTGAAACACACACAGAAGTTAAAAGCATGAGAAGCATTTATAGGTTTCCTTTGTGTTTGTTGTGCTGGGCCCTAGCAGATCGGCTCTAAGAATTGCCACAGATAGTAAGTAGCAGGAATCACGAATTCTCTTACACGAAGCTTCCTAATAAATTCCATCCTTTAAGCATCCCGATCAGAGGCAATTAAGAAATATTACGACGCTGCTTTTTCCTTGTATTGTGGGTCATTATTTTCCATTAATTTAAATAGGAGGAAACCTGAGAGGCTTATGCATGGGCCAGACACCGAGAGTTATAAAACCTTCCGAATGAGATGCAAATTGAGGAGAAATTTTACAAAATTATCTTTTGACTTATCTGTGCCTGCAATCTGCCTTAATGAAATATAAAAATGAGAATTCAAGTTCAAGTAAGACACTTATAAAATAATGGGCTCATTTCATATTTGCTAAATATCTGCGTGGATATATGCCCTTTATCTTTTACCAATTCCTCACTCACATGCAACAGCATACAACTTCGCAGCTGAGGTCTGGTGCTCCGGCAGTGGTATAGTCTTATGCATGTGTCTGTATGTATTTATATATAAATAGAACATTTATATATATTTATATAATATAAAAATGTTATATATAGATATGTAATATGGAATATTTATCTATAATTACAAAGGTATATATAAAGATAAATAAAATTTTGCTGACGGTTGACTTTACGATGAAACATCACAGTTTGAGGCTAATGTTTGAAGTATGTCGGATTTTGCATATGAATGCTGCTGTAACTGACAGTTTACACCATTTTAGGTCACTTGCCACAGCGCCATTGCTGCTTAAACCACTTTCCATAATCTAGTACAATTTTAGCATCACATGTTACAAAATCATTCTAACACCAAAGTGACTTAATTCAAATAATAACCTAAAAAATCACTGGAAATTTAACAGTAGCACAACTAGCAAAAGTATGCTTTTGACGGAACATGAAGGACCATTGCTCTGTTCACAACAGCCCAACAATGGGCTCTGTTTTTGAATGTGATTAATCCAGCCGTCAATATCAGATATATTTGCCAAGGTTCCGCTTTAATATTAACCCTCTATTTATATACCTACATTTCTTAAGCCATCTCTTTTTCTAGGGTTTGACTACTATTTTGTTAACATTCTTCATGTCTATGACTAAATACATTAAATACGTTATGTTACACCATTGATGTAAGCAAAAATATGACTGAAGATGGAAAGCCTATAAACGAATCGAATATGTATTGTCACTGCAGGCACAATGTACAAGAAAACTGCCCCCCAAAAAAGACACAGGCAATAATATTCCCTCTTAGGAGGGCTAAAATTGAGAGCAGGACAATTTGTTAAGTTGGCTATAGACCATGTGCTGCTGTTAGAAATATTTCAGATTTCAATCAGTATTAAAAGTATGGAACGACCTAATTAAGTTTGGCGTCCATATACTTCAACTTTATTTTCTAGCTGAACCAAGAGATAAAAGTCAGTAGGATGTGGTGATTTATGTTTCAGACGAAACATTTTGTGAAAACGCACAGTATAACTCTATAGCAATACGGCAATGCGTGCTAAAAATAATTACATATATATCTGCTAGGGAATTTTTCGGAAAGACATTTAGGTTTACCTTATACAGTGAAAGTATAATTTCCGGAAAAGCATTTTTAAAATGAAGTAAAAATCTCTTATTTATTTGAAGAAAATTTGAAGTTTTGAAAAAAGTAATTTTAATTAATTTACATTCTCTTGAAAATAAACAGAAATTAATTCTTTAAAAAAGCTCATTGAAAATAGCTAGAATTATTTTGGCCGGACACAGGAAACGCTTCCATCATTTTATGTACAATCTTAAAGTCTATAATTTAGTCCGACATTCCTGGACAAGATAAAGGAGTATCAAATAAGCAGTTCGATGGTTTTAAGTGTTAATAATAATACGTTATTATGTGTACTAACTTAGGGTTTGCAAAAAACCGGATTTTCTAGCCTGGAAATGAAAAAAATTTCCAAAAGTGAAGCTAAGATCTCTTCCCTCCTGTAATCAACATTAATCTCAAACTCCGGGTAAATTTTAAAAACAGACCGGCCGGGTGTGTCTCTCTCCTAATCTAAGCATAAGTTGAGTCAGTTCCTGCTTTCAACCCACTAAGCCACTGTAAATGCTATTTTTACCCTCAGCGCGGTAAAGTCGTCAACGAAGACGCAAAAATTGTGTACTCCTCACATGCCAGCAGACAAAGAAGTCTAAATCACAACTTGATCTATCACAATGCACGTGATGTGTCGAACATATGAGTAGTTCAAATTTCCATTGAAACATGTGCCATACGTGTGCCATGTAGTGGGCTTTCACTCAAGCAAATTGATTAAAATTCTGTTTATCTACGAACCCAAAAGCAATATTTCATTTCCTACCAACATACCCTCCCCGCTGTATCGGCATGATGCCCACCTCTATAGTAAATTTTCCTGGAGCAAGTTTTGTTTAACTGTTACATAGAGTATATCACTTCTTACTGCGCACAAGAACTAGGTTTCACTGTGCACACAGTGAACTGAAATAGCTTTAAACTACATTAAATATAAATAGGTCATAAACAAAGAGTTTTGCCAAGAAACAAATCGACATGTTCTCTCCTTTACTGGCTTCCTGTCCTTCCCTCTATTGGGAAACATAGATTCGTCGAATGCATATGAACGACACGGCGCCGCCAACAGTGTCCTATGTATTTACTGTTCCGCTTGTTTAATGATTAAATAACAATTAAGCTACGTAAACGAGAAATGCTACCGAAATACATTTAGGGATTCAAAAGTTGTGTATAAACACTGCACAGGTACAACACATGTGTCTATGCAAACCTTAGACGTTTTCTGACAAATTTTGTTATACTGGAAGTATATTTATGGAGGGACTGTGTTGGGTAATATTTTCCTCACAAATTCGTTTTATTTTTTCTTTATAACCTAAATTCCTTGAAAATTAAGGAAAGAAATTACAGGTATTTCCTTAAATGTGGGTGTAAAACTGGGTGGAAGTTTTGTAGTAATTGTCATTCTCACTTCATTTAACAATTTTTTATTCCCTTTATGTGTGACTCTCAGCAGTGTATCAATGACATGAATCTGCAAGATAAGTGTCACTCTCAACACAATTATATTTATTAGACAAAAATCTGTTTAATAGAGCAAGATGTTTCGACATGAAATAGGCCGTCTTCAGGCGAACTACAAGCCACACTTTCTGAACGTTGTGGCTAAACTTGTGAATTAGTTCCTTAAATGGTAAATAAGTCCATTAGCATTTTTCCTCTAACTCGTCTGTGTTATAACTTTGAAGTGTGCCATCCCCGTGACGTGTAGTAACTATTAGGTGCGGTAACTACAGTAAATAACGCAACTAAATTATGTCTAATAATTGATTTTTATTAGAGGTAAAACTACACGTGTCGGCCAACAGTGGCCATCATCAGGTTTTATCCGAATTTATATGCTAAAAAAGAATGTTTATGCAATGTGAGCCACCGCGTATCGATGTTGAGATCTCATCATCTACGTGTCGGGCTAAGTTTATTTCTCATGGCTTAAGCGTGGACGTTTAGACCATGAGAAATAAACTTAGCCCGACACGTAGATGATGAGATCTCAACATCGATACGCGGTGGCGCACATTGCATAAACACTCTCTTTTTAGCATATAAATTCGGATAAAACCTAATGATGGCCACTGTTGGCCGAAACATGTAGTTTTACCTCTAATAAAAATCAATTATTAGACATATATTAGTTGTGTTCTTAACTGTAGTTACCCCACCTAATAGTCATCTGTGTTACTTTCGAATACAGCACTAATGTGTACCTTTTGCATGCCTATTTTAATTATTACTAACAATCACTTGAGGAAAATTAACATTTATTTTTAGAATTCTCCTGTTGATTCAACTACTTCTTTATGCAAGCGTGTAGTAATAGTGTTATATTTATTCACGAAGAGTGTGGTGTGAGCCAACATTCCGCACAACACAGGGTCGATATGCTGAGTGATCGAGGCCAGTAACTGCTGTTATCTTTATCATTTGAATGATATGGATTAGTACCAAATAGCAGGCAATCTTACACATGATTAGACACAATACCCGACTTTCTGCCTTACAAACGGATAATCCAGTAGCATACTGAGCCAAAAAAAATTATTGGAACAAATGATGTTGGGTAAAATTTCAGATAAAACGAAACGTAGGTAAAAATTTTACGTTCTTGTAATGAAGTAACCAGGAAACGTACAGTGACGTGGTACGAACAAATTCTGAAGAAACTTCACAAATTTGATTTTAATAAACTACCAAACGATAAATTCCACATACTTACACGCTAATATTAACATAATTTTGAACATATTAAAACTCTCGACTTCTATTCTAATTACTCTTTATTTATAACAATGTAAAACGGGCGGCCATATCAAAATGACTTTTCTGCTTGGACAGTTGTGGTAGGGGCAACTTTAACTTCTCACTACACCATATTCTAATGTTGGTTCTCGCTACTTTAAATTCTTGTAAAATATAAACCTTTACTTTGGGTATGAAGTTGTATCCAACCAAACTCTAACGCGGCATGTGCTGATCCAAACCAACCCCAGTCCAAGCACTGTCTATAGTGTGAGAGCTCCAGTTTACCCAAATATGTATTCGGCAGGCGAATGCTATTAACAACTCTGTCTGTCCTCCGAACCTGGTAACCCATGGCGTCTCACGCTTATGTAAAACTCTCGCTCGTCAGAACGGAAAGCCAAGTTACATTTTCTGATGGCAGCTTTTCCACCAGCAAATGGAGCATGGCGAAGCATATAAGGATCTGCCTCGTGCAGATATTGACTAAGGTTCAGAAATCAGTTTACGGTATGAGAAAAATGCCTTCTTCTGGCAATCTCCTTTATGACACTTTATACCTGGGGCAGGACCTCGTTACTATAGTGCCATGTGATATTGCTTGGAAATTCAATCTCGAGGACGTACTTAGGAAAGCAAAGAGAAGATTCTTTGTGGCACTACAATCCTCAAATTAATGTCGCGCCATTGTTAGAAGATGACACCAAATAATAACAAGCAACACAAACTGAGTGTGTCTCCGGGATCTTCTGAAACTTCTCTTCCTTTCTTCCTTCACATTACTGCCGAAGATCAAATGCTGAATACAAAACCAGAAAAGTAAGACGTTCAAACATAACTAAAAAGCTTAAACATAACTAACTAAAATAACTACATGGAGCAGTGTCTTTCTTTAGAAGCTAATCGGGTCTCAGATGGTCCAGAAATTATCCGCATTTTATTGAACTCGAAGGTTCATTACCGCGCATAAAGAGCCCGCCACCTGTCCCCTATTCTGAGCCAGTACAATCCAGTCCATGCCCCTCCCCCTCCCATTCCAATTCCTGAAGATCCATCTTAATATTATCCTCCTAGGTAAGCTTGGGTCTTCCAAGAAGTCTCTTTCTCTCAGGTTTCCCCATCAAAATCCTGTAGGCATCTCTCTTCTACCCCATATACGGTACATGCCCCTTCCATCTAATTCTTCTAGAACAATATTGGGTGAGGAGTAAAGATCATTAAGCTCCTCGTTATCTAGTTTTTTCCACTCCCTTGATACCTCGTCCCTTTTGGGTCCAAATATTCTCCTCTGCACCCTATTCTCAAGCACCCTTAGACTACGTTTCTCCCTCAGTGTGATCGTCCAAGTTTTATGCCCAAACAAAAGAAGAGGCAAAATTATGGTTCTGTATATCTCAATGTCTGTTTTTGGATGGTGACCTAAAAGATAAAAGATTCTGCACCGAATGATAACAAGCATTCCTTGACTTCAATGTGTTCTTAATTTCTTCATGAATAGAATTTTGGTACGTTGAAGTAGTTCCCCAATATTTGAACTGTTACACCCTTTGAGAGGTTTTATTATCAATCCTGATATTGTACTGCTTCCTGCATTCTGATCTCAATACATGGCCATGTACTTAGTTTTCTAAGCTTTTATTTCTACTCCACTCTTCTTACTAACACCTACTAAAGCTTCTGTGTTTTTCTTTATAAAGCAGAAGCTGTTGTATACCATTTAATTTCAAACCATCCTGATTTAACTGAACCCTCCTAATGGCATACTCTAAAGCAAAGTTGAAACGCAGTGACTATAAAGCATCTCCTTGTTTCAAACCATTCTTCATAGGAAATTTGTCATACAAATGTTTGTCTACCCGCACTCTCTTACAGGATTCATTCAGACACAATTGTATCAGCCTTAAGAGTTTCATGGGGATACCAAACTCAATGAGATTATTATAGAAGACTGAATCATAGGCTTTCTTGAAGTCTATAAACAACTAATGCAATGCTTCATTTTATTTTCACTTTTTCTCAAGTATTTGACCAAAGCATAATATAAGATTAGTAGTTGACAAGTTGCATCAAAATTAATGCTGATGTTCCCCACTAATTTAGTCTGCATATGGAATTAACCTTGACAGCAGGATGTTCGATAAAATTTTGTTTGTGTCTGACAAAATTGGTATGCCTCTAAAATTAAGACAGTCTGTTTTATCACCTTCTTATAAACAGGTATAAGAATCACTCCTTCCACTGCTCTGGCAATTCTTCCTTACTCCTAATAGAATTAATAAATTTATGGGTCTCAGAACGAATTTTCCTACCTCCTGCTTCAATCAATTTTGCTTTAATGCTATCATTACCTGGTAATTTGTTTCTTTTAGCTTTTCGGTTTTCCTCTAACTCTTGCAAATACCAGAGATTAATTTTATGCTTAGACGTAAAATCAGAAATTTTGAAAATTTTTGTATATCTTTGCACGTCTACATGCACGAATTTACAATTAACCCTTGAAAGACGAAGCAAAGACCGTTTTATTTAAAGACCCAGTCCGTACCGTGCAGTAAACACGTTTCATTTCTGTTATAAAAACCAATCAGTTTATGATGTGACACAATTCGCTGTTTGTTCTCAGATAAATACAAAACGCATTAATACAGTGTGGCAGAGCGTACAGTTTTTGAATGTTAAACTTGTCGGTGCATGACTTAACCAGTAGGCTTTGAAAGGTTAATTAAACCCATCTCACAAAGAAAATGTGGGTTTTATGAGCAGAGTAACAAACAATGTCTAAAGAATTTTGATGGTTTTGTATTAACATTAATTGATAGTAGCCCTAGGTTACTGGGTTTTGTACTTAGTCTGGTACTCCGAAAGTAACACGACTACAAAACTCTTCACTTCTTGAATTTGATGATTTTGTAAAACCTTACACTAACGCAAATGCGTGTAATTCTGCCCTTAAAGATATTAAAATTATCAACAATCATTTAATTACTTAACCATATAAGATGAAATAAAAGTTTCAAAAAGCAAGATACCAGCTATCAGGGTGTAGAAACAGCCAGTTTATACAAGCAGACTGACAAGAATTTTGGTTACGTAAAATTGCAAGAGGCTACTAAGCAGAAAACCCCTGTGACTGTAACTGAGTTCCTTCGTGCGCCTGTTCCCAGTTATTGGCTTCTTACCTACGCGGTCTGAGCAGGTGAGTTTAGGGTATTATGTCTCTTGGAAACTGAGATCTAGATTTCGATTTCTGTTTGAGTCATTGGCGTGTACCTGCGTCTATTTGCGCTATATTGCTATGCTTTTCATACCCCAAAATTCTTAAATTTTCCAAAAAAGCCTAATAGATTATTACAAGTCTGTAAGATTCTGGTCACATTATATCGATTTGCGAAAGATTAAATCCATATATTAGACACTGCAGGAGACTATGGGCAAAACCCACAGAATGGATTATTCCTAAACGATAATATTTAATAATTTACCAGAGGAGTTAATCCGTTCTAGCTGTGAGGCAGGAAGAGGAACAGATGCAACACTATGTTAGATTTCATCAATTTCATAAATTCTCAAAACTTTACTTCATTATTGCAATGTATAAATTTGCATAATTATAAATCTGTATTTTATTAATTTTCCTGCTTCTCTCATAACCGAGAATAATCGCCTTCGTAAAAATCAACTAGATGAATATGTATAAAATTCGTTGATACTTTACAGGCTTATAATAACGTATAAAAGTCAATTTTCCAAATCCCAGAAGGTCTAATTTAAATATGTTTTTCATGCTTTTTGTCAGTTACTCTAACCCTTAGTAACAAAACCGGAGACCAACAACTGGATGTTCCAAATCTCTAAACTCACAATGACCTTGAAACATTTCCATCAACCAAGTAAATTCATCCCGTAATATAGTCTTGAAGTTTTAAAGCTTAACGGCTACGTTGCTTACTGGATGACATTATAAAGAAAACCACTTTAGACCTCCAGCAGTCTAGTCTCATTCAGAGGATTAGAAGGCACTTCAACTTTAAGCATCTTATGCACTTTTTTCTAATAACCCTTCAGAATTCAGTGAATAGATATATGATGATTTTGCGCCCTGATTAGTAAGCAACAGAATACTGTAAATAAAAGTATTTACATAAAACCAAAGTGAATATGGTAAAAAGTTACAGGATTACATCTGTACTAGTGGTTTATTAAAACGTGCCCTTTGATCATTTGTTATTTAAGGAGTGACTCATGGTGTACAGTCAGTACAGTATAGTATAGACCTCGTTAAAGATTTATGACTTTCGAGTACCTTGGAACAACTTGGAATGTTCAGAAATATGTATGAACTAGCAAACCCACTTCATGACTGTAAAGTAAGTACATCTAGCACTGCAATGTAAGTTAAATCTGTCATAAATGCACGAATAAGAAACTGAGGTGCGATAAATATCACTGAATGCAAATCCTAACAATATTCACTGTGATTTACCGGTCTGTTTTTATTTCTTATGGATTTTCAGAAATTATGTTCGCAAATATAGTTTAGGCGTTAAATTTAGGGTAAAATATTGGGCCTTGTAATGAAGAAAATGTAATACAGTTGAAGAATAAAAGACCAACTTGATGCCACTTGCTATTTTATTTCACGTCTTATGTGCTCAACATGTTTCGGACATTAATATATCCATCATCAGGAGCTTGCGACTATTCTGTTCAATTACCATACTGGTCGTACTGTTCTTGGTTCGATGTGTGTTGGAGATTCGGTGTGGTTGGGTTGGAGTGGTATCCGTGTTGCAGGCTGAAGCCTACAACACGGATACCACTCCAACCCAACCACACCGAATCTCCAACACGCATCGAACCAAGAACAATACGACCAATGTGGCAATTTAACAGAATAGTCGCAAGCTCCTGATGATGGATATATTAATGTCCGAAACATGTTGAGCACAAAAGAATTAAAATAAAATAGCAAGTGACATCAAGTTGGTCTTTTATTCTTCAACTATCACAATGACGCACGGTCCAGTAAACATAACATTCAAAAATGTAATACAATTTGTGAAGACCGTGCAAACATACTTGTGATCGAATGTACAGAGAAGTGCTCTCTGAGTTATGTCTTGAAGCAGCAGTAGACATTTCTTTAAAAAAAAAAAAAAAAACTTTAATTAAAAGCACCCAGAAATGGACAGACCTCCAAAAGTCGCAAGTTTGGTACACTATGTGCGGAATGTTGTTCATTAAAAGTTTTCGGCAAACCGTGAATCGAAATTTCATAATTATAGAGAGCTACAAGTTTCAGATGATCAGTTGCCTCCACTGTAAAAACTTTCCAACCACTGTACAGGAAAGCAGGACATTCACAAATGACGTAAAACACTAAACTATAATTAAACCACAAGTATGTAACTCATATAACGTCACTGCCTGTTTCGGAAATATGGTCGTTTCGACAAAATGAATTTGAAACTGAAATGAGTGTGTGTTATGGAACTATACTTTTGTGTTTTGAAGACAACAATTTTCCTAATGTTTACTACGAAAGCCTCTCATTTTTTTATTGTTGTACCGTGCATTTTGATATCTATAAAGTTCGTACACCAGCAAATGCACTATTTATTAAATTTGAAAAAGTTTTAAAATGCGTGTACTGTTCGTTGTATTGAGTTCGGCGCACTCAACACAACGAAGAGTATACATACCATACCTATGATATGCTGCCACACCAACGCATAGCATATAACGACCTAGTTTTTTTTAACGAATTTTAAGCTAAATATAACTTTATCTAGGCTCTAATGAAGGCTCCCCGATGATGGTCGTAGACCGAAACATGTAGGAGTAAGTCAAAGTGATTTTTAATGTAAAAATTTAAAACTTTGTCAAGATTAATATAGAGTGCATTTTTTTGTGTATGAACTTTTTAACTCTCGGTTTTATTTACAAAAAACGGTTAGCAAAACATATTGTGATTTCAGGCTTGCTTCAAAAAAGCATTCGAAAACTGACATTAGTTTTGTTCTGTCAGAGTAGGAATGACATGGCGACGGGTATGAAACTCACTCTGATGAAAGAGGAAAGTTCGAGAACTACTTGTTTCTGTTGAGCTTTTTAATTTTGCTTTATACTGGATTGGTTGAAAAGGTTGTGGCTCGTTCAGCATGTGCTGTCATATATAACATTTAGGAGCATATTCTGATTTCGAGTAGGTTACTGTTAAATTTCCAGTACTCATAATTCAGACAATTAGAAAGCCTTGTCCAGAGACGCTGCTGGCTTTACTTTTGATAATATTACGTAAAATATGTAAGAGACGAGCATCATACATGAACAAAACACGCATCTTTTTGCGCCTCCCCAACTTGACAAATATTTTCCCCCCTTGTTCAATGATTGTAAATCTCTAGGTTGATTTGCTTATAGAAACTGCCGAAATTATTACGAATTTATGTCTACAGTAAGATAAACTCATTTAATTTAGTCACAAGTTTCGAATATGTTATTTAAATTTTCAAAATAAAGCGAGCAAAAAATGTACATAGAAAGCTAATAGGCATTATTACACATTAGTATTTATTTATACATTTTTCTATTGGTCCTGTTGGCAATGCATGTATATTACATGAGAAAAATTACGCACATTTTCTGTTGTTACGATTTACATTACATTGGGTAAAGTATACTAATTTAATATACATGTACAAAGAGGCTTTAATGCATTTTGGTTGTAAGTCCCAATATAAAACAAAGAGATGTGAATCAAAAAATTGCTTAATCAACTGCATATTTGAAACGAATTGTTTCATTCTCACATGAATGAACAATGTATCATTTACCCAAACACATGAGCTGGGATTCCGGTGGGTTAGAACAGATGCCTTGCTTGTTTTGTGTATATACACACACAGTGTACCTGTAATTGGTTAAAATATTTAAGTTCCTGTTATAGTGAGTTCGCAGTAGAACTATGTTTGAAAGGTGAAATCTCTATTTCAAATTTGTTCAGTATTGCATGTTATTGATTTACTCAAATGTCTGTCAATTTTAAATGCATGAAGAAATCCAAATTTTTCAGAGCTAAAATGATTTTAAACAAAAAGTGTTTTACGAACAAAGGCTACATGTAACACTGCGTCCTTTTCAGTTTATATCCACATGTATTTTTATTTAAAATGTCATAACATAATAAAATAATCCTCCCCTAAACGAACAAAGCCATTTCTTTGAAGAGTCTAGAGTAATGAGTAGCTGCAACTAAATATAAAAATACCCCTAAAAAGGAGTCCACAAAATAAAAATGAACAATTATATTTAAAAAATTTTCAATGCCTTGAAACTAGCAGCAGGAAGCCCATAAACTGTGTATTTATATCGCACGAAGCTAATGCTCACATTACAGTGACACAAACTGGATCCCTAAGGGAAGTAAAACTTAAGCAGGGAATTTATAAAATATATAAAAGCGTGGGAAAGAATATTTAACTTGTATATGTCCAGCAGAAATTCCTTAGTCCATGAAAATAAAACACCAAAATGTCTGCCAAGTCCGAGTCAAATTTACGCTTATAAATCATTCACTTGTTAAGGATATCTAACCAAATCCAAAGACGAAATCAATACGTATTCAAAGGCAGTACAAAAATTATTAGAATTAAAGTTAGGTAAGGATTAGAGCTACATTAGACATAAAATTGTTGACAAATAGAAAGTTTATAACTTTGAAAATTCGATAGCTAAATAGTATGGTTACATATTTATGGTTCATTTAACGATATTGTCAGAAGTTCACTTTTATAACCCGAGTGTTAGGATGATTTGCCTAAGATGAACTGGAAATGGCATGGAAGAGCCCTTGTGGCCTAATTTAATATTCTGCCACCATATTCGCCTGAAATGACTGACGAAGTTGTGCATAACGTAATAATAGATTGTTTCCATAAATATATTCGAGCTGGGCATGTACCAAGTACAATTTAGAAGTGTTGTTATTTGAGCGAACTTGCTCGATTGCACACAATGGAAAACAAGATAGACACTCTATGCATAAAGTAGTAATGTTGAATCTTTGTACAGAGTTAATACTCCACGTCTACATTAAGAACTTGATAACATTTTGCTTGGATAGAGGGATTTTCTGGTTATTTAATATAGGCGGAAAAAAATAAAATGCACTTAAGCCTTCATGCAACTCGCCCGGTGTTTTTGACCGACTTTCACCAAATTTGGAATTTCATGACGGTTTATCATAAGAGTCCTAAAAATCAGATTTCACGGAAAAACTAGTGGGAGTGAAGCTGATACATGTGGAGAGACGGACTAACATAGGAACAGAAAAAAAAAGGCCAGACGGACATGATGAAGAAAATAGAAGCTTTTATCTACTATGCTAGCGCTCCTCATGAAAATCTATGCATCTTATGAATCGCAGGCACACGCACTTACTATAGTCGAATAAGATCTTGTGGCCCGCCATACGTACTCCATGGTGTAGAGTCCTTCTTCAGAAGCTAACTGGTTTGCAGCTAGTCAACAAATTCCCCGCATTTCACGGAACCCGAAGGTTCATTACCGCACTCACAAGCGTCCGCCACCTGTCTCTATCCTGGGCCAGCCCAATCCAGTCCA
>Ga0123355_10010099_pt1 | contig 14427 bp, 12 predicted proteins | sample TergutEmb28metaG_3_FD_89872 | JGI IMG/M metagenome (GOLD analysis project Ga0123355, IMG submission 89872) | Embiratermes neotenicus P1 segment gut microbial communities from Petit-Saut dam, French Guiana - Emb289 P1 | ecosystem: Host-associated > Arthropoda: Insects > Digestive system > Gut ...
AATGTTAAGATATATCTTCAGGGAGTGGGATGTGAGGGTATGGACTGGATCGATGTGGCTTACGATAGGAACAGGTGGCAGGCAATTGTGAATGCGGTAATGAATCTTTTGGATTCCGTACAACGTGGGGAATTGCTGGATGAGCCAAGAACCGGTCAGCTTCTAAAGGACTCTGCTCCATGGGGTCAGCAAGTAAGTGAGTGAGTGAGTGAGTAAGTAAGCAAGTAAGGAAGTTTATTAGTAAAGGGACAAGAGAAGCCTGAATTTTATTATGGAAGAATTACAAGTCATAGCACAGATGTACTTCAGTTTCATGTTTCAGCCAAGGCCCAACTCTACAGATTCCCAGTACTGTCACATGTTGGACTGGTTCTGATAAGATACAGTTTCTCATGCAGTGTACAAGTATCTTTCTGCCATCTGGTAGCTGAACATACAAACTATATTGTCAACTTCAGTAGTTCTTGCAACTGTCTTAAACAAAGCTGTTGTTTCAACTGACAAGTGTACCACAATTATTTGATTGCAAGTAACACAAAACCTTATTTTTACAAACATTAGAAAATATAAAAAGTCACAAACTACCACTCTTAGCACGTTAGCAATCCACCTTAGCCCAAACTGAGCTACTCCCTGTCTCATAATTAAGATGTTGTGTACAACTGTACTTGTTATTAATCAGCTGTAGTTAGCATGCTGCCAGCTATGTGACTTTAAATTCAGCTATGTGGCTACAGTTGGCAATGCTCAGCAAAAGCACAGGAACTGAATTAACTGTATTCGTAGGTTGCACAGCTTGCTTGTAGCACAATATACCATAAACTCTAGGCCAGTAAGCAAAGCTGCTTACTATACCGATCTTGTATGAATGACACTGATTCTAGGCCAATGGGCGGGCACTTTCAGACAATGAACAACTGCAAACAACACTGGATTACAGTTAAGTGAATACATTAACTCCCTGAATCGCCCTAGCTGCCCCACAGCAGCACACTGCTTTCTGCTGGCACACAGTATAGATGTGATCTCCAAGCTGCATGTTTCCATGCAGGTATATGGAAAACAGTACAAATAAGATTCAGATACCATGTAACATGACAGTTAGCATGAATATCTGCCAACAGATGGACTGCAGAAAATTCAGTCACACACTTCTGTGAGACAGACTGCTGGAATTAAGACAAACAATGACACAAGAGGTGGACTATCTGACACTCAAATTTACCATTATAACACAAACAAGAACTCCCCTTCAGCAACAGTTTGTGTGCAGTGTCTGGACTGACACAACTATTCCATTAGCATTACTTGAAATAATACTGAAGGCCAGAGTTGGCATAATCCAGGTGACAATACATTAACAGGTCATTATTTAAAGTACAAGTATTTGTATTTTTGTCCAAAACTGAATTCAAACAGTACTTTTGGATGCCACATGTAAGTCCACCAATGACAAGAGATCAGGGTGTCAAACCTCATGGCAGCAAAATTTAAAATGTGAGGAGTATCTGTAAAGCAGATACACTGCAACAGATGATGACAGTACAGTAGTATTCAAAATGTGCAATTCTAAAAAGCCAGTTAAATGTGTTTCTGTACTGAGAGACTGCAAAAAGGCTATATGTTGGTAAGCATCTCATGAGGCTTCATCTCAGTTTTTCAAGCAGACTTGTGCTGCAGCTGTGGAAAGTGTTTCTGGTGTCACTTATACACTAACAGACATCACACAAGGTATGCTGTAACACAGGAGCAGCTAACTGAAAATAAAGTCTAACAGAATGATTCTGCTGGCAAAAGCAAAGAGACTGAACGTGGGAAAGTACGAAGTTACTGCAGTCACAAACAAAGAATGCAACAGCACAGCATGCTGTGTTGTTGGGCAAGTAGTTCCCAGTATTTTGAAGGATCTGGTGCCTTCAACGTCAAGGTCAAAAATCAGAAACTACTCAAACAGTAACACATCATCATCATCATCATCATATCCCAGAAGACTGGAATCTTCAACACAAGCACCATAAGAAAACTGCTAGATAACACACAGTTTCTGGGTAACAAGAGAAGAGGCTAGTCCTCACATGCAATGTTCACCATGCCACAGTTGGCAACATGTACAGTGAAGAGTCAACAGTGATGTAATTCAAAAAGTGATGAAACCCCTTGAAATTTGTGACTACATACACAGTGAGGGTAATGTTGACCAGGTTGATTATCAAATGTAATGAAGAAGGTATGCAAGTGGTGGTTGAAAATGTTCTGCTGCTTACTGCAGGTGGTGAACAGGTTTACAATGTGCAAACTGCAGTGAGAGCAGCACAACCTGAAACCACTGGAATACCTAAATGTAAAAAAGAAATTAGCATAGCAGCTGGTTGGAGACATAAAAAACCACAACGCTGAGAGGTTCTGATGGCCATTATCCATAAACAAAGAATGGCTAAATGACAATTTTCATTCCATTATGAGACATGAAAGCAAAAGTATGACAGGTAATGCAGTGAGAAACTGCAGTTCTGCTGTTATCTGCAATCATGGGTTGTGGAAAGTGGTACATTCAGAAGAAGAACATAAATATATAAACAGAGCATAATTCAGTAATCACACACTTGAGACATGCTCTGTGGCCCTCACTACATTTCTGGAGGAGAAGAAAGTCCCTAGCACTGCCACGGCTTACATGCCGGGGTGCAGAGGTGTAGGAGCTATAGCTATAGCTGTACCTCCCCTCTGTGTTTGCATATGCATGTCATGAGGTGACCTTTACCTGTACTTAGGACTGAACCCAGGCCATCCAGAAGCATGACAGCCAACCTGCAGACTGCAACACCTTGACTTTTTAAGTAACAAACTGTCTTAAGTTTCTGCTTTCACAGCATTTTTAAAATCTTGATGTGTGTAAAATGCATAAAAAGTATCTTGAACTGGCAGCCACAAAACAGGACAAAATTAGTGCAAAGGGTTAGTCAATGATGTTATGCTTCCTCTCCATAAACACTACTGCAAGTACACAAGAGAAATACCAGGGTATTGCTCTGCACCCAGATGCCAGTTTTGTACATAACCTCCGCAAAAACTGGTTCTTATTATAGGGCAAGTTGTTGGACTGCCTACAAAATAATGTGTCAGTTAGGAACTGGAACTATTGTTGGCTGTCTAACAAGAACTCCTCCTATTTATCTGTCACTCAGTAGAGGAGAATGCGTTTCTCAACCTGCTTGCGACAGATAGGACACTCAGACATGCGATCTCCACACATCTGGCATGTACCATGTCCACAGAGGAAGATCATGTTCTTCAGACGGTCCAAACAAACAGGACACATTGTCTGCTCCTTGATGTCCTGCAGCTGCTGCTGTAACTTCTGTATGTCAGAGTTGGACGTGTCTCGACTGCCATTGTTCATCAGGCACACCGGTTCAACTGGAACGCCACCTGTCAAACAGTCAAGCAGACATGTGACCTAGTGGAAGTGGGAAAACATTCATAAGCATCACACATATAGATCTCAGAATGTTCGAGGTACACAACAATTGAAACTATTCTACCTTTGTGCTTGATATTCCTGGCATATTACATCCTCTTTATGTGAGAGAGCAGCTTCAGATGTCAGTGCAAACAAATTCTTTATAAAAGTTCTAACTGTCTCTGTTGATACTGTACCAAGGCCTGTTTTTCCCAGTTCTTCTCCATTATTTACATTCTGTCATTCTGTATCTGGCAACTACCTGTGGCAGCACATTCCTGCTACCTCCACTACTCCTCGCCCATCCAAAATTCAGACTAGCATGCATGATTATCATTCTGTTGCAGCTTGTAAACTGATACTGGTGAATTTACAATTTTTATCTCTTTTGATGGCCTGGTCACATTGTTGATTTAGTGTCTGACTGTTTTTTTAAAATTTCCAGTTGGATCAGACATTAAATCAACAAAAATGACAAGGCCAAAAAAAAAAAAATGTAAATTCACCTATATGAATCCACAAACTCCATCACAGGACCCATCAAAATACACACACACACACACACACACACAAACACGCGCGTGCGCGCACACAACAACAACAACAACAACAACCCACTTACACCAGTCTGCAATTGAACAAATGCACCTCATACAAATTTCAAAACACACTGCCAATGTTACGAAACCTGTCCAACTTTCCCACTGCACTCAATATATGCAACAACAACCTAAGCCTCATGGAAGAAATAAAATAAATCAAAAGCTTGCAAGATTTCAGGCTTCTGCCACAGAGTAGTCAAGGCCTATGTTCTTCTGGGATGTTTGATGGCGCATGTTGGTGATTACCGACGTTTCAGGACAACCTATCAGTCCCATCTTGAAGGGTCAAGCATTTCTAATTCTTGACAGTGTCAAACTTTCTTTAATAGCCTACTTTACTTCCCTCATTGCTGTTGATGATCTGTTATTGCAGATACAAATGACACATTGCAAAGCTCACAGAACTACAAATACAACTGCGCAGAATCGGCAACATCCTCTGTTCCATTGCATATTTACAACACCATAAATTATTAAAATTAAAGCTGTAGACCATAATTGAGGGGCTTCATTCCAAAAATATGTACACCAACTTCGACAAGAACAGAGATGACTATGGAAAAGCAGGCATTACACAAGCCTTTACTGGGAACAACTTCAGTAGTCAAATTTTGGTTAGTCCCACCACAGTAGGTCAGATAATTTACGCTCTTCTTACACATACGTGTATTGTTCAGTGTTGTATAATAAAGTACAGAAGATGTCATACTGGATAAACATTCACAAAAAACAAATTTATTTAGCAACTTTCCATGCAATCCTGGCAATACAAATTTATCACTATATTCCATCAAGTCCTTCCACATGTGAAATATGCTATCAAAAAATGATCACACAGGCATTACCTCCACACTATGCATCATTCACTGTACATACTGTGGCCATGCATCTTACCTAGGGGACCGACAATATCTTCGTCATTATCCGCCTGTACATCCGATATGGTTCCAATCCCACCGCAGCACACCACAAAAGGCACCATGTGATCAATCTGCGCACGACACTGGACACATTTCTTCATGAGAGCAGCACACCCATCACATGCACACATGTGTCCACAAGGTTTGAAGAGCACTGAAGCCTTCTTGTCTGAACACACAACACACTCTTCAATCTGAAAGTACAGCAAGAATAAGAATACTAGTGGAATATTACAATGTCTGAACTTATATATTACAGTTGATATCAACAAAGAAAGATTCACAAAACATTCATTGTCCCATCCAATTAACAGGCACACAAATTCACAGACACTCTGAGAAATTATAACTAATTACACCACAAGTAATCACTGAATGACTCTGTAATCATTAACAGAAATTTGACTATACACAACTTGCAGTTCCTACTTGCTGCACTTGACAGCCATTCCACATGATGCAGGCTCAAAACCTCTGAAGCATTGCAAAAGTGACAGCCTGCTCACAAGAATTCCATGCACATGCCTGACTGCTATCATATGGAACTACTTTGGAACAAACACCCAGTAGGGTTCGGTGAAATGCTACAATTATTTGTAATAACTCTTTGAACTAAAACTGAATATAGGGCAGGGGTAGACTATTACTTTTATTCTGAGACCATACTGTTACATCTTGAGTCACCACAGTCCAGACAGCCGGAATGAAGGAAACTGCCATTTGAAAATGTTAAATTGTTTGCAGTTACTTCAACTGTACATAATTTATACACACACGAAAAACCATATGTGACATTACCAGTTTTAATAATCAGCTTTAAGCATCACAGGCCCTCTCAAATTGTTCAGACACACACTACACCAAAAAATCACATCACTGCAGAATACAACTGTCAGTACACATAACAGCAGTACCAAAACTTACATATCTATCAAGCTTGTAACTCTTTTACTTGCAGTAATTATTTTATCCCATACAAAAAACTGTAAGGAATAATAAGGACTGTTTCATTAACAACACACCAGAACTGCTGAAAGTTCCACTTCATCTTTCTAAGGGTCCTACGTTGCCCCCCTCTGTATGAGGTCCAACAAAAACCACAGCATCATACATACATATGTGGTGTGATCAAACAGTTTCTGGACTGAATTCATTTGCTTGTAACAACACTTGACTTAATTCAATGTTGTCTGCTCCAAAGTAGAATCCTTTGGACTTTTTACAGCAGTATTGTTCACAGCATTTTGTGAAGTGCATGGTCTGAAACTAAGCAAATGCATCCCACAATGTTGCTTAATCATGGTGTTATCAATAAATCTCCTTCTCTTTAATGCCATCTTGAGTTTCAGGAAATGAAAGATGTCACAAGGAAATTCTGGGTCTCTTGAAGCGTCCAGTGAAAGTCCTGACACATGTTGCCATGCTTCTCCTTCTGCACCTCACCGGCAGGCCGCGCTCATATTGGGTGGCAATCAAAAGCATATCAGACTCTCTTTCCAAATGCTCTGAACTGACCATAATGAAATTGCCAACATGTTAACAACTTCATGGATGGTGATTCTTCTATTCTGAGGACAAGTTTCTGCACTCAATCTGCATTTTGATCTATTTTCCTCACTGACAGATGTCCTGACCACTCAGCATCCTTCAATAGAGAGGTCACACTGCTTCAAAACTTGGAAAACCACTGTCTGCTCTCCAAAAGTTAATTTAAACAGTCTGAGAATTTCCATTGCATTTCTCCCCAATTTAAAGCAATACTTTATGCAGACACACTGTTCTTTCAAGTCTGTAATTTTCTAGGTTCATTAAAATCATAAATAAACACATGCTCCTACTTAACAAGACATTACTGAACAATCATATGCGCTACAGACTTATTCCAAGCATGAAATGAATCAGCAGTCTCTACTCTGTCTACACTGAACAAGTTCATGCTAGCAGTAACAGGGTTGTCTAGTAGTCAGTCTGAGGGCTATCATATTGTACCATGACACATGTATTCTCACACGTATGAACACACACACATACGCTGCAATTGGTATGTATTCATTCCTCTGCATAATAAAGTTGACTGAACTACATATGTGAGATTTGAGGTTTGTACAGTGGTGTTGATGAGGATTCAGATCTTCTGGGAGAGGATGCTGTGTCGCTGGGTGAGCGTTTCATGACGTTTTCTGAATGACTGTTTAAAATGTCAGAAAATACTAACCCAGCAGCAGCATGTCACATCCCAGAAGACCAAAATCCACTTAAGAGTTACAAGTCTCTGAGTCACAACCAACGTATCAGCACTTCAAATTTATTACCTTAATCCTGCCCACAACAGGTTCTCGGCACACCAGACACTTCTTGACGCGTGGAGAGCATACAGAGCAGCAGGCCACATGTCCACAGGGCTTGAACAGTGTGTCACGCTTCAGATCGGAGCACACCAGGCACTCATCTAGAGTAACACCATCATCCCCACCTTGGCCATCAGTTCGACGCGGCTCAATCTGGTCACTAAACAAAGATATCTGACTGCTTTCACACATACTTCAAATACTAGGATTCTATCTGCTGCACTCTCTGACGTATTTATGTCACAACCACAATAGAATGTAATGGAGTCTTACAGTGTGGGAAACCTTAGCAATTCCCTTGTATAACTACACAGGCGGTAATCTAATGCACAGTCCAAAAATATACAAACTAATGTAAGGAAAAATGAGAGGTCTAACAGTGTAGAAGATTTTTCATACCCAGGTAAGATTCGAGCGTGGTTTCATACATGTGAGTACATTACGACATTTGCACATTTAGTACTGAGGTTTTTGCCAAGGCGAAGCAGAGGATTCAGTTCCGCTACAATATGATGTGTTATGGGGTAAATGCATCCTGATGTTTCAAAAGAAATAATGTTTTCATCTGCAAGGATCACAGTACTGGAATACAATACCTTCCTTCCAGCACTGAGACCTGATTACCCCACTACACAGCAAAATATCCAAAAGGAACAGCACCCTCTACTTACCTACTTACTTAAAGTTTGTTTTACCTCTATAACTCCTCTGTGTAAGGACTAAACCTATGGCACAAGATGGGTACTTAGAAGCTCTCTGTACTCCAGTATATATAACATGTACCATGTAGTGGGAGATCTCTTGCATTTCTGCCAAGTGTAAGAATACATTTATTTAGTTGTTTACTCACGTGTCTTTGTCCTTGTGACATTTTGCAAGCGCTTTGCAAAGGTTGGGGTCAGGACATAAGTCCAATGGTGTTTGTCCCTTCTTGTTCTTGATGCCAAGGTCAGCCCCATTCCCAGCCAAGAAGCAGGCAATGGAGGCCGAAGATTTCTTGTCAGCACCCTGGCTGCCCAGGCCCATTAAAAGCTACAGCAACACAGCATTTGAGAAACAGTTAAAATTATATGGTGCTTACTGTATAACTATCTACAGCATCCTGCCACTTCCTACAACTCACATCTAAACAATCTCATTTAGACCTTGTTGTTCACTCAACATCTCTTGAAACTTGTACATTAAATCATATCAATTCTTACAATGATTAAAATAGTGTGGGCATCATTAGGCACCAAAAAGTGTTTCAACACATTCCTGAACTAAGATGGAAGCAGGAAGATCTTCTGAAATGTTGGTGACTATATACCAGTCTACATGACTACACGATGTCATGTCTTTATTACATCTTCATACACTTGTTCACTCATTCATGCATTCATTCTGTAGTCTGTCCTACGACAGGTTCATAGCCTCTTGCAGAGCAAGTTCTCCACAGACTTGTATCTGATAAAAATGTGAAAGAGAAAATGTACCCACTATCATTCTCTCTCTCTCTCTATCACGCACGCACGCACACACACACACACACACACACACACACAAACAAAGGATGGGTGATTCATACTGCACATATTTAGGCCATTGAAGGGTTGAAATTGTACACACGGCAGGGCCACGATGCAGTACAGACCCAGACATTGGCAATGAATATGATACAAACACTTGTATTAATACAAGACTAACATCTCAGCTGTTTGTAAAAAAGTGACAGCCAGTTAGGGCAAGTCCTCCAGCTTGGTGTTAGATGTGGGACCACCAATGCAGAAAGGAATTAGTATATTATGGTCACACAACTGTGTTCTTGGTCCAGTTGATGGTTCTTGCAATTGAAATGAGATGAAGAAATGTCCCAAGTAAATACACACTTAAGACATACTTTACCCTATAAAGTTCAGTGGTTACTTTATGTACCATCAGGTTTAACATACAGAAATTTCACGTTCTGCCCACACAGCTGTATTTATGTGTTTCGTGTGGATCTCAGAACAAACAGCGATTATTTCACTATACAGCATTAACTGACTGGTTGTTATAACTGAGACGGAGAGTGTTTAGTGCATGGTACAGACTGAACACGAGATTTCAGGCTTCTGTTGCAGTGTAGTTGAGCCGTTTGCTCTTCTGGGACATTATGTGCCAACGTTAGTAACTGTTTACCAACACTGTAATTGTAATCGTGTACCACTGCCACCGGGTACACACCCAATTGCAGTTAAATAAATATCATATCATCATTTCAGGACAGCCTGTCAGTAAACAACTACCAACATACAATGCTTAACATCCCAGTAGTATAAACTGAACGTTTGAATGTAATTCAGGTTAATTTTGTCCATACAGGGTTAAACAGTGGTGTTAAACAAACACATCAAAATATATCACAAGACTGCAGTGTCATTTACATGAGTGAGAAAAATAAGTCTTACATTTCAATTTGAACTGAAGCAAAATTCAAACATAAAAACTACATTTACCTGATTGTAACATATTACATCACTGAGTCATGTGGGATGTGATGTTTTCTCATTGTGTACTTCCAGATGTCCCCTCAAAATGTTGGGACATATTCCCCCAAGCACACAATGTCACATCCCAGTACACTTCTGTAGGAACCTAACATGCAGCAGTGCATCACTGATACTCTGATATACGTCATCCAATACTGCACCACTCAAGGTGCAGGCCAACTCCAAGCTTAAGACACAGTACTGTGGTGGCAGCACTCCTGCTTTATGTTTGGGATATTCCAGGGTGATAGCATCAGCTGCTGATGAGATATCCTGACTGACAGCTTTTGTGGACTTCCTCAGCACCTCAAATTACATCACAACCATTTCCTTCTATGTCCTTTCCAGTTCGTTGTTCACTGTTCATCCTTTGACTCAGTGCTATACATTCTGAGCTACTAACAGTGTCAATCAACATAGTACAAATAAACATGTAGGTTCTGTCATACATCATGTTGCAAGGCGGATCATTTTCAGTGCTACTTATGAAAGCAACAACTACTGACCTTGCCAACATCCTGCACATCCTGCAGCTGTCGTAGCTGTGACAATGTGTGATGTCGCAGAGCTTCGTGCAGTGGTGTGTCCCCATCCTTGTCTGGTATGTTCAGATTTGACCCTTCCCGTACCAGCAGCTGCAAAAGGACATACTGCAGATAAATACTGTACTCAGAGTTGGTAGCACTGCTGTAGTTTCATCCTCCTCAACAAAGCAGAGTGCTGGAGTCTTCTGGGAGGTGCTGCTGTGTTGTTGGGCGTCAAGTTCCAGACATACTGCAGGATCACAGAATGCTTGATCCTGAGATGAAGGTATTATGATCCTTAACAATGTCAGAACTACACACTGCATGACACAGCACCACATCCTTCAACAATACGACTGTGACTACTGCAAATATCACACAGTTCTCAGAGTTACTAAGTCTTTAAATTTTTGGTGGGAGACAGTACCATTTGAACATGGACTGTGAAGTCACCACTCAGCATTATATACTGTCCTGTCCCCATAAAAAAATGTACAGCGTAAAATGTACAGAATTACTTTATGTTTCATACGGGCATGGAAGTTGGTCTGTCCAAGATATTAAACCATATCTGAGAAGAGGATGCCCGCAGATAATCTGGGGCTTGAAGAGAGGAAGTGATAGGAAGTTGGAGAAATCTCTGTACTGAGGAGTTTGATGATTTGTACACTCCATCTAATATTACTGGAGTGACCATATACAGGAGGACGCAATGCACAGGGCAAGCAGTATGCATGCTGACGACATGACCAGGAGAGGAGAAAAGTTTGAAAAAGGTGAAGGGAAAAGACCACTTACAGAGACCTAGGTGCAGATGGGAGGGAAAGTATTAATATGGATATGCGGGCTGGATCAACCTGGGTCAGAACAGGGTGCTGTGGCTGGCACTTAACATGGTGCTGAACCTTCGGGGGATTGCTTCACTTAGCTTCTCAAGAAGGGCTCCGCTCCAAACAGTTGAGACGGTAAGTATTGGCACCACTCACTGCAGGAATTACTTACATAAAGAAAGCATATGTCCCACAAAGCATTGTGGGATAACAACGGTAAACAAATGCCAGTAAAACAAATCAGTGATATGTGACGCAAGTGTCAGCAGCAAATGTTGGTTATATTACTTTCAACGAAGTTTGACTTTTAGTTTTGGCACTGATGTATTTGCGGCATCAGCTGCCATGCTACTCACCCGAACAATCTGTGTGTGCTGACGCTCCACCGCCAAGTGCAGTGCAGTCTGCAGGTTCACATTCTGAAGGTCCATGTTGGCCTGCCCCTGGTGCACCAGGAGTTCTGCTACCTCGACATGGTTGTTGAGGGCTGCCAGATGCAGGGCTGTGTAACCATCATCCTTCTTCTCATCCACAATCCAGGGTCGAGGCAGTTTCATCAGAAGAATCCGCATAGCACTGAAAACAAAAATTATAAGTGAACTTCTTAATCACCACACTGCCTTGCCTTAACAATGACTGAGGGTGGTATGACGTCACCCACGAAAGCATCAGTTAGGTTACGCGCCCTGCAACAGAAGATCAGAATATGCCAGCCATGAAACCTCAGTCGGTATACTGTCTACACTACAAGCTGGATGGTCTGCAGTTCGACTCCCTGCAGGGAAAAGAGATTTTTCTGTTCTCCAAAACGTCCAAACCAGCTTTGGGGCCCACCCAGCCTTCCATTCGGTGGGTATTGAGGGTAAAGCGAACAGGGCATGAAGTTGATCACTCATCCACATCCGGTGGTGAGGTTAAGAATGGGCGGAGGTATACATCTACTTCGCTTACATGCTTTCAAGGTGTGGACAGGAACAACTTAACCTCTGTATCAGCATCAACAAATGCACTATTCTATACATCATGTATTTTAGTAGTAAGATAGAAATAATAAAAAGTTTGTAATTCATTGCACAATCAAGAAATGAGCTGTATGAACTTAACCTCTATTTGCTAGCACGACATTATTAATTCTACTAAGTATACAGAGTAAATAACTGAGCTTTAAAATTTGTAATCACAATATTAGTAACATATGTAGGTACATTGTCGTGACTTGTCCAATGTCATGTAACGTGACTGTATGGATACAATGCAAATAAATACAGTACAATACAATACAGTTTAGAGGACCAGCAACTGCTCCTGTTTACCACCCATCAGTCCACTCTACTTCATGTTTCTGTATCAGTCATTATCTCTCAACTCTGTACAAGCTTCCCTGCAGACATCCCATGTCACAACTGCCATGACACTTCATACTTCATAAATATCACATTTGAACATGTCAACTAAACTTACGGTGTCAACCACTGTACTGTGTGTCCATAACTTTTAATGACTGGCCTGGTCCTGTTACCCAACTGTTGGTCTTCACTCTGACAAAATGGACAGCCTGTATCATGTATTGTGTTTCACCATAACTAAATGTCACTACAGTGCAGGTAGTGTGTGGCAGGCAGCCATCTTGTACTCGTGCATTGTGGCACGGATTCTGTTTCAGGTACTATTTCAAACAGTGCACTGAATACTTAGCAAGATGCACATGATCCTTATCACAACAACACTCTGCCACCTCCCAGGTAACTTCTTGCATTTCACGTGACACCGGTGTGAGAACCGTAAATCTTCCAAATATTCATTCCTTTATTTGATATTTGATATATTTGTTACCTGCAATTGGGTTGACACCTGGTGGCAGCAGTGCAGTACAGTACAGTACAGTACAGTACAGTACAGTGCAGCGCAGCACAGCACAGCACAGCACAGCAAAGCACAGTACAGTACAGTACAGTACAGTGCAGCGCAGCACAGCACAGCACAGCACAGCAAAGCACAGTACAGTACAGTACAGTGCAGTACAGTGCAGTACAGTACAGTACAGTACAGTACAGTACAGTACAGTACAGTACAGTACAGTACAGTACAGTGCAGCGCAGCACAGCACAGCACAGCACAGCAAAGCACAGTACAGTACAGTACAGTACAGTACAGTGCAGTACAGTACAGTACACATTTACACACAAACAATACATAAAAAAACAGAAATAACAACTTTGGTTGGAAGGCTTTCTGGGATTCGAACCCAGTGGTCAAACTAAAATTATTGTACATGGTACAGTCTGAATAACTTCAAAATTGCAATTTAACAGTTTCCCTTGCACCTAAGCACCAAACTGTAAAGCTATGTAGGGGCATTAGACAAAGCTCCCCTGCATGTCGAACCCCATGCCACTCTGAACAGATCACAGAAACTTGCGCCTATTACAACATAGTGGACTGGACGTTCCCACAGATCTATGCACTACTGCGACATGTTTCGGTCATAATGTGGCCATGTTTAGGTAGTTTGTGCAGAATTGCACACAGATTACACAAACATATTTTTTTCACAGAGCATAATACAACAGTTAAATGTTAAACTTTCGTTTGTATACAAAATCTTTCAAGTTTGAAAGAGAGTTTATATTCTCTTTCTTTAAACAAAACGAATTTTATATACAAACAGGATTTTAACATTTGACAGTTACAATACAGTATACAGAGACAATCTGACATCTACCGTCGACTGTATTTAAAATATAAGGCACTGTACGTTTGTGTATTCTCTTTGTACTTCTTAAGAGCTATCTCAAAATATCCCTATATAATGGCCGAAACATGTCGCAATACAGTGCGGATAAACACAATGCAGACTGTGTCTACATCATCCTGCCTGGTTGCACCGAACACAGTGAAGCAGCTCACAATGCCAAATATAGAGACAAGACACATTACGTTCCCTGCATTCATCTTATGCCCACTTCCACATCACTTCATCACGACGGCACACTTCAGCAGTAACTGTGTCCTCTTATGAAGACACCAAGAGTGTCAGATGTAGGCAAGTAGCACGTGCAGCAAACCGCTGTACGTATACGTACATTAAACGATAATATTAAAACGGTTCTATATACAGTAAAACCTGTCTAACTTGACCACCGACGGTTCCTGAAAAAGTGGTCAACATAAGCAAGTGGTCAACTTACACAAATGTGTTCCAAAATAACTTTTATACTCGTATTTTATTTTCT
>Ga0123355_10010100_pt1 | contig 14427 bp, 5 predicted proteins | sample TergutEmb28metaG_3_FD_89872 | JGI IMG/M metagenome (GOLD analysis project Ga0123355, IMG submission 89872) | Embiratermes neotenicus P1 segment gut microbial communities from Petit-Saut dam, French Guiana - Emb289 P1 | ecosystem: Host-associated > Arthropoda: Insects > Digestive system > Gut ...
GAGTGGACCCCGTTCCAGACCCACTACTACTCAGAAAATCTGGTAGCGCCGGGGATCGAACCCGGGACCTCTGTATCTGTAGCCAGAAACTCTGACCACTAGACCACAGAGGCGGTCAAGCAGTAAGGTATACCACATGGAATGGCTTGAACATAATTTTTCTGATACTCATAAAAATATATTTTGGAGCTTATTTTATCCCACTTCGAAAAGGTCCAGACTGTCTCTTGCGCATACCCATTCCCCTATTCAAACGGTATCGAAGGATGTTTACCTGGAAGTGAATCATCCGGAACTTGACGCTGATCACTAGCTCCATCTAGCGCCGATATTGGTAATAAGTGGAGTTATTTTGATGTTTACTGGACCGTGAATCATTGTGATAACTAAAGAATGAAAACCAACTAGATGCCACTTATTATTTTATTGTACTTCTTATAGGCTCAGCATGTTTCGGGCACTACTATGCCCACCACCAGGAGCTCACGACTAAAATGTTGATTACCACATTGGTCGTCTCGTTCTGTAAAGATGAAAGAGGTTGTGTTAATATAAAATTATGGTTGTGTGAAGTTCTTTGTCGCTCGGATGTACAGGTGAAGTTATATTTGAATTTCCCCATATTTCTTCATGCCGTGCATAGGTGCAACTGTACATTTACCTTGCCATATCCCGTATTCCCTTGTCAATAGGGGCCCCTTTTCACCACGGTATTGCGCGTCCCCGTGTTCCGGAAGAAGGAGACGGCCTGGAGATACGAAGGGTGTGTGTGTGAATATGTAGAATAAAAAGCTACACACAGACGACAGTGGGTGGTCCTTCTCTTGGGGTTTTGCGGGGAACTAATAACCCTTCATCCTAAGGAACAACCACATTAGGAAATTTCGGCGCCTGGCTTAGAGTTGGACGGACTGTACGAAACATTTTAATAGGCAGTCTGGCACATGGGGCAGTGCTATAGTGAGAGGCCAGGTTTATAAGTGAAATGGGCGAGACGTGTAGCATACATGAAATGTATGAAAAAATAGCATACGAAAATTTGGCCGTAAAATTTGGATGCTACTGTCCGAAATACCTGCAAATATAGTGAAGGATAATAGTAAGCGGGCATTTAGTACCCAATTTTGCGGGTTCAAACCCGGCCGAAGCCGTCGGATTTTTAGGGAGAAAAAAATCGTCAGCACGCCTTCCTTCGGAGGGGAAGTAAAGCCGTCGGTCCCATGTCGTAGATTTGCGACATGTAAAAGATCCCTAAATTTACGTGGAAGTCGGAATGTAGGAAAAATTACTACCGGACATCTTTCTCGCCCACAGTTCCACCTTTCGCTGCTAGGATCTCTCGCGTCGTTGAGGACGTAGGCACCTGGCGGCTGAAGTGGGAACGTCTAAAGGCGGGGGAAAGCAATGGCAAACTACCCCCAAGAACTTGCCCAGGATGCAGTGTGCCACACCCATACCGGTCACATGACTGGGCTCTGGTTCCTGCCAAGCCCGGCCTTTAAGGCTGAATACTAATGAATGAATAGTAAGCGATTTTAAGTAAGTGGGGTGAGAGGGGTCAGACTGGTTTAGTCTGGTTAAGGGTATCTCAAAAATCTTAAAAACTCTAGGTAAAATCCTTATAATGAAAGCCAACAAGATGCACTATTTCTCAACTTTATTTTGGCAAAGGGTAAGGGTCGAATGTTGTGCACACGATCATTCGTGGCTTCGAGGGAAGATAAGACTTCCTTCAGTAGCTGAGCTAATATAGTTCCTCGAGAATGAATCTGCTCCGTGGAATTACCTGAGATCAACATAATGACAAATTCAGGCTTGTCAATCCGTGAAGTAAGCTCCTTTATTCAGCTAGTAGTGAGCCTTCCAATAAAGTCAAATCTTCGGGATCTTCCGCTGCTTAACTAATGTACCTACTTTGAACAGCGGTTTGTAGCCGTTCTCATAGTAGCTACTTCTGACCGATTGGAGAATAGAAGCATCAAGACGTATGGAGCTCAACATACTCACATTTAAATCTTAACTAACATTTTAAATATTTTTAAAACACAAATATTGATGTACTACAGTTCAAGATTTTAACTAGTTTCACATTCAGAGGACCGTGCATCGTGATATATTCTTATAATAAAAGCCAACAAGCTGCACTACTTCTCAACTTTATTTTGGTAAAGAACTGTACATATTTCGAACAGATTTACTGTCCATCATCAGGAGTCTTAATACTGTATTCACAGCAGTTGGTATTTGTTATACCAGTTATGTTGACTGTCTGCTAGCAGACAGTCAACATAACTGGTATAACAAATACCATCTGCTGTGAATACAATATTAAGACTCCTGATGATAGACAGTAAATCTGTCCGAAACATGTAGAGTTCTTTGCCAAAATAAAGTTGAGAAATAGTGCAGCTTGTTGGCTTTTATTATAAGGATTTTACCTAAGGTTTTTAAGATTTTTGAGATACAGAAGTAAGAAATACATATGGGTTTGAAACACTGTAACAGCATTGTAAATTAAAAAAACAGGGTACATTTTACATTTTATATCAACATTGCAAAACATACAGTTTTTGAGCAAGTAAAGCAAGTGCTTCCCTGAAGGGGATGTAGCAAACGCCGAAACATGTAGGGGTAATTGCTGATAAATATATGTATTTAACATATTGTGTGCATTTAGTTGGAAAAAAAAGAAGTGATTGAAAAAGTAATTTTACTGTGATTTCATCTGTCTTAAGTCCAAACAGTTTCTCGCAGGTTTTACAGCAGAAAATTTAGTTCTTTTTTATCTTTTATATTTGTTACCTGCCGCACTGTTTTCATAAAGTCGCTCTTTATCTTATTAATTCATTCATATATATATATATATATACATATATATGTGTGTGTGTATGTGTGTGTGTGTGTGTTACTCCTATAATGCGCTAGTCCTCTATAAAACATTCTATATCTGCAACATGTTCCTAATGTGTTGCATATTACAACAGGATTTCCCGGTAGATCTCATGAAGGTTGATGTCAATTTTGGGTACTTTCAGCCTTACAAATCTTGGGTTGTTTATGCTACATTAGATAGTGCGAGTTTTATGTTGCGACAAGCAATGTAGTTCAAGGAGATAACCTCGAATACATCATGTCTGTAGTGAGAAATAGACAAACTTTGCATTCTATGATCCGTGCATCGTGATACACAGACGTGAGAATGACCAACGAGATGTACACTTTTTCTCATTAATTTATTCTAATTAAACTATCCTCTACATGTTTCGAACAAATAATTGTTTATCATCAGGGGGCTACTTCTCTACATGCAGCATACAGTATTTTACCATGCATCTGTGCGTGTCTAGCCGCTAACACGATGTGACTGGAACTGTAGGCTGCGTGTAAGAAAAAGCCTCCTGATTATGAACAATTATTTGTTCGATACATGTAAAGGATAATTTAATTGGAATAAATTAATGAGAACAAGTGTCCATCTCGTTGGTCTTTCTCACGTAGAGAAATTGACGCTTAGGAGAATATGTGGACCTGAAAGGGAAGAAGTAATAGGAGGAGGAAGAAGAGCACATAACGAGGACAGTCATGACAATGTTCTCACCAAACATATATTATTAGTAAGGTCACAAAGGTCACATAAAGTAGATGAGATGGGTGGGGCATGTAGAAAGAAAGGAAGACTTCAGAAATAAGGTCAAAATACGATTTGAAATTTTTAAAGGAAGAGACCTCTCGAAATACCTAAACGTAATTTGGAGAATAGTATCAAGGTCTGTCTTGAGAAGCAGGGTGAGAACGTGGGCAGGGTTCACGCAATTCAGTGGCTGGCTGCTGTAAACACGCCAAACAGCCTTCGAATTTCATAAAAGAGGGAACTTCTCGAACAGATGTTCCAGAATCAACCTCTCCAGAAAGTCTGTGCCCGTGAAGTTCCTTGTTATTTAGTCCGCTAATGTTAAGTTCTCAGGATAAACTATGTTAGATCTTAATGCAAATAACTACAATTACGTGCCAAGTACGGTGGGAAATTGCCGTTCCGTCAAGGTGTCTCTTTGTGCGTACGTATTGTGTATGTGTATACATATGCGCGTTCATGTGTAAAGATGAATTGCCTTCAAAGACATTTCGTGAATGTGGTGTACCGCATTCTTCAGTCTACATGGGCCTAACAATCATCCAACTGATATTTACACGACCTCCACAACGTCTCTTACAGTACGTACTTTTGACCGGATATTACCGGCACAGTCTACACGATACCAGTTCGTCCTCTAAAGCAGATTCTTTTATTTAACGAGCCACGGAGCTGGTGTGTGGTGCTAGTGTATTAGGGTCAGTTTATTAGCGATGCGAGTGGCGCCACAGCGGCAGGTGACGGTACTGCGGATCGATCCCCCACTGTTTGAACGACTCATCCTCTTCCCCTTCACCAGCTCTCTCGAACCATGTTTAAAACGAGTAAATTGCGTTGATCCGTGTTGTACCTTCCAGTTTTATGTCGTGTTTAATGACGTGACATACAACGAAGTGATGATTGGAGGTAAGTGTGCTGAGATTGCCGTGGCCTATGTATGACATCCCACCTGTGTCCCTTTAATAAATTCTGCTCAGGAAATGTCTAAAGGACTCCACGTGCAATGAAATCCACGGTTAAGGGAGTAGACCTTGGGCGGGCATCTTGTGTAGTTGCTACCAAGACTGCCTCATTACTTCTGGAGAGCTTTGGCTCGTATTTCAGAAAGACAAGTCATCTAGTCCCTGCAGTCAGTTGTTATTAGACACACTATTTATTTATGGCTTATAAGTGTATTATTGCCTCAGAATGTGTAGTGTTGGTAAATAATGATGATTTGCAGAGTGTGTGTGAAAAGACGCCGTCGCAGTAAAATTTATGGTACGCTACAACTCAGAAATATTCACGGGGACGCTGAGAAAAGAGATTAGGTCGTAATTTAGAATATGCTTTTATGTTCTGGTTCTGTGCATCGCTGATCTATATTAATAATTGTCCAACGAGATGCAACACAAAGCAGTCTATTTATTATTCTGCAAGTTCACTATACATGTTTCGGGTGCCAACCACATCCATCATCATGAGTACACAAAACTGTAACTACAGTCATAATGTTTGTGCAGCTACCTCCCTCCAACGTGGCCAAGCTTGGCCACGTTCGAGGGAGGCAGCTGCACAAAAAATATGACCAGTATCGAAGACTGTAGTTACAGTTTTTTGTACTCCTAATGATGGTTGTGGTTGACACCCGAAACATGTAGAGTGAACTTGCAGAATAATAAATAGACTGCTTTGTGTTGCATCTCGTTGAACAATTATTAATTTAGAATATCTCTTTTACGGATCGAGATAAGAAAGAAAGTTCCGAAACCTGAAGCACATTGCTACCTGCCGGAACGTGATATTCAGGGAATAATGCTAGAGAAAGAATGGCGTAAATTTGGTGAAGTTATGGATTGAACCAATTAGATATTTGATAATGCAGGCGTAAGTAAACCTTCGTGGTGTCTTGATTTCTAATTGCCATTAGATCTTCAATCCGCGGTTGGTAACGTTGAATGATTTCAAGGAAAGAAGCCATGAATTGGAGCGTTTTAAATGTGCGTCTTCTCCCTATCTTAGAGACAGATATACAGACTCTCATATTCGATTGTAGTGCTGTTGCTATAATATCGAAAAAGACTACAGTGTACGAAAGACCAGGGAGAGTTCATCTTCAACTTCCGAGCCATACTGATATCAGCATTACACTGAAAGAACACAGCAAGCGTCTTGAATTGTATCTAAATGCAGTTAAAACCAATTTATTCTTTTTCGATTGGGTAGATGGGTCATACAATGTAGGCTGGAGATACGTGAATAAATGCATACAGGCCTGCATATACACTAGTCTCCGTGATGCCTGTCCGATCTTAACCAAAATTTAAATGCCTCGTCAATCTAACATTAAACTTGCCAACGTCAAATTTAATGAAGATTTGTTCGACGGTGTCGACTTGTTATTTGCGTACAAAAAAAAGACGGCCGGAAGGACAGAGCAATTTTAATAAGCGTTCCTTAAGGATATGAAAGCGTTTAGAAAGGTTAAAGACCGCGAATTCACAGCACAGCCCGATATCATCATTGGCATTCTGTTGAAGCACTGCTCATTCACTCTCTTAACCTTTAGTACCAGAGCGGGTATCGTCGGCTTCGCGCACCGACAGCTTCACCACCCGGAAAAGACCCTTTTCCTTCCTAGGCAGTGGAAAAAGTTGGGTAGCCCCGAGAACCCTTTCTGTTCGCTGTGGCAACGACAGAGATCCTCCCCTACCGCCGCCATTCTACGGGTTTTCAGGTCAGAGTAAGGTTGCTACAATGAATGAGCTAAGCGGCTTCCTACTAAGCAAGCACAGTGCCAAATGTTTTCAATTCAGATATGTCTATAAGAATGTTAGATTTCCGAACAGCTCGTATGCGTACACAAATTTAATATTATCCATATTCCATGCAGTAACATAATTTTACAGTATTCATTCCAGTTACTGCACAACAGATAAGTACAAAAGTATACAATCACGTAGCAGGACTTCTGCATGTTTCGGCCTTTTTCGGTCATCTTCGGGAAGGTATTCAACAAAGAAGATACAAAGTTGGCTAATTGTGTCATGGATGTGAAATTGTAGGTTTAAAACAGATGTTAAAATTGTATACAACAATTAAAAAATGCAGTGTTTAGCTGCATTTCTAATTTTGACATTGTTTGTTATTTCTTTCTATTTGATAGTAATATATTTGGGTGTTAGTTGATCGATTTCGCTCATATTCTTGTATCATATATCCACAATGGTTTTACATAATTCTTCCTTTATGTCTTTATAGTTGCAAAAATTTTACGATAGATGTTTGCATTCAGATTATAAATTTATGATATCCTTGCATGCAGCTGGGGCATGCGGTGGTGCAGTTGGTTGAGGGACTGAGCTGTAAGCCGGAAGGTCACGGGTTCGATTCCTGAAGGTGGAATATTTCACTGACATAAACCTTCCGACCGCGCTGTGTTCCTGGGGTAGACTCAGCCTTTAATATCAATGAGTACCAGGAATATTTCCTGGGAGTTAAGGTGGCCGGTTCGTAGGGCTGACAACCTTGTCAGCTTCTTGTCTCCGTTGTCTTGAAATCTGAGAGCCTCAGACACCTGGAAACATCAGGGCCTGTCCAGGCATGTACAGGGAATGCTTGGCATTTCACTGAATGCAAATTGCACTGTAACTTTTAATTACTTTTACGCTATTTTATTATGTGTTTTAATCTTACAATTGCACATCCATGATAAGTAGCCAATGTTGTGTTTTTCTTTGTCGAGTATCGCCCAGAAGATAGCAGACAAAAGCTAAAATATCTAGGAAGATTGCTGTATGTTTGCATACCTTTGTATCTACACGTTGTGCACTTTTTTATTTCAGTAATTAACCAACTTGATGCACAAAATTTTTGTTTTACAATAAGTTTATTTCATGCCTCTACATGTTTCGAGCACATGTGCTCATCATCAGGAGGTCAAAATTACAGCCTCTGGTATCATCACACCTATAGGTGTGATGGTACCAGAAGCCGTGTAATGCAATTTTGACCTCCTGATGATGAGCACATGTGCTCGAAACATGTAGAGGAATGAAATAAACTTATTGTAAAACAAAAATGTTGTGCATCAAGTAGGTTAATTACTGAGGTAAATATACTGATATGCACGGTCAGCAAAACGTCGAAATTTGTTGTGCAATTGTTGTAATAAACATATGCACACAAATTAACTTACGTCCTAATTTATTCAAACGCAGCAGATATGTGAGAGACTTTCGCATCGACAAACTTACAGCAACTCCATCGTCCAAAGCACTGTTCATCTCGGATTAGCAGCTCCAGAGTTAAGAGCTAATGTAACAAATACTCCCTGTTATCTAAATCCCAAAATTCAACACAGTGGGCCTGATTTTAAGGCGATTTTATACACTTTACTTTACTAGTTGTAAAGCTCACTTCTTCCCTTAAGATACGTCATTTCCTCGATCAAAAGTCGCTTTCAAGTGAGTGACAAGCTTTCTTTATGTTCTGGAGGCCCGGGTTCAAATCTGGGTTTGCAAACCGGCTATCCTAACGGAGGATGTTTGTGGGTTTCTGCAGACTATATTATTATTATAATACTTTTTTCGAATAGTTATGTTATTCAGTACTTTATACAGGATGGGCGCATTAGAAGTAGACAGTTGAAATGTCCTATTTCTCATATAATAAGAGATACAAGAAGGTAAACTAAACGTACTAGTATTCAGGAAGGCAGTGTGATGGAATTTTGAAATCATGTTACTCTGAATTTTAAGCTATTGTCAACAGAGGTGCTAAGACCGCAGTAGTGGGAAACGGAATTCCAAGTGCAGAAAGGTATGTTTACGCTGTGGTGTCACCAATAGAGGACTCCGGCTGCAGCGCAAAGGAGTCTGATAGGGAACCACAATCACCTCTAGAGGAAAAATCACTTTTGGACGAAAAGTCACTGAAGCCAAGGCAAAATAATTTAGGGTGGATTTTGTCCACAGTCCAAGAAAGTCAACAATCCAAGCTAGTCAACAATCCAAGCTATTCAACAATTTAGCGTATATCACTGGAATATGCGCAAAGATTTGCAGTACTCCTATCTCAGCGTCACAAGCCTTTTGGAACTGACACACCATTAGGTTCCTTATTTTCGCCGAAAGCCATGTGGCTGTCCTTTAAGGAAGTGTTACTGACTTTTATACGAGATGGTAAAAATTGTTCGGAAAATGCTAAACCTTTCACGTAATATCCAAGCAAGTGGCATGGAATTGTTTTAGTCTTTTACGTACACAACAACCTACAGCGCGTCCTGAACCTCTTTAAAAGTTGCCGCAATATCCTGGGCAGTGGTCCGAGAGTGTTACACGTTTTCGGTTTGGACGTGTTACAGTCTTTAACACAGCACCCGAAAAGAGACCTGGAAGTGTTAAAAACTTTCAAACAGTACTGTAGGGTATTGTCTGGGGTATTACAAGCTTTCATAGAATACCCTAGGAACTATCTGAAAGTGTTAAAACCTCTCACAAAAGTCTCTAGAAAGTGGTCTTGAGATGCTATAAACTTTCATAACATTCTCTAGAAGGTGGTCTGGATATGTTGCAAACTTTCACATAATTCTCTACAAAGTGGTCTTGAGATGTTACAAGCTTCACACAGTTCTCTGGAAATTGGCCTTGAAACGTTACAACCTTTCACAAAATTCTCTATAAAGTGGTCTTGAGATGTTACAGTCCTTCATACAGTTCTCTAGAAAGTGGTTTTGAAATGTTACAACATTTCAGAAAATTCTCTAGAAAGTAGTCTTGAGATGTTACAATCTTTCACACAGTGCTCTAGATAGTGGTTTTGAAATGTTACAACATTTAAAAAAATCTCTAGAAATTGGTTTTAAAATGTTACAACATTTCAAAAAATTCTCTAGAAAGTGGTCTTGAGATGTTACAGTCTTTCACACAATGCTCTACAATGTGGTCCAAAAGTGTTACTGTATTTTACACAATACCTCAGAAAGTAGTTTCGAAGTGTCACCGATTTCCACACACATTACCAAAAAATGATAAAAAATTCTCACAAACCCCTCTCATGATAACCTAGCGAGTCTCCAGGACATTGTTATTCTGAGCTTGGTATCTGTAAAAGCAAAGCTGGTCGCAGCCTACACAAAGGAAGTGGAAACCATACTAACGAAGGCTGATGGTTTCCATGCTGGAAAACGGTCCAGATGATCCAGCCTTAGTTCTGTGAGTGGAAATACACATGGCTTATAAAAACTGATCTTCTTCGATATACTGCTTCGGTCTGATGGATCGACTTTAAAACCTTATGATAATACCCATAAGCAGAATTGTGTGGCTGTACTGAAAGAACCCAAAATGTGGCAGCAGAAAAATAAAGTTACCCTACCTGCTTAATGGTGACCTGCCATGTGTCATCTGAAAAGATACTGAAGGACATTTACGCAATTTTGCACCTAAAATGTTGCAGTAGAGGGACTTAATAAGAAGCATATCAGTGAAGAGCCTTACTTTCTGCAGCGCTGAGTGGAACATATCACAAAAGTGCGAGATTTTCAAAGTGTTCCTTCAAAAGACACTAAGTAACACGGTGCCTGCCAAGTAGCCCGCGACACGGATTACATCTGACTCGGACTATTGCAGTTAACTGCAAAAATATTCATAATGAAAAAAAAACTGCAGAAGATTTCAACTGCATAGTTAAATTTAAAAGTATGAAAGTCAACATGCATCAAAATTTCTACGTAACATATTTTTTACAGCATGAAAATTATTTGCTAAGATATAATTTGTTGAACTCCTTTAATATTAATGCCAGGATGATTGAATTAAGAAAGTTTATTTCTGGACAGCTAATAAATATGGGAAAAAGAAATACTTAGACGTGGAAGATTGTGGTTACGAAACCCCATAAGAATGAAAAACTTTGGATATTTATGGGTATATCGTAGCAAATAATGAATTATATCTGACACAATTATTTTATATGGAGGACATTGAAAGTAATTGGCTTAGTGAAGGAGTAATACCCAGCTTGCATGAAGAAGTTTAGAAGAAGAAGAATAAAATTTTTAAACATCAGATTAAAAATGTTGAAAGTGACGTCTGTGTCATGGAGTTATTTAAGGTATTCTGTTCTGAAGTATAGAATCCGGTTTGTTTCATTTCAAAAGAATTGTATTTTAAAAACAAGTCAGCTTTTATGTAGTGTTTGTTAAAATAAAGTGCAGAATTTCTTGTTCAATCTGACGTAAAATGAGCGGTCTATTCTACATACGCAGTCTCAGAACGCATATACAAACACACTGTTTTCCTAGAAGGGAGTCACGTAATGTCGCTTTTAATTGGCAGGCGCTGCTGTTTGGTATTTTGGAGGTACCGGCTTAAAGTCTCGGTCCATAAAAAATGCTTACAAGATTTACGTGGTTTGCTTCAGTCCCTCCAAGAAAACTCTCGGTTAGTAATTTACAGCTTCGTTCCTCTTCTTGTACAATTCGTAATTCATTCGCAGACTTATCATATTTCTTCCTTGCAAACATTACGCAAAGCGTACAGAATATCTCGTACAGTACAAAGAACATATAATTTGGTACGTCGTCTCGATGCTAGTACAAACTCCTTGACAGTGTATCACAAACTCACGAGACGTGACAAGCACTGGGTCGCTAGCAAAGAGTTATTGGTTCGGTGCCCATCCCACTAGGTTACGTTAAATAAATAAATGAAATATATGTAGCATTATGCTGGATTGTAGCACCATGCACTCTGTTAGGTGGGCACGAAAGATTGCAAGGGGCATGTTTCCCTGAAACATCAGGTTACATGGAGAAGATGAAAGAAGTGTATTTTTTCCGAAACGCTGTTAGCCAGTTTTTTTGGCTAGTGGACGGCAAACCCCAGAAGAACCTAATATTAATCTGAAACTCTCATAAAAATTCCAAACTCCTATCAAAATAGCGTGTATCCTGACAATATCGGAGACGGGCCATTCCAATACCAGTCTATAACTCTATTACTAAACTACACGCTCTTCCACAGATAATGAAAGTTAACTTTCGTGTCATAACAATATGTCGGCATAATGGAATCCTTTAATTCTCTTCGTTGTAACTGGTGAATCCTCACAAAAGACCAGTGAAATTTGCATTATTACATGTTAAAATTCATCCAACTGGCTAATCGTATCCTCAAGATGTAAAGCTTTGGAACACTACATTGGATCATGCCAAGAGCCATTATTTTCATGGGCCAAATTTTTGTGTCTAAAGGTGTAAATACAAAAACTTGAAACTCAGCTTATAGCGGCAGTTTCTATTCTGCATCTCGTTTATCCCACGTATTTATGTTACTCGAACAATAGTCAAAGCCTGCGCTGTAGGTAACATTTTATGTCGAACGTGAAGGCAAAGTGGGCAGTAAATCCGGTTCGTAATTTACAGCTTCAAATCTTAGCCCGAAAACAGGACATTTTGTTGGAATGTTTCGTTGTTTTTCTAAGTGTTCCAGGAAGATGCTCATATTCCGCTACAACTATTTCTTCCCATATCTTTTCCAATACGTAATTTACTGATCATTCAATCGTTCGAAAATACGTGGCAGCTTTAACTATTTCCGAAACCATTTTTTTCTGAGAAATACAAAAATTACAATCATTTCAGTTACATTTACTTCGTTGGAAACATTTATGGAGCTGTTTTGTGAAAACCTTTTCAGCTCTTCCGTCGCATTCTTATTGATGTCAGTGGCATCAAAAAAGCGCCGCCCCTTCAATGCTGATTTCATTCGAGGATACAGATAAAAATCAACTGGAGCGAGGTCAGAAGTGTGGGCGATGCATCAGTGTTAGCACATTGTTTTTTGTCACAAATTCTTTACCGAAACCTACCGGTATGCTGGGGCATTGTCATGAAGGGGAAACAAAAACCGTTGCTTCTCCGTTTTTCGGGGCATTTACTTTTGACTGCGTCCCTAAGGCGACGAAGGATTTCAGTGCACGTTACTTTATTTACGGTAACAATTCCTGTAAATTATACCAGCGAATTAGGGGAAATTTTTGAAGATACTGCATAAATAGTCTATTGTGCTGGCAGTTAAACGAAAAACGGAAACAAAGAAGCCTTAAAATAATAATATTGGAAATCGTTTTCGTATGTGGTAATATGACATAAGCGCAGAATGACTTTTTAAGGAACCGCTGCGAGTTAATATGACAGTTTCTGGATCCGAACATTTTGCTGCAGATAGCTCACGTGTCGCACACCCAACGAAGAATACAAAAAACCGAAGCGAACACTAAATTTCCAAATAATGGACCCCCATAAAACCGACAAGGGGATGCTCGGGCCTGGGACCTCGGGAATTCGATTCGCTAAAAAAATCACTAGCCCGTCTCCACCCCCCTGCCCAGGGACTGAGAAACAGAGCGGGATGCATCATTCACTGCGCAGCCTCGCGGGCGATCTTGCGTCCTGATATTCGAGTGCACGGGATAGATGTACGGGAGCATTACAAATTGTCACCCGTTATGAAGCTGTGGTACAGACCATCACAAAATTTAACCATCTTGGTCCGTCCGGCTTCGGCTTTTCCTCCCAACTCTTGTTGCATTCTTTTATACTATTCTTTACACGTATTTCTTCCAAGTTTTACCAGTTTGCCTCTGTCGCCGAAGAGAAGGTCTGCAACGGTCACATTTAACTACCCTTGGTGACTGAGCTACGGGCTGGACAAACGAGATATCTCAGTTAATTTTCCGACAACGGCAAGAGATTTTTGTCTTCTTCAAAACGGCTAGATCGGGTCTCAAATCTACGCAGCATCCTGTTCATTGGGTACTAAGGATTCTCACCCTGGGGGCGCAAAGGGACCGGGATGTAAAGCTGACCACTCACGCCATCTAGTGTCGAGGTCAAGAATGAGTGGGGCTCTAACGCCACTGTCCCTTACGCTTGCATGACTATCACAGGGACGAATTTATCTTTAATTTTCCTTGACAGTTTGTGTAAATCGATTAAGCTAATCAGTGTTTAGTTTTGTGACAACATAATTTTATTCAATAATGATTTAAATGAAGATAATACTCAAGCACCGATGCACAGATATATATATATATATATGTGTGTGTGTGTGTGTATGCTAGAGTTAAACTTGCGTTCTTTTCTGTTCTGAATCTTAGATTCCATCACTCGAGATCAAGTTGATTGTTCTTGTAAAAGTGATGTGTGAGACATTTTCATAAACTTGAAATTTAACCCTCGAGGACTAAAATGAATCTGTGACGTACGAAGATTAACTCTTACCTGACAGAACATAATGGGCTTCTGTTAAACAGACCAGTCGATTAATATTAAAATGAAATCAAATATGTACTCCGTCTGATACAACTACCTTTTTATTTTTTTATTTCAAATGTTGGCTACTAGTTTCGGCCTGAATACGCCATCGTCAGGCCAAATATTTATAGAAAGTTAAAAATGCTGGTGCATATCATATAATTCGTCAATATCATGTGACCCCATTCACATTCATATATTTTTTATAGTTAATACCATCTGTAGTTTTGTCCGTAGTAAGTTTTTGATATGAGGACTGTATATGTGTTAACAAAGTTTTTGTTGATTGTTGACTTAATATACAGTATAAAATGTGTTATAAAGATTTTGAAGTATTTTTATATAACATGTATATATATGTTTTGTCTTCCAAGTTGCTATCCAAAAATTTAAAGATCAAGATATATAGAACTATAATTTTGCCTGTTGTTTTGTATGGGTGTGAAACTTGGTCGTTGACATTGCGGGAGGAAAGGAAGCTGAGGGTGTTTGAGAA
>Ga0123355_10010101_pt1 | contig 14426 bp, 6 predicted proteins | sample TergutEmb28metaG_3_FD_89872 | JGI IMG/M metagenome (GOLD analysis project Ga0123355, IMG submission 89872) | Embiratermes neotenicus P1 segment gut microbial communities from Petit-Saut dam, French Guiana - Emb289 P1 | ecosystem: Host-associated > Arthropoda: Insects > Digestive system > Gut ...
AAAAAAAAAAAAAAAAAAAAAAAAAAAAAAAAATATAAAAAAAAAAAAAAAAAAAAAAAAAAAAGAAGGGGGGGGGGGGGGGGGGGGGGGGGGGAGAGTAGAGCAGTGTTTCGTACCCAGATTTCCGCAGAACATCAATAAGGGTACAGCGAGCAATCATAGAATAAGTACATAAACATTTAGAATTCCGCAATAACGTAAAAAAATTCCAATACCCCTCGAAAGAAAGGAAATGTTTCGATTTTTATCTTACCGTGTACTCTTTCTTATATTTACAACAGCTCTTTACAAATAAATTCATTGATAACATAGCAGCAATTGAATTGCGTTCCGCGCTATCAACTTTGTCTGGCATTTAAACGTTTTCACAGTTAAGGGTTCCTCACAGGATATGACACCATTTAATGAGTTCACCCTTGGAAACACGTACGTCAAAGCCACTGTATTTCTAACCGGACGAATTACAGAAAACTTCGTGGTTAAGAAGCTTTCCAGGAAGTACACTTTCATTTTTTCTGGTAGGTTTATATCTGAGGCAAAGGCACGAGAAAGAATGAATGTAAAGTGAGGGAACCAGACTGTTTTGCGCATGCAGCAAAGGACAGCTGCTCATATCCCAAAGAGCATTTACAAATTAATTTCCCACTTCACAGTAAACACACTCCGGCCCCATTATACAGACTAACTGGCCGGGCTGTATAGGGAAATAACTGTCACTTATTTCCAGAATCATACGAAATGCAGTGTCAGTAGACAAAATGAGCCGTTCTGGATCGTCATAGTTTGTACACGTAATCACCACTGTGCTTTCACGATACAGCGGGAAGACTCAACGCTGTATAATTTAAAAATACACGCAATTACGTATCCTTCTAAAGAACAGCATAGATTTGTTAATTTCTGTACTTATGGTTCATCAAACACTCAGCGAATAAGGAGACAAAAAGGGTGTGAAAAGAAGCGATAGACGCCTAATTACGAAGAACCATCCTGAATGGCACCGAAGGATGGAGGAAAACCACCAACAACCCTGTCAGGATAGTGGCAATGCCGATGAAGATTAGAACACAGGACTTCCAGCTATATGATACCGAGGTTAAGAATCCGTAAGGATACACCTCCACGCCAAATAGGTCGTTGTGTTCCTTAATTAGATACACAAATAACTTCCCTTTTTTACACAGTATATCATTCCGCCTGGAAAGAGTACAAAGAATGTGCGAATAACGTTTTGCTGAGAAAAGCAAGAAGGCCGTCAAAGTCTATTTTAAGCCACTTGCTTAAGAAGAGAACAAAACAGCTGTCAATATGGCAGACCTCGGATTTTATAGATTCATGTGTGTTTAGGTAACAAATACTAAGTTATCTATATGCAGCAAATATTTTGACTTATGAGAGAATAACAAGACAACAATGGCAACAATCGCATAATGAGCAACTGTTACTTGGATTTGCTGGTTGAATGTTTCATTTCCGACACATGACTATCGAAATTTCGTACGTCAGTTCCGAAATTTGGCGTTTGTTCTTGTGTCTACCCTCATCCCAGGGTTTTATTTCATGGGGTTTCTTTTTAATCCTTTAAAGATAAAGTCGAAGTCACGACTGGCGATAAGTCTATAAATCTGCCTTGGTGTCCAGCCCCCCTTGGGCTCATGATCAATTTTAGTCTATACGCTCGATACTACTGGCTGCAAGTTAGACTAATATTAACCTGAACCTTCTATGAAAATCCAGCTCGTACCTAACAGTAAACACACTTCGTCTCGGTAATAAAAGCGGTAAGTCAATGCTGTATATGGGAATAATCGTTGTTTAAAAACACACAAATGCATTCTATGGGCAGAATCTATTATTCTAAAAGTTAAACCTGGTGGTACACAAAGTAACCACTAGGCATATGAGCTAAATAAACAGTGTCGTTGTTCGAAAGTCACAGATCTTTTCCACAATTGTTACAAGTCGGTTCTCTCGTTAGCACCGCTGCCGATCTTTGACATTTGCAGTTTATGTACCCAGACAAAAACTGCTGCTGCTCTGCAGAAGCAAAGATCAGCTCCATCTAATGGGGCCACGACAGAGAGTCAAAATTTTACTTCACGATAAAAACACAAACATTGTATGAAATGTGTTTCTTTAAACAAAAAGGAGAGGACGGACAATGTCCAATGTATACGTATCATTCAGTTCACAGTTTGAATTTTTCACCTGCTACCCCTTCTGGAAATTAAATTATGAATAATTACACGAAAGGGTTAAGTAGCCCACACGGATGGAACACAAAATGAATTAGATGTATGTAACCGGGAAATAATAACAGAAATTACTTGGGGGCCCTACCTGAGCCCCGGAGAACAAGTTACAAGGATGTTACGAACAGAGAAATTAAAACTTCCTTTACGCAGGCCGTTTCCGGGGCTTCGAACACAAAACGTAAATTAGCAACATTAACAATTAGCTATATTCCCTTAAGTACCAAATAAATGCACTTACAATATGTAACACAATAGCTGTTTTACTACCACATGTTTCAGCATAACCATAACATCATCAGGGAGTAAATGCCAATTTAAAAACATTAACCGTAAAACGGATTAGTTACTTAATGAAAATAATGATTCAAAATGCACAGAATAAATAACTTTAAAATCAACAATTAGCTGTTTATATGTGCGCGCCATTTCCTTGGCACCTTAAACGTGTCATGTGTTACCGTCATTCACATTACGGGAATATTTACGTTTTTAACAGAATGACACAGAGAATTTTGCGAAACGTAATACTTCTGGATATATATACACTATACACACAAATATATAATGTATTAAGCTACATGTTTCGGTTTACAATGAAGCTTCGATGTAATCCAAAACATCTAGCTGAACACGTGATGTAATAAGATACAAAACACATGTACATGGTTGTTTCACGGTTTATTAGTGTACTATTTTTGTTACTACAACACAACTGAATGAATCGCCTTAAAATTGCGAGTACTTTCTACGTGAGCCTAACCACGTTTCACACAACACACACTATACGACATCTCCGTATCTTATCAAAGATTTATAATCACGAATTCCTTCTGTTCATCGAGTGGGAAGTTCACTCTCTATTCTAGCAACAACTTTACAATCGAGCATGATCAAGTAATTGATTGTTTTACTGCGAATCCCTTTATCATTCACCTTGTATGTGACGTAAACGACGCAGGTCTTCAAGTCAAGTATCCATTATTTTGTCCGATTTCCATCAAAGTTTAAACGTGTCGACAGATTTTGGTAAAACTCTCCAAAACAAAATTTTATTCGGACAGATGGAGGGGTAAACATGGCGAAACCAGTGCGCGAGTCGCCCTTCGCATCTGCAAACGTGCTAAACAATGTTTGAAAGTTCTTACCATGCTTACGGTCAACGGCATGGCAATATCGCGGTCTTCAGCTTCCATATTAAGTTAGAAGAGAGAGGAGGCATGTTCTCCCCAAGCCGTAGTAGTGCCTATCTACCAAACTCAACGGTGTCACATACCAAAAACACTGCAGCCTTAACACCCGCCGCCACCCGCAACCCAAATCTCACGCCCTTACAATAATTACAAATAGAAATATGAAGTTACAGCTTAAGTAATAGAAGACGTGTATGACGAAGTTAAACGGCAAACGTGAGAAATGCAGACGAGGGCAAATCAGGATTAGAAACAGAGAGGAATGGGGGTGTTCATAGATGCACCTGGTTGGTCTTGACATGAGCCCTCCGGACACAATGTGACAGACAGTTCTTGTATGGCTACTCAGAACAGATTCCACAGTGCAGCGCGAAGTGGAAGGCCGTTTCATCGGTTCAATAACTAGACCTACAGGCGGTCCATACGAGTATCTCGTTGATCTTACTGCGATGGGCAGCAATGCACTTGCAATATTTCAACCTCTCAAAGCATTGTTCATGAAGATTCAAAATTTCTGTGACATGATGCCGTGTCGGTAGGTACAAAGTTATCGACCTTATATCCTTCGTTCCGTGCACTGTCGATCAGTATTTCCTTATTCACTTTTGCGTTATTTAACGAGGATCAGACAGTTAGCGTCAATTGACAGATTCCTTGATAACGGATAAAAGGATGCTGAAGGAGCCATGGCCTAATCTGTCCAAAGGAAGAAAGAAAAACGGCAAAGAAACTGAAGTCAGGATAACTTACTGGCCGACGTGCACCCGACACCGGCTCAATACGAAGCCAGTGTGCTTAATTCAATCAGTAATGACAGGCTTAATATGTGAACAGTAAATATCACAGAACACTACAACGCGACGGGCTGCAACGACTGTGGAACTGGGGTTCGATTTCCGACAGGAGAAAAACATTTTTCGCTTCTCCACCGCACCCATATCGTCTCTGGGGCCCGCCCAAACTCCCATTCAATGGGTAACCGGGCCTTGGGGAAGAGCAAGTGGGCCGTGAAAATGTCCACTCACTTCCACGTAATGCGGAGGATTAAAAATCATTAAGCTACTCATGCACTCCATCACATGCCTTCAAGGCGTGGTGCTGAATTAAGCACAAGAAGGGTTTTTACCTTTATGTTTTTGGAAAGAATGCAGAAAAAGTGGCCGTAGGATAAGTACTATACAGGCAAAACAAGGAGGGACTGCGGGAAACCCAGAAAACACGAATCTGAACAGCACGTTTTCGGAACAAGATCTGATTTCCAGACCTCCCACACGTGAATAAGTCCGGTATATTTCGCCTTGATGAACTAACCAGAATTATCCTGTGACAAAGGCAAGCCACCAGGCCGAAACTGGAAAAGCGTTCCTCCCCAGTCTCTTTACAAATTCAGCTAAGTTCCAACATGAAAATTACGAATCAAGGTTATAACGAGGAGCGTCAGTAAATGTCCTGTGTGTCAAAGGACAGATATTTTTCGAGTTCAAACTGTTGCATGAAATGAACGACAGACGACCGTGGAGCGCGATCGGTAGATCACAGGCACCTAAATGTCAAAATATGTGACCTGATGCTAAATCCGTAAGTTGTCCTGTTCGTTTCCGCTTCGTCCAGAAAGGTTGCATAACAGTTGTTTAGCTTTAAACACGGATCAATATCAAGACGAAACACACCATTGCATAACGATGATTGCGAAGCGGAGCCTTGAACATGTACTGATACGAACAATGCAGCCGAAACTTCGGTTCTCATGAATGTAACACGGTGCCCTTAGCAGGGGTCCACAAATCTTCCAGAAATCTAGGAACCACCTCCCAATTGTAGGTGCCAAAAACGTGATACGTGGCACGTTCCGTTCCACACTGCGGACCCACAATTCTTGTGTGACGTGAAGAAACTGAACTATGTGACGCTTTGTATTCGGAGCACGCGAACTGACAAACATTTTTACGTACGCATAAAAATTGCAAAAATCATGCCGAAAAAATACGTCGCCACCGTATATATACAGTCGTCCGAGTGGAGAGGCTCCTGGAGTTTGTGCGCTTTTCTTTTTCCGAATTGCGCCACACCAAAATTCTGGACCTTACAGTCCAAATTTTCAAGCCCTATGTAATCCTCTAAGTCTTAAAAAGCAGGTTTAAAACCCATCGTGATCCCTAAACGTCAGTAACCTGCGCCACAGCGACACTGTACAGTCTTTAAAAAACAATGAAAGCTCAAGATCCAATGCGTATGAAAACAATTCCGAGATTTTATTTTATTATTACGATCCGCTGTGATGTTACGCCGTGCAGATTTGTACACATATATCAAGGTTTCGGAGGAATCTTCTGCTCCCATCATCAGTGCGCTGTTCTAGCCTTAGGATACAGGCAGCAAGTTTCTCTGAAACGTCGGCACGTAACTACATATATCAATTCCCAAAACATCAAATAATTAATACCGCCACGAGAGCCCTAAATCTCATATTTACTCATGTAACGATGCTCCCAGTATATCATATTGTATTGCACAACAGCGCCGAATGAGACATGAATGACGATCTCTAAAGGACACGGAGGGAAGTGGTCAAGGCCTACTGAAGTCCCATCCAGGCATTTCACTCGTGGCACAGAAAAAATCATCAGACGGGATAGCCGATCTTCGGGTCGAGATGCGAATCCACAACCTCCCGAATAACTTCAGGAATACCCGACAACAGACCACGGCTAATTCATAACAATTAACAAACAAGGGCACAAACTTTGTATTTACACAATTATGTTACGTCAAAACACAGAAAACTCCTACACGTTTCAGTCCGTGTGGGATCATCATCAGGGAGTGTGTACATCAAATGATATTGTATTAAACACAAGCGTGGGAACAGTAGGAGTTTTCAATGTTTTAATGTAATATAACTGTCTGAATACAAAGTCTGTGCACATGTAAGTTAATTATTAAAAATCAACCTTCATCAATGCACGGAATGAATACCGTACTCTTAAAATACGACTTTCCGTCGTCTTACATCAGCACCAAAGGAAACTGAGGAAAACTACAAAAGTCTCAGTCACGGCAGATGGCACCCAGCCCGATAATCGAATCCTGGCCTCCCGAATATGGAGCAGTATCTCAACCGCCGACTGTCAGCGGTACACAGTAAGGTTTCCCTTCTCTCAACGTGGCAAGTCCCTTGCCAAACGAATCTTGAATTGCACCGCAATGTTAAGCTGGATCGAACAAATAATAAAGGTCTATACCACAAGACGCATAAAATAGTGGGTGTGAAGAAACCACCATTAATAAGGTGCCTTAAACAGCTTCACGAGTCTTCACACGGAACTATATACTTCCCGGTTTGTTCCACGCTGCTTTCTCAATTAACAAACTCCACAGAATACATACGATGCTGACAAGCTAACAGTCGCTCACCTACAATCCCATCACAGGGTAATCGGAGTTCAAATCAGCCGCCTGATGCCCCACCCTACCTACACTGCACACCGCCCCTGCGGGAACAGAGCGAACGTGGAGACTGAGAGGAGTAACAGCCGGAATTACAAGTAACAACTGCTAGAGTGGGGGAGGGTATCAACAGGGGCAGGAACTGCTAAAAAGGCGAATGAGGAGAATGTGTTCATTCTTTCTCTCACCCACGTTTAGGCAATATATTACACGCCACTTAAGACGATTGCTTACCGTTCTCACATCAGCTTCACCACTGGACATCACCCTGAGGGTGGTAGAATTATTCCACTTGGTTTATGAACACTGCAGTAACTCAGAATATTGCATATTAGAATGATCTGATTCATGATTAATTAATTACGAAGTTATGGAAGGGAACGGCCATGACCTAACTGAAGAGGGAGAGGAACACAGAAAACTGTCATAACAGGCTGTCTCTGGGAGGGGATTTGAATCCGGGATCTACGGAAAATAAACAGATTTAACCACTCGACTGCCACTCGTGGTGAGAACACTGACATATAATGTTTGTAATCACTGTTGTGCCCATTAAATATTTCCATGTTTCCCTGGCGTAGGCGTCTTCTGTTCGCACATTCGAAAATCGGGAACAAACGTACACAGAACTAGCCTTCACACATTAGATACTAATGTACGTGAGCTAACACAGATGCGTCGAGGTCGTCTGTTAATTCACGCCATCAATGAGACGCAATGGGTAACCACGTCCTCTGCGAGGACAAACATCCATAAACAAAACCGGTTTTTATTAGTAGGATATTAAAAAAACAATTACAATTGCGACACGCCAAGCAGCGTGATGCACACTTTCAAATATCGTAATAAATTACCACGTACTTTACGAAATATCAAATGAAAAGAGCTCAGTGTTTACAGTCATGACATAGGGAATATTGGTACATATTTCATGTTTCTCCCATGCACAATACATCTCCTAAAGTTCTCAGGTACAAACGAAACTGCAAATGATACATTCCGTGACGGAGTACACAGAATTTACCAAGGAACTTTTTTTACCTTCAAAAGCCTGACAGTTTCACAGCACACGCGTACATGATTCAAAATATGCCCAAAAAAATGATGCCTTCTCTGAGCCGATTTTCACGAACCTCAACGGAGTTACAAGTAATACTCTTATACCGAATTTCACCTACATCGGACAATAAATACGTAAAACACGGATATATTCATTACGCCCCCCAAAAATATCTTTCACTGCGCCAATTTTCACGGAATTCACCATCATTCAATAAACTTTTGTGCACATCTCCGGTACCGACTTTCTTACAAATCGGACGAAAAAGGAAGAAAATACGGACAAAATATTACTTATGACCTTAAAGCATATGTTTCACTGAATCGATTTCCCTGAAACTTACATTTACCCAACGGGATTAAGTGAAGATCTCACCGACTTTCAGCAAAAATGGTCAGGAAATATGGGAAGTGCGGGTAGAAATCCGTGGGCCATGACAGCATAACGGGTAGCTCAGTCGGTATAGCGACTGACTACGGGCTGGATGGTTCGGGATCGAATCCCGGCGGGGACGAGATTTTTCGCCCGCACAGACCGGCCCTGGGGCCCACCCAGCCTCCTGTAAAATGGGAACCGGGTCTTTCCCGGGGGTAAAGTACGGCCGGAGCGTGCTGCTGACCACTCACCCCCTTCTAGTGCCGCGGTCATGGAAGAGTAGAGCTATACCTCTACCCACTCTCTGGGCCACACCGGTTTGTAACGAGATCACTTTACCTTCACACATGATAGCGTAGTCGGTATAGCAACTCGCTGGAGGTCGGAGGGTCCGGAAATCGAATGCCGGTGGGGGCGAGATTTTCCGCACCCGTCCAGGCCGAACCTTGGGCCTACTCAGCCTCCTGTACAGGGCTCCGGGTTTCTTTCCCGGGGGTAAAGCGGCCGGGGCTTGGCGTTGACCACACACCCCCATCTAGCTCCGAAGTTAGAAAAAAAGTAGAGCTATACGTCTAATCCCCCTCTGGGCCTTCATGGCTTATTCTAAAATGTACTTTTTACCTTTACGTTCTACCTTCACGGGTTGAAATGCATTTGCTATCCAAGGTAAAGCACAGCTGTAACTTAGGAAATTTCCACGAAACGCGCGCTTACTGCGTAACATCTGGAAAGAACTTTTAACACCGAAATATAAGGAAATCCGAAAGTTTGGTGACTAACAGCCGATCACAGATGGAGGGACGAACGGACGGACGTGTTCTCCACACACGGCTTTCTTTCTTTCTTCGTAAATAGCACCTAACAAGCAACAAAGAGACATGTTTTAAACAACGCGTGGCAAACACGTGACTTCTGTGCAAACTGTCACAAATTTTTCCATTTCAAAGGGGATCACTCTGGCACTGAGAGATTTCAATGCACAAACAAGACAGGAACAAGTGACGGTTACGAGCTGCGATAGCTCAGTCAATACAGTGACTAAGCTACGAGCTACACAGTTGGCGAATCGTCGGATTCTCCACTCCGAGGCCCACCCAGTCTTCTACAGTGAGTGGCTAACAAAAGGACTTTCTCCAGGGACAGAGCGCCATGGTAGTAAAGCTCATAACTCAACCCAACCCAACACCATCCACAACCAAGGTTAAGAATGCGTGTCGCTTTACCTCCAATTCAGCATATGCCTTCATGTCAGAGTGCCTAATTTAAATACGGGACAACTTTGCTGTTACAATTAACAGTTTCCTTGGTTACTTACAGCCCTAGCATCAACTGGCATTAGTGTCGAATGGTGTTAAATTGTGATCATGGGCGCCAAGGTGATTGGAAAAGGGAGGGAACAGTTTTGGGCTACATGATGCCATCCCTGCCTTCAATGGGAATGGCTGGGGAAAAGAAAGAAAAGTCGGAGTCAAGAACATCAGGTTTCCGGGCCAGGATTTACAGTGTGAACCCTCAAAAGAGGGTCAGCCGGGATAGCGTAGTCGGTATAGTGATCTGGACACGGGCTGGACGTACTGGCGTTCGAATCCCGGTAAGGGCAAGAAGTGTTTCTGTTCTCCAAAATGTCCGGGCCGTCTCCGGGGCTTGCCCAGCCTCCTCACAACGGATATCGGGGTTCTTTATGGGGATAAAGCAGCTGGGGCGTGAAGTTAACCCCTCACATCCATCTAGTGTCGAGGTTAAGCATGAAACGGACTATACCACTACTCCGCTAATATGCCTAACAAATCGAACGCAGTGTTGGGTAGCTTACAGCTAAGCTCATCTCACACCTCGGCATTAAACAAAAGGGCCATCAGCTCCACGCTCCAGAAGGTTTACCAGCAATGAGATATTTGGGTATCTGGAATGAAGTCAGAGTCGGTCCTGTGAATATGAAGCTCCGCCGTCCCACACGCATCCAGTCGTATAGGGTGAGCTACAACGAGCCATAAGTTACACTGGCAGGCCTACTGACGTTAGTAACAAGAGGCAATCACGTCTATCTCAAAGCCCCCTAGTAAACCTAGCTTGATAACGATTCTGCCCCGTGGGTCACGATTTTAATTATCCGTTAACACAGAATCGTTTTCAACTTGGTCCGCCTCCATATCGCGATATCCACGTACAGTACCGGCATATTTCACAGCAACTTTGAAGATCTAGAGTTGTCCGTTTGTTCAAACGCCAGTATAGGGGACCCAACGGGCTTGTTTAACTTCTCTGAGAGTGCATCAAAATCATACAGTGAGGCAGATCGTCACGTTATCATTAAGAAGTCACCATGTATTGTTTTAAACTTGCTACCGTTATCAAGTGACGGTGAAAAATTCACTCCCAACGGACTGCTCTCACGGAAGGGGCAAGAGACTTCACTCCTAAACGTAAAAAAAGGCTCTGGGGCCAAACCATCCTCCTATTCAATGGTTATTGAGGGTGTTTTCCCCAAGGGTAAAGCGGCCGGGCGTGAAGCTATTATTCACCTTCATCTAGAGTCGAGTTTAAAAAGTGAGTAGAGCTAAAAATCTACTCCTATATGTTTCGCTGTGTGAGAAGGGACATCTTTACTTTTTTTACTGCGTTAGTACTGCTGGAATTACTTCCCGCCAAGGAAATGTGCCGAATTTTTTATTCAAACGAGGCATCACACAACCGATGGCCGAGGCCGGTCATGTTACTGCCACAACAATACGCAAAAAAATCACAGGTGCGAGGGAAGTTCGCCTGAAATTAAAAAAAAAATCATTTCATCCATGTTTATTTTTACGTGCGTTTTAAGTTGTTCATCTCGTAACGTTTAGCACTAGATTACGAAGCAGTGAAATGATGGTCACCAGGATCGCCATACGACCAATTCCGCTCAACGTGCAATCTCGCAGATCTTTCCTTCCGTAAGACCGTTTACTGAAGTTATGACGTACCCTCAAAGGCGTTTTACACAAAGCCTATCGATACAACTGGACAGTCTTCGCGTAACTAGATATGAACAACAAGCCACTGGAGGTCACAGGTGTTAAAAATATAAACACCTAATCATCAATCTTAATTACTCCACACAGCAGCATCGTCCGTGAGGCGTGGAACTGACGATTTCACGGCAGTGAAGAATCACGTGGTGGCCCTCTAGCTTACGTTGCGTTGTCTGTGAGGATGGAACAGTCGTTTCGGAGGAACCTGCCGTCTCCATCTTCGGGGCAGAAGTGAAGATGGAGGTAATATCTTCCTCCCCTCCAGAATACTAGTAACCAACCACAGAACTGCGAAGTGTGATAACCCGGAAGACCACAATCTTAAAAATCGGTAGAAATATTTAATTCAATTGGGAACCAAGGAGCTGGGACTTACTGAGCACGGCCTTGTGTAGGGGAATAAAGAGTAATTTTGTGGAAAGGTACAAACATTTCAGTGGCCTCTGCAACCTCCAAATTCGTGGCAGAAGAATGAGCCCAGTGTTTAAACAAGTACGCTGACAGCCTTTGTCACCACCCTCCATTCCTTGTCAGGCGTACCAGTGCTCCATTCGATGGCAAAGACCGCACGATCATTCGATCCCCAGCTACCCAGAAGACAGCAGTCTTCGGAGACACTGTCGTAAGAATCTCAAAGCTTATGTGAATATTATTCATTCTACACAAAAATAAGAGTTACGGCAGGCACTACATTTAACCTTTTGGCGCCGGAATTATTTTTTTAAATTTTAGCACACTCTGTATAGAAAATGTGAATAAAACAGGAACCAAATAAGTTAGAATTATGAAACAAACTGCATTTTTAAGAGGAAAAAAACAGAGAGTATATACCATGTTTAAAATATTCAGTACCTGTGTTTGTTGAATAAATATATAAAATGCAACGTTTAGAGGTGAGCGGTGCGGTACGACCACTATAGTGGTCGTTAGGCGTCAAAGGGTTAAAGAAGAGGTACGACGCGAAAAAGACTACAAAGATGGGAATAAGGAAGCAAATAATAAAATAGGGGGATGCCAGAGAATATGAAAATATGCGCGAAAATAAAGATAAGGAAGAAGGGGTATGGTGAATGCAATAAAGGAACAGTTGGGAGGGAGAAAGGAAACGAGATGAACAACAGTTTGAAAAGAAACAAGAAAAGAAAGGCAGGAGACGAACGGGAGAAAGGGAGCGGCGGAATGCGCGTATAAAGAAAAGACGAAGCAAAATAAACGAAAGAAATTAGTTTACTACTTATGGTTTATTTACAGACGTCAGTATTTTCAGGCTCTAATGTCAAATGACAGGACGATTTGTAAATGACGAATGGCTAAGGATACAAAACGAAGCGATCACGAGTTAAATAATGTACTATTCAACCAAATGTTTGGAGGGGCTGTGAAAACCACAACAAATATCAGTCAGGATGGTCGGTGTGCTGGCCAAGATTGAAGCGGGCAGCTCACGGAAGCAAATCGTTGGCATTACGGCTTAAGCCAGCGATTCCCCGTCTATACTTCGTGGAACTCTGGTGTTCCGCGAAATACGAATAGGAGTTCAGTTAAAAAATCCAGAAAACAAAAAAATTATAATAATAAACTTTTATTAAACCTGAATTTGGTATATTTGATCATAGTTTAAGGTATGTTCAAGTAATAATTTGTATACGAAATTTCATTTGGTTACTAAAATATCTCGTTGGACTTGTATCCGACAAATGAGGTACAACACATACGTGTACCGTAAATATTTACTGAGCTAAAAAGTTCCCCGTGACCAAAACGGTTAGGAAACCGCTGGCCTAAGCCAACCTGCCTGGCACGCAGAAGAAAGGAGGAAGGTGATGAACCGGCGGTAGAGAACATGATTATATAAAAAAAAACTGTTTTAATACTCCCAGTGTTCATAAAACCGACACTTCACAACAACCGACTTCGTAACGACGCGTTGTTTAAATAAATTGTTGAGCCAGTTGGCCCGTGCCACCGAACACTTCGGTTTAACTACACGACATCAACAGTACCTGCAGTTTAAATGAAGCAAAACACCCAGCGCGGAGTAACGAAGTATTATTAAACAAGTAATAACTCAGTTATTAGGAACCGGACCAGTTTCAGCTACCTAAAGGAAGTTCTACTGCCGACCTTCAGATTCTCTTAAATATTTAAAGCTGGGAAATTTCCTGACCGGCACAATGGAACTATAGCAATGGTTTTGGTTTACCCCAAGCAGAACGTCGGTACTGCGGGTACCGACGTTCTGGTGAGACATTACTTTTCCCACCTTACAAGTGTCACTGTTCTTCCATTATTTCAATAACCACCTACCAGACTACACGGTATCACAACCCAGGCATTACTCTTCCCACCTTATGTTACAACTGTCACTATTCCTCCATTATTTCAATAACCGCCTACCAGACTACACGGCATCACAACCCAGAACACTACAACATAAATCCTTTCATCAAGCACCTCGCTTATCCACTGTCAGTATCACGCCACCAATCTGCCATATTCATGCGTGATCTCCGGCTTCCGCCGCAGTTGACGCGCTTCTGGGATGCTGCGAGGTTACCGAGTTTCGGGACAATATATCGGTCCCATCTTCAAAGGTCTATCAGTCCAACTCTTTTTCGACTGCTTGACCGCTGAAGATGGGACTGATGCTGTCAAGAAACGACGCTAACAAACAACCGACCTACGCCGCATAACAAGTCAGAAGAGCTGACTCTTCTTCCATACTGGTATTTCATCCATTACCACAGACGCTACATAATCTCAGCAACTTACAGCGTCGTTAAATAACACCCTATCTTCTCTACCACTGTCGTGAAAACGTGAAGTTCAATTCTGCCCAGGAGTGTGGAGTTCTATGATCAATATGCTGAAAGAGTATATGGCATCAGCCCCCCGTGTTTTGCACAGTGCACTGTAATATAATTACACAACACAAACCAACGAAATACTCGTTTCCTAAATTAATATTTTAACATCTCATTTTTTATGCCTTCTGCATGTTCCGAACCCGAGGGTTCACCTTCAGGAAGACGGTTGTGTATACAATTATGCTACAATAAGTTCTATATGCTAAAATTACAATAACAGGTTT
>Ga0123355_10010102_pt1 | contig 14425 bp, 4 predicted proteins | sample TergutEmb28metaG_3_FD_89872 | JGI IMG/M metagenome (GOLD analysis project Ga0123355, IMG submission 89872) | Embiratermes neotenicus P1 segment gut microbial communities from Petit-Saut dam, French Guiana - Emb289 P1 | ecosystem: Host-associated > Arthropoda: Insects > Digestive system > Gut ...
GGTAGAAAGCGGGGGAGGGGGGACGGGGAGAGTGGGGGTGCGCGGGCAAAAGGGATGTATGCGGGGGGGGGGGGGCCCTGTTTCAGTGCCAGTTCATGAACCATAAATCCTACACGGAGAGGGTCGGCACCGAAACCGGCGGCTAATCATCCGAACCATGGTACGACCCTTAAAGTAGTTAATGTTAGGTAGTTTCTACATCTTTTCTGTTTATTTGCTAATTGTTCTATTATTCTTCTGTGTAGCGTACAGTCTTATGTACCGCAGCGGTGTCAAATACCACACAAATTTTAAGTAAATTGGATAAGTACCTGAGCAGACTTCGTAGAAATATTAGTTTAATTTCCAGTACTAAAAGGAATTTTCGAATTTATAAATAAATATTTTTTTATTATTCTTAGACTTTTCACTGCACAAATTATAAGATTATGATTCATAAGCCCAATAATGTTACCATGAAATGATTTTTTTTGTGACGTGATAGCACTGCTACTGTGAAACATAGCTGGAAATACAATCCCTATTTATTTTGTTTATTACCTGGAGAATTTGATTTTAGATTGGCGCACTTCATCCTACAGGATATACCCCGAGGACTGCGCTACTGATGTCCTCCATATTTAGGAAACTAAGGAGGTGCAGTATAATTATTACGTATATTATAAGTTTTATTCAAAAGCCAGAAAATTACGGGTTTAGAATATCCACTTCTTTATGAAAACCAATTTAAATATATGTCTTAATTGAAGACGTATAGGAAGAGAGAGTTTACCGCCTATAGACTCGCTGCGCAAGTTCAATAGCCACTCTTTCTTGTCAATTTCAGTTTTTATATATGAAAGCAGTCCATGAATTAATATGGGATTTGGTATCAAAACTCTACTTTGAAACCAGTGCGGAGAAATTTTATTATGAATATTCAAGTCTCCTCTGATGTTGCGCCATGTTAGCTGGAATTTTTGGCATTGTGGACCGCTAAATAGTTATCAAAGTTTCGAAGGTTAATCGGAATTTCAAATTCGGGGTCAAGAAGTCCTCACTTCTAGGACCGACTGGTCGTAAGTGTGAAAGCTTTACGATCTTTCGTAACACCTGTAACTAATCACTGACCCTTACTGTCCCTTATTGACCCTTACTGACCCTTACTGTTCCTTACTGACCCTCATTGTCCCTTATTGACCCTTACTGACCCTTACTGTTCCTTACTGAACCTTACTGTCCCTTAGTGTCCGACACTGTCCCTTTCTCAAGAGAATGCAGTTGACCTTCACAGCTCTGATGGCAAGTTACTTATCACAAATAAAGTACGCTGGTTTTCCTCAGCGTAAACCGTTGCGAAGGTCGACTGGAAACTTCTCAGTCCGTAACTTTACCAGTGGACACAGTATAAAATCCTCGAAGACTTGATTTGTCTACAGCATCGTTATGAGTCCTTCAAATCTCCCATATTTTATTACTGTACATCCATTGGTTAGGTCCATATTTTTATACATAATAAATCGTTCACATATGTTAATACTTATCTCTTTAATTAACTGAAAATTTTCCATTAAAAGCTTATAAATCTTACTTTAACAGTACAGAAGCCTAGGCGTCTTATGAGAATTCGACTCCCCAGACCTATGAAGCAGATGAATATTTCTTGGAAATTTAAATGTACGTAATTTGGCACGTTTATTACAGAAGCCTCCCCCTCTGATGATAATACGCAGACACTAGGAACAATTTAACACTTAATTGTAGGCATGGCGCGCTATTTCTTCCTGCAGCTTCTAAAGAACTGAAGAACTGAGTAAGAATAGCGGAATTAATGAGAAATTCACATGTATTTTGGATGATTTTAGGCAATATTGGGTTTGGGTAGACCGAGGCCTAACTAACTTGATGATTATCTATAATTTCATTGACTCAGACCCAACACAAATTCATCGGCTTCTGAAATGCTATTTGAGCGCGAAGCACTTGAGTGTGTTGTGCTTGAAAATATTCCGTTACAAGTAGAAAGTGCGGACCTGACAACGGTTAGGCTACAGAATGGATTACCGCGATTCGACTCCCGGCTCTGAATCATACAACACACGCACATAAAATGGATATGCGGAGTTTCCTCCTTGCATGTAAAGCCTTCGGGGCTTTAAGCTCACACTCACCTCCAACTAGAGCCAAGATTTAAGAATATATGGAGCAATACTTCCTCTCCTACATAAGCCATACTACTTTGGTGTTTAATTACGTACAATGACAACTTTACCATTATCTGTATCGTTGTCAGTAGGGCTTGTTATTTATTCATTGGTTAATACATTCATTATTTAAATTGTTCTGGTTTCAGTCCTATCTGTTACTACATTCCCACCCCCACCCCCACCCCGAATGACGCAACTGCCCCTAGGGCGCCAGGGTCTCCTCATTATCCAAGCTTCACGACCAGGCTAAGCTAGACACACCAAACTCGGTAGGGCTCCTCTGGACGAGTGATAAGTCCGACGTAGATACCTATACCCAACAGCACGCTACGCTCACAAGAGAGAGAGAGAGAAAGAGAGAAAGAGCGCCATGCTCTGGGAGTGATTCGAACCCACAGTCCCAGTAAGCGAGCGGCCGCAGAACCACTCCTTAGACTGCGCGACCGCTGGGATCTGCTTCATGCCTATTAGTTCGCCAAATAAAGATATAAGCACATTTCTCTGTAAAATAACAGTTACAATTATGTAGTACAACAGGCTGCTGGACAGATGTGTCTTCAGCAGAGGTTCGTAAATTGTTTGTTCCTCGGGCCCCTTTGAGAATCCGATGAAACCTAGAGACCCCTTCTCAGAAAAATATCTGTAAATGCAGAAAATTAAATATAAATAAATAAATACATACATAAACCTATATCTATATTACAGTCTATATCAAGGAAAACCAACTATTCTCAAATGCAGGTTTCAAAACATTAAAAAATAACGACTATATAACATGGTAATATATGTACGTCTTATAAATCCACTAAATCAGTAACAAGACAATAAGTACATTTAAAAGTTGGAATTAAATTTAGCAATTACGCGTTTTTGGAGAAAATTTACTTCACAGAACCAAATGCATTCCTGTACCCTTTCTTGGGGTGTCATAATTTTAGATAGTGAAATTTATTGAAGTTGACCTTTTTGAAGTTTTGAAGCTACTTATTTCTTTGTTTCCTGCATTCATTATTGAATGAAAAGCTGATATTCAGTTACAATTGGTCTAGAGATATGGAACTACGGAGTGTCCAGTTTGTTTCTAAGACAGAGCAAAATCAGACTCCATCATAAAGACAAACAAATTAATGTTGTTTTCGGAAATAATAATTTTTGTTACAAAAGTAATACGAAACACATAAACACACTCTGCACGTAAAATGCAGAAGTATTTAATGTCGAAATAAATGACCCTGTGCACATAATACAGAAGGTACTTCAAGAGATTAGACCAATCAGATACCTAAACTCTGTAGGCAAGAAAGTTGAGCCAAATTGTGTTCATGTTGTCATAAGAACATTTTTCTGGTGGAAACTAAGATTAGTTGACAGCTTGATTTGACTGATATGGTAGGGTACTGGTGTGGAACCTACCTGCAAACATTCTACCTTTGTTTGTTAGATCCTTGATTCTTATCCAGTCCGGCGTACACTACGGCTTGGCAGAAATTTCAAAGCTTACTTCTGTCTCCTCCTAAATATTAAAGTAATACGCTCATATACAATAATGTAAACAGACAACTAGTGCAACAATAATAATTTTATTAACAATTTAAATCAGCTCAACGTGTTTCGGGCGATAATTTTGCCCATCCTCAGGAGCACTAGGCTGTGTTTACAGCTTGTGGTATAAAGCACCGACGATGCTGCCTGCAGGCAGCATCCTGAGAAGTTGAGATTATCTCTGACCGCAGGACTGTATATTTCAGAAACCTTAATTTGCTGTGAGGATATTTTTAAAGGACGTTAAATGATACATTATTTGGACATAACACCAATGGCGTACGTAGAATATGAAATTTGTATAATTGTCCAATGTGGACCAGACAAATTAAAAGATTCCTGTAAGTAAGAATACGGATATGTTGTCAGTTATGTACTGATTTTTTTTTATTGAAAATGAAAATCACCGCTTTCCATTCTTCGTCAACACGACATGATTTGTCGTTCCGAGACACTATTTGAGATAGGTGGGACTAAATGATTAGATAATATCAAAATTTATCTTCAAGAAATCTAATTTATAAGAGTGGACTGGATTTATTTGTTACAGTGGCTGGCTCATGTTAACACGATAATGAACTTCCGGTTCCGTATAAGGCGGAATGTTCCGCGATAAGCAGAGCGATTATTGGCTTCAGAAGTACAGTGCTTTTGGTATGACATGTTTCTAGTCATGGGAGTGTGAAGTGTGAAGTGTGAAGTGTGTCCTAAAGTAAAGTTGGTTTCCGGTGTGTTTTAACACTGTTAATAGTCAGCTACGATTTAAGTATTCGTGTCCGAATTTAAAAGTTCCTTACGTTATCTGTATCGTTGCACCGTGCATTCTGTAGTTTATTTAATTAACACACCAACAAGTGCACATATATTCATTTAATGATCTAAAATTCACATTAAAACACTTAAACCCCTCCTACATGTTTCGATCATACGATCATCCTCAGGGAGCATGCATTGTTCCTTGCTAAAGCTATAGTTTAAAAACATAGAGTGATTTACATCGTTACAGCATCAACTCAACGTAACGATGTAAATCACTGAGTGTTTTTAAACTATAACTTTAGCAAGGAACAATGTACGCTCCCTGAGAATGATCGTATGATCGAAACATGTAGGAGCGTTTTAGGTGTTTTAATGTGAATTTCAGATCATTAAAGGAATATATGTGCATTTGCTGGTGTATTAATTAAATTAATTTCCTTATGTTATATTTATGCATTGTAGTATCCCAATAAATTAGGTTTATTAAATTTATTGTGCTGAATTTTTCTAGACGTCTGTCGAATCAGTAGAGAGGAGACACTAATAAATTCGATGCTTATGAAATACCAGATTATCATCTTTCCAATTGCACTGCCCATGGCTATTTTCTCTTTGCATTCAGTGGTAAGTAACCTCGGCGCAAAACTAGCTTGTCTGAAGTAAAACGACGCCCACTTGGAAAATTAAATGTGCCTTAAATTGATTATCCATTATAAATATTTTTAGGCTGCACAGTTAAATTCAATAAAAGTCCTGTAGACTTTCAGGCGGGAGGAATTCGGGATAGCTTAGTGGGTGTAGCGACTAGGCTGGACAACAGAGGAAACCGAGTTCAATTCCTGGTGTGAACAAGAGTCGTTTCACTTCTCAAATGCGTTTAGACGCACCCTGGGGCCCACACAACCTGTTATGCAATAGGCGCTCGTGATTTTTCTCGGGAATAAGGCAGAAGTAGCGTAAAGATGACTGATCATCTTGATCGAATTTAAGACAGCGTCACAGGGAAAAATTAAATTAGCTTGTGCGAAGAAATATTTCTGAAAAAAATGTGGAAGAAAAGGAAACAGTTTAATTATTTTTGAAGAAAAGGACAATTTTGTGGCTCAGTAGTGTAGGTTTATATACTTTGTAGTCGAATTAGTGCAACCGTTGGGAATCGGATTATAGAATTTGTAAGTAAACGCTAAAGCAAACCCATTACAGGCCTGAACAGGCCCTGAGGGTCCCAGGAGGTTGAGGCTCCCAGATTTGAAGACAGTCGGCACATGATGGTGCTAAGGTTGTCAGCCCTACGCACCGGCCGCCTTTACCCCCCAGGAAATATTACTAGTACTCATTTATGTTAGAGGCTGAGTCAACCCCAGGGCCGTAGTGCGGCCGGAAGGATTATGTCAATGAAAAATTCCAATGAAACCATCGGGAATCGAACCCGTGACCTTCCGACTTGTAGAGATGTAAGTAGCATACTGATAATTTAGCAACTGCATAAGATAAGAGCTCGACCTCCCATTTACATAGTATTAGCGAATCTAGTTTACATTGACAAATCGCATACTTGTTACCTGAAATTACCTCAATTAACAAAGAGTAATTACCGTATCTCTTGCCCTCGTCGTGTGGACAGTGCCGTTAAGTAAAATGTTTCGAATTATGCTAACGAATGCTGAGTAATTAATGTCTACATAAAATTTAAAAATAAGAATAATTTTGCTCTAGGTTTCACAGCTTTTTTTTTTCTTTGAAAGGTAACAAATTAGTCTACTTAAGGCGAACGTGTGTGCTGTAATCAAACAGAAATTCACCGTTCTGACAGTAACATCAATATGCCACACATATCGGCCTTTTGCCCTGTCTTGCTTTAAGAAAGCTGTAAAGAAATTTTGCAAATATTTATTTTCATTGATGAAGAAAAAACAGTCCATCAGGAATAAATTTCTATCATATAGTGAAAGAGCATTGAACAGTTATATGATAAAGTTTAATCATTTAAAGAAGCAGCTTTATTTAAAGGCCCAGTCCGTACCGCGCTGTAAACACTTTTCAACTCGGTTATAAAGACCAATCAGTTTATGCTGTAAGTGGCACAAGTCGCCGTTTGTTCTCAGATAAATACAAAAAACATAAAAACAGTGTGGGCAGAGCGTACAGTTGTTGAATGTTAAACTGGTGGTGCATCACGTAACCAGTAGGCTTAAAAGGTGAACACTTGGGATATTTGTTAGAAGCAGGTTATTTCTACTGCACACGCAGTTAACAACTGCAGACATGTACGACGCGAAATTGTTTATTAATTCCAAATCGTAAAATGTTTTAGGTTATATTTTGTGTTTTTTATTCCGTAACTGAGTTCTGGACTGACATGCACAGGGTGACTGGGGAGTTCTTGTCAACGTAAAGCCGATTCTCAGGTATTCCGATTGTCACTGTCTGAATTTCAAGCACTGGAATAAGAGAATATAAATTGGCTTACTGCTTTATTGCTGAATTTATAATAAAGGTTTAAAAGTAACAACCGTCAGCCTTAAAATATTCCTGACCTGTATGCAAAAATATGTCTCCTTCAGTGTTGCCCTGTTCAATCCACCCGTCGTGGTGGTGCATAGAAATGGCCACCCGCATCTCCGTACGTTACCCGTCTGCAGTTTACTTCTGTGAGGATATGTGAAATGGCTGGTGCATCAACAAAACGTGCAACACGCATTGATTTCTTTTGTCGTATTTTGGTGACAGCATTTTGCGTTAAGTACCATCCTGGTGCACTGACGTCAGCTGCACGCTCCCGTCCTAGCCATATCCGGTCGTCGACCATGCTGAGGCTGAGGTGTTCGTGTTAGTAATACATTGTAAATTTATTTAAGTATTTGCTGGCCTATTGTTTTGTTTAACTTTCAGATTACGATAAATCCGTAATTTTTTAAGACTGGACCCATGATTACATGACGTTACATGACATTCCTGGTTGCGAATGCACTGAGAAACCAGTTCTTGATACTAAAATATTTAGTTGTGAAACACCTAGTTTACGTCACTAGTGTACTGTCTAATAAGTAGACCAGAACGTTCAACATAGGACACAATCCTGAACCAGTTACACACCCTTCCCCCTAAACGATTCATCAACTTATGACAAATCTTAATTTGTCCTCCCACCTGCTTCTCGAAATTCCACGAGACTTCGTGACACAACAAGAACGAGGAAAACAAACGGCCTCTTCGAGTTGAGACTGCGTTCTTGTTGTCTCAGCACAATTAAATAAGTGTGAGGTGTGAGTTTCTAACAGCTGCGCTCTTGTAGGACACCTGGTTGATTAGTGTATAGGTACTAAATTTTCGGAAAACCGTAGCTTTCTTATCGATATTTCAGCTCAGTTGCCATGAAGATGAATTATTACGCTTCTCGGAGAACTTGGTACTTTAACTGGTCTACACGGCTTTATTTCGCAGAAGAGAGAAGTCGTCGATCAAATTAATCACTCAGTATTACTTAACGTTAGATGGGCCGAATATTGATCATGAGTATAAAGGGCTAAATCAGTATGATTGTTATTTGTTTAGAAAGCATAACCCTCAAAAATACCTGTCGTCACTGTGCGATGTTCAGGCCTATGTCTATTAAGTGCCGCATAGGTGTGGCGGAAGGTCGGGGGGGAGGGGGGAAGTCAAAAGACTTGCACCGCAGGTTGAAGTGGCTAATTCCTGTCTTTTTTCGTTGCTTTTTACACACACGCACGCACGCACGGACACACACCACATTAGTATTCTAACCTCACACAGAATAAGTGAAGTAGGAGCTGTTACGTTACAAGCCATTAGCTAAAATTTCCATATTACTTTTACAGTTGCTGAACCCACAACATTTTCTCGCTTGCTCTTTCTCTTTGAACACACATAAACATTTCCTATATATATATATATATATATATATGTATGTATTTATGTGTGTGTGTGTGTTTGTTTGCGTGTATGAGTATATATATGTAATCTTGAACCACTTACTCTAGATAAGAAAGCCACAGAATTTAATTACATTTTTTCCTTAAATAGTGTTTTCAAAACACAAGCCCAGTTGAATTTCCCTGAACTTGATCCAAGGAACAAAACGTGTCGGAATTTGTAGGTAATAAAAAAGACATCAATAATTTGTACTGTGGTGGTATGAATCGTAGTTAAATTACAGATTTATATTACGGTAAATATTGAATACATACAATACAACTGTCATCGTTTTCGGCCTACAAAACAACAGTCAGCCCAACACTGCTATCACCATGCCTGTCGTATGTACACCTCACCTGGTGCACAGATATAGGGAAGGCCACTTTGCAGAAACAGCAGTGCACTTGAAGGTTCCTCCGGTCTGTAACGTTGCCCTGTGTCGCTGGATACAGAGATACAGAAGTTTCGACTGACCTTTGTCTTTAGTGTAATACAAGGCAAGATGTTTTTGTCGCTAAAGGTGGAAACATACTATTGTCAGGAGCTATTTAGCTCAGGATTCTTCTCTAGAACAAGTACTTGACCTTCAGCATGACAACTGTAAAAAGGCGTATCTGGTATTTTGTACTCTAATAATCCTTGTCTCGGGTAAACAGACCACTTTCCTTCAAAAGCTGCTGATCGTTGTGTAATGTTAACCAAAGAAATGTACCTTTTAAATTAACCCTTTAAAGACGAAACGCAGACTGCTCTATTTAAAAACCCAGTTCGCACCTCGCACTTTTCATCTCCGTTATAAAAACCAATCAGTTATGTTGTATGGGGGCAGAAGTCGCTGTTTGTTCTCAGATAAATATAAAACACATAAATACAGTATGGGCATAAAGTACACATACAGTTATTGAGTGCTAAACCTGTTTATGCTTCACGTAATCAGTAGGGTTTAAAAGGTTGATGCTTTAATTCTTTTTTTTCTGTTTTCTGCGTGTTTCGAGCATCTCGTGTTTAACACCTTGAACACTATATTGTACATGCATCCCTATATGCCATGTTTTTCATGCATTTATGCAAACAATCTAGCAGGTTGGAGGATGTGCTCGCTGCTGATCGTCGTAACCAAGCTGTGTCGAAACAAAAAATTAGGTCCTTTTAATAAAATATGTCTTTAAATTTTGAATTGGTAACTGTAAATCTCAAGCGTGAGTCGCTGTACAGCTGGTCATTCTGTGTCATACGGCTAACAGGCCATAATTTATTTGCACCTTACATTATGTGGTGTTTATTTCCGTATTGTCGCAGCCATATAATCCACGGCTGTGGCAGTACTGTAGCGCGGCTCATTGTCCGAACCTACGTGTGCAGTTGGCATGGACACAGCCGTCGGCCACTGAGCGTCGCTGACTGCGACAGAAGTAGAGACTTCGAAACGAAGTGTTTGACACGGGGCGGCAGGACAGCAGGACGTACACATTGATTGCCTTGCTAGTATAGATCCAGTAAGTTGCCTAAAATCTGCCACGACATTGTGTATCTAATAAATTTCTCTAAGCAGTACATAAAATCCGCACATCTGCTAGATGTCAGCCATACAATCTGATTAATCTTCGGCTTCGATAAAGTGCGGCAGGCAAAGTTTCGGGTGACTAAATGCTTGACAAAATTTAAAACACAAAGTCCAGTTCTAACTGTTGAATACATTATTTGTGCAGGACGTTACCGGAGTGAATGCATTTAATGTTTTCCATCTCGAAGTGTTATAACATATAAACACAACGTGTCAGTCAATAACACAACGTGTCAGTCAATAACACAACACTTTATTTCATATACAATAAAAATAGTATATTGTCAGGGCGACATGTTTCGACCTTTATTAGGTGATCTTCAGGCCCTCTAGGAAAACAGATCCAAGAGCAACCTACATGTCAATGCCTTGTGGGATCCCAAATGCTTACAGATTGTGTTATATGAATGTGAAATACGTAAGTTTGTATATATTGGAATCTGTGTGGCGGTCTCAGCATTCAAAGGTTAAAAACTGAAGTGGTGGTATATTAAAAATGATTGTGTATAAAAGGCTGTATTAAAGCCAAACCTTTTAATGCTGAGACCGCCACACAGATTCCAATATATACAAACTTACGTATTTCACATTCATATAACACAATCTGTAAACATTTGGGATCCCACAATGCATTGAAATATAGATTGCTCTTGGAATTGTTTTCCTAGAGGGCCTAAAGATGGCCTAATATAAGTCGAAACGTGTCGCCCTGGTAATATACGAGTTTATTGTATAGAAAATAAAGTGTTGTGTTATTGACTGACACGGTTGTATTTATATGGGGTGAAAACATTCTTCTCACTCTACCCAACTAATTCACCGAATAACGATTACCCTTCATATTTCCTACTGAAGGACCGCTGGCTGTTCTCTCGCTACCTGCTGCCTAATGTTCATCTTATCCTACCTGTCACTATTTGTATATACGATCAGCTAAGATACTTGGAGCCGATCCCAGTCGCCACGCGGTCTAAAGCGTGGGTCTGCAGCCACTCGCTTTCTGGGATTGTGGGTTCGAATCCCGCCGTGGTCATGGATGTCTGTCTGTAGCGAGTGTGGTGTGTTGTCAAGTAGAGGTCTCTGCTTCGAGCTGATCACTCGTCCAGAGGAGTCCTACCGACTGTGGTGCGTCGAACGAAGTCTGATTATGAATACTGGACAATGAAGAGGCCTTGGCCCACTGGGGCTGTTGGGCCAAGGTAAGAAAAGTACTTGGACATAAACTTTCAGCCCTGACCTTGCAAGTTAATTATCAATGGAGTGGACATCTGGGTCAAAAGGAATGTAGTCCCTTGGCTGTCGTTAAGAAAGTCAGTTAAATGACGCAGCCTTTCTGGGAAACAGGACGATTTTCCATGCCTCGTGCTTTAACTTGGACGTTTTATAGAACAAAACTAAAAACAGGGGAATTATGCAGCGCGGTGTTGTGTATTGTAATAAAACTGCAGCTAAACGTGCGCTGTTACATTCAGCGCTGTCAGAATCACATCTTCGGCAGAATCAAGCCATCATTTTTGTTGTTGTTTTCAGTTATGACCAACTTTGACACTTCACAAAATGGAATAAATTAAAATGCCAACTTGATGCAACAAGGCAATTTTATTGATGTATTCTTAGCTCGACATGTTTTGGGTACATACGCCCATCATCAGGAATATTAGATTTTGTGTAGCAGCATACGGTTTTCTGCATCGAGTTTTTGGATGGGTGGTGGTCTTGACAGCCGCTGCGTAGGTCGTGTTTACGGTGCGGATGGTGCCGTGCGGCACCATCCGCACTTTATTTCATGAGGCAGATGCACGGTCAAACAATCCTCACGTTCACAAAGTATCGCCTATTCCATCAGCTATAATTGTTCTGCAACCTGCAGCGCACATCATCGTGTTCCACTAATTTCCACATAAATGACTTAGCCCTTATAATCAGTCGGTAGCCAAGTCTATTGAGTTCATTGGTTTCTAATCTCGTTTTAGCCGGCAGGAGGACGCAGGTCATGTGACATAAATATAAAAAGAGAAAGTTGGACTTCTATATGGAAAATTTATTTAGGAAAATATTGGTAAATTTTACTTGTGCTTAATATTTAGACTGCTCCATAGTTAAACTGTTAAAATGGCCTTAAGGTGAAAAACTGCGTAACAACAGACGTACTGTTGTAACCCACGTATGGGCTCTCTTGTCCACTGGAACTAGCAGCTGGACATTATTTTCGCTTGACTCAGTTTTTTTCTACGAAATGCCCAGACATTTATTCTTTCTCCTAAATATATTGGATTATTAATTAAATTGAACACAATTTAAATTGTATGCAACTTTTACTCTGTATGTAATAACATCACAGTGAAAGGAATTCTTTACGTCTTTACGTTTTATTCATTTAACTCGAATACTGACTGACTCCTACTGCATGTTCAGAAACTTTGTCCTCTAATCTCGAATATCGCCTTTTCCTGAAATTCTTTAGTCCCTCTCAATTGCCAAGTATATAAATGACTGAAACTCTATCTCCGCCCCGCCTCTATACCTTCTTGGTGTGGACGGAGAAACTTTGCTTTTACCCTCACTTTTATCTCCAAACAAATATCCGTGTAGTAAAATTAACTCCCGATGACTTTTTCCACATTATTGACAATTAATTATACAGAAATAACTTTCCATTGGAGCTACAAGAGGCACTAATTGAAAAACTACTTACTAATCAATCAGTAAACAATCCCTATGCTGTTGGGCATGTTCACAAAATTAAAATTATCTTAATTCCTTTTTTATATGACACTGAATAAATATCCGATGAATATGTACTGTATGAATTTGATTTTATGACTTCTGCACCTCCGTTACAGGGAACTTAGTTTGCTTGCTTATTTCAGACACCCGAGAGACTGGCTTCTTGAACGCGATCACGGCAGCCGGCGTCACGTTTGCCGTTACTCGAGCCTGCACGATGGGCGACCTGATGGAGTGCAGCTGTGACAAATCTACTAGAGGTAATGAAAGGTGACCCATTGACGCAGACGACATCCACAGTCTGATGTGGGCGTAGTATTTCGCCTTCCGTTCTGGGCACAAACTTTTGATATTAGTGATCCTGCTTAGCGTTACTTACTGTCAACCGTTGAAGTTTTTCAAAGGGCGAAAGAAGAAAGATTATTTTTAAAAATCTTTAAAAATTAGACGCCACTCATGAACAAGGCATGTAATTAGGCATAATGAGTTTGTAGTAAATATCCTTGAAGGAGCAATATCCGGAAAAAAGGACGTGGGAAGACCTCGACTAAAATACTTAAAGTAAGTAGCCAGAAACACAGGAGCTGACAGTTATAGAGCAATGAAAAACTGGCTTGCAACAATTCCAGATGGAAAGCCGCCAACCAATGAAAAGACTGAAGGAAAAGAAGAAGTCTATCACCCAGTTCACAGACTGCAAGTTTTGAACTGCGAACTCTTACAGAAAAGTTCTGCACTCTTCGCCAGGGTGATCAAAATTCGGAAGATTATGTGGCTCGATATCTACCATGACTGGGAGAAATGAGAAATGTCTACTTATTGTAGTCAGAAATCCTGACAGGTACCAGTATCACTTGAATGGCTTACGCATAGGTAGGCCTAAGGTACTGTTAATTGGATATTCAAGTTATTGGAAGAGATTGTGGACAGACTAATGTTGCTCAGAACAGGTGCCATTTGTCAGCTCTTTTGATGGCGGTAAAGAAACTTCCTGCTATAGAAACGGAAAATTGTTCTTGAGTAGCTGAAAAATTTGTGGCTTCTGAAGAAAGATTCTCCAATGAAAGTAAATGGAAAGTATTATTTACTGGGAGATTCTCTGTGGGTGGTTTTGTGTGGGTGTGAGAAATTGTCTATCATTATGAGGGAAAAATATATCTTGCGGGTTTTAAGTATTGGCAATTTCCACAAAATTTCATTTCAGTTCGACATTTATTTACAAGTCCACTTCCCATAACTTTGTGTTAGAAAATCTTTTCATGGGAGCAGCATTTCAGCACTGGAGCAACACTTATGTTTTAACCAATATTAAAGTACGTTCTTGCGCTTAATGTTACATGTCCAAATTATGCCATTCCTATACTTATTTTATATTGGTTGAAATTATAAAAAATGAACAACTATGCTAATTTTTTTTCGTTGCACCTTGCATTCTGCAGTTTATGTAATTACACACACACACACATGCACACACACACACCAACACATGCACACACACACATGCACACACACATGCACACACATACGCACACACATGCACACACACACACATGCACACACACACCAACATATGCACACACACCAACATATGCCCACACACAAACCAACATATGCACACACACACACCAACATATGCACACACACACACACCAACATATGCACACACACCAACATATGCACACACACACACCAACATATGCACACACACACA
>Ga0123355_10010103_pt1 | contig 14424 bp, 12 predicted proteins | sample TergutEmb28metaG_3_FD_89872 | JGI IMG/M metagenome (GOLD analysis project Ga0123355, IMG submission 89872) | Embiratermes neotenicus P1 segment gut microbial communities from Petit-Saut dam, French Guiana - Emb289 P1 | ecosystem: Host-associated > Arthropoda: Insects > Digestive system > Gut ...
ATCATGGGAGCAAGCCGAAACACGCATGACTGAACTTGCGATCAGTCAAGTTTTTGAAAAAATTGGTATTCAGAACACTGATGTTGATATTGCGTTTGGTGGTGACTTAGTTAATCAATTGGTTCCTACCCATTATGCCATGCGGATGTTCGATATTCCCTTTATTGGGGTCTATTCCGCTTGCGCAACCGCAATAGAGGCTCTTGCGCTAGCCAGCACTTTTCTTGATAATAATTTGGCAAGCCGAGCATTGACATTTGCTAGCAGTCATAATAATATGGCTGAAAAACAGTTTAGAATGCCCGTCGAATATGGTGGTCCTAAGGGGGATACGGCGCAGTATACAGCCACCGGGGTAGGTGCTAGTATTATATCTACTACACCAGCAGATGTTAGAATAGAATCTGCGACAGTTGGTGTCATCGTTGATGCTATGCAAAAAGACCCCGCTGATATGGGATCTGCTATGGCTCCTGCTGCTGCTCATACTATCGGCAGACATTTGAAAGAACTTGGGCTCAATTCCAATTATTACGACTTGATTTTAACTGGGGATTTGTCGAGTATTGGAAGCCCAATATTAATAGATTTACTGAAACGGGATGGTTATGATATTGAAAGTCGACACAATGATTGTGGAAAAATGCTTTATTATGATCATCAACCTACTTTCGCTGGGGCTAGTGGAGCTGGCTGTGTCAGTATTGTTACTTTCAGTTATATTGTGGAGATGTTGCGAAGGTCGAAGTTAAACAAGGTCTTGGTTGTTGGCACAGGAGCTCTTTTAAATTCATTGATTGTCGCTCAGAAAGAGACGATTCCTTGTATTGCACATGCGGTGGCACTCTGTTCGGACAATATTGGAGGTGGGCAGTGATGATATTTCTATATGCTTTCCTTGTTGGCGGTACAATTTGTGCCTTTGGTCAATTTTTGCTGGATCGTTTTAAGTTAACCCCTGGACATATTGTTTGTTTATTTATTGTCATTGGAGCCGCATTAGATGTTTTCGCTTTATACGACCGTCTAATCAGGTTTGCTGGAGCTGGTGCGCAGTTACCTATTATGAGTTTCGGGCATTCTATCGTTCACGGAGCAATGGAGGCAGCTGAAACAAAAGGAATTCTCGGTATTGCAGGTGGGATGTTTGTTCTGACTGCTGTCGGAATAACATCCGCTATTTTATTTGCATTCTTAACAGCACTTATTTTTAAGCCAAAAAGTTAAGCTAGTATTTTATCAGGGGGGAAATTGTAGAAATTTGCGAGAGAACTTCATACCTGATAGTGTATTAGATTGCAGACGGCTTATATGTTAAAAGCAGACATTTTAGAACCTCTTTTCAGAGGTTTTTCTTATGAAAACGAAAGTCATTTTGTGAAAGCGTATTGAAAAACCAGGATTTGGGAAGGTTTTTTTTTATTTTTTGCGTAATTAATAAGTAAGGGGGTATTTTTGAGTGCCACATTTCGATGGTCGAAAATAAAAACGACACAGAGGAGAATTAAGATGTCAAAGCTTAAAACAATAGAATATTCACCCTTTGATGGGATTAAACAAATTGATAGGAATGAAAGTGAATTTTGGTGCGCAAGGGATTTGCAAGTAGTTCTGCAATATAAGCAATGGAGGAATTTTCATAAAGTTATTGAGCGTGCTATGCTTGCTTGTAAAAACAGTAGCTTTAATATTGGTGACCATTTTGCTGAGGTCAGCAAAATGGTCGAAATTGGCTCAGGAGCATTGAAAGCTGCAATTGATTTTAAACTCACGCGTTATGCTTGTTACCTTATTGTTCAAAACGGTGATCCACGAAAAGAAATCATCGCCTTAGGTCAAACTTATTTCGCAGTTCAAACAAGACGTCAAGAATTGTCGGAATCATTTGATGAACTTGATGAAAATAACAAACGGTTAGTTGTACGTAATCAAATTAGTCAATCCAATCAACTTCTAGCACAAGCCGCATATCACGCAAGCATTACGACTGATAAACAATTTGGTACTTTCCAAAATTACGGCTATCGAGGTTTATATGGTGGCTTGACTGTAGGTGGCATTCATAAACGTAAAGGTTTAAATGAGAAAGAGAAAATTCTTGATTATATGGGGAGTACAGAGTTAGGTGCTAATTTATTTCGCATTACACAAACCGAAGCTAGACTCACAAGAGAAACGATTTCAGAGCGTGATCAAGCTAATCGAATCCACCATGAGGTAGGGAAAAGGATTCGCGGTTTAATGAAAGGCATGAACACTGGACTGCCTGAGAATCTGGCTACGCCAGATAAAAATATTAAGACGATAGAGCGTGAAGAAATCTCTAAGATCAGAAATATTAATCTTCCCTTAATGTTAGATGAATAACGAGATGATGCTGAATGCTAAAAAGTATTGATGCTACAGTTTCTAACCATTTTGCTGAGGCCAGCAAAATGGTTAGAAAAATAATCTTACTAAGATGGTGATTTTTATGAAAAAACAAATTTTAATTTTAGCAATTATTGCAATTGTCGCAATTGGATTTTTCCTTTTCACAAGAAGTTCAAGTTCTAATTCGGGCGCTTTGTTTGAAACTGAAAGGTCAGATTTAGAAGCAGGTGAGCTGGGTAACGAAGATGAAATTGAGGTAGTTGGGGTTGAAATAGAAGAAAACGAATCAGTTCCTGTTCCGCAAGGAAATATTTTCGTCGATGTGCAAGGAGAAGTTGTAAATCCAGGGGTTTTTGAGGTGGATAGTAGTGTTCGGATTGGGTACTTGATTGAGTTAGCAGGTGGATTGACTGATGATGCAAATGTACGTGGGTTGAATCAGGCGGCACGTATTTATGATGAAATGGTGATTTTTGTCCCTCATGTGGATGATGTAAGTGCGATTGTGGTTGAGGGAGAAAATAATAATGAAAGTAATGATGAGCATGTTGATCAGGCTGATGAATCAGGACTGATTTCACTGAATGAAGCAAGTGCGCTAGAATTGCAGTCTTTGCCTGGAATTGGTCCAACTTTATCAGCAAATATTATTGAGCATCGTGAGGAAAATGGTGCATTTTCATCTGTTGATGAATTGGTAAATGTGGCAGGCATTGGTGCTGGAACGTTGGAGAATATTCGTGAATTTGTTAAACCTTAACCGTTTTAAAAGGACTCGGCAGCACTGGATTTATGCCGTTTTTGCAATTGTTTTAGGGATTTTTGTACACGACGGTTTGTTCATTTTACTTCCGTTGCTTGCTTTCTTTTACTTTAGATTTCCGAAAAGTTACTGGGTTTTCCTTCTTGTCTTTGGGGCAAGCTTCATGTTGCTCCATATTGCGACAAGAGAACCTGCTATCCCTTATTTAGATGGCGAGCAAACGACTTATACTGCTGAGGTAATTCGAGTTCGTCGCCGTACGGAAGATCGTCAAACTGCCATTATTGATATCGATGGTGAACGCGCATTTATGACATTGCGTGATACATATCCGCGACTTGTTCCAGGGCAAACAATCGAAATATTTGGGAGACTAACCCAGCCCACAGGTCCGACTGTTCCACATCGCTTTAACTTTAGAACATTCCTACGCAATCAAGGGATTCATTTAACTATACATACTTCTGAGTTGATCGTGACTGAAACAAATTTCTCTCTCTGGCGATTTCAGTACGATCTTGCAGATTGGATACGTGAGCGATTCCCGCCGTTAACATCTTCCTATCTACAGTCTTTCTTTTTAGGATTACGCGACGATATGGATGAAGAAACAATGGATATCTATGGCGATCTTGGGATTTTACATGTTTTTGCTATTTCTGGCGTCCATGTGACCTTACTGACGGGTATTGTCCGTGATGCACTAAAACGTATCGGGTTAATGGATATGATTGTCGATGGTATTCTTGTCCTCTTTTGTATCGTTTTCATCTTTATCACAGGTGGCTCAGTATCAATCATTCGGGCATGCGCAATGGCAATCCTTGCCATGACAAATCGGCGATTAAAACTCGGGTTATCATCCTTTGATATATTTGCCATCGTCTTCATTGCTAATTTTACGCTAAATCCACTTGTTGTCTACCAGCGTGGCTTCCAATTTTCGTACTGGATTGCATTTGTACTTATCTGTTCACGCCCTACCCTACGTGGACTTACACCAGTACGTGCCCGCCTAGCTATCGTGTTCCTTGCGAGAATGGCATCAATCCCGATTGCAGTATCATCTGGATACGAAATAAATGTTACATCTTATATCGCTAATCTTGTACTCGTTCCACTCTTGATGCAAATTATCATCCCTGCTCTACTGATTACAATATTTCTGCCCTTTCTCTCTTCCTTAACAGATTTCTTACTAAGCGCTTTCGAATATCTTAATGGATTCCTTCAGCCATTTCTAAATACTAATATCCGCTTTGGATCTGTTCCGATACTAGTCGTTATTCTGCTCTTAGTGCTCTTACTTGCAAGTTGCTACTTCTATGAAAAACATAAAAAGCTATGGATTCGACTAGCTCTGATCGGGTTGTACGTCCTAGTACTAGAAGCAAACAGAATCTGGCAACCCTATTCAGCAATTACTTTCCTTGATGTTGGACAAGGAGATGCTGCTATCATTAGAAGTCCTTATCAAGCATGCACCATTGTTATTGATACAGGAAGTGATGTAAGTAGAGTTCGTAGTGATAACCCGTCAATTTTTTCTAACACATTAGAGCCCTATCTACTGGGATCTGGTGTTAGAAATATTGACTTTCTGATCCTGACTCACGAGCATTACGACCATATCGGTGAAGCAATCGCGCTCTTGAATCGTTTTAATGTGGAAAATATTATCCTCAGTGAAGCAGAACATGATCATCAAATGCAGGCAATTGTCGAAGAAGCTGGGAGACTTAACATTCCAATCCATATGGCACGCCCCCTTGATACATTCACTTGTGGAAATCAAGTTTATACGTTTGTTCACGATGAAATTGATAGTTTAGATGTGAACGAAGATTCACTTGTTATAACGGTCGAGATTGATGGTTTCAACGTCTTATTAACTGGTGATATTGGTCATGTCACTGAACCAGCTGTTCTTGCAAATAATCACTTATCTGTTATCCACGCATATCAAGTAGCCCATCACGGTTCACGTCATTCAAATTCGCCAGAATTCATGGATGCTTTAAACATTCGATATGCTGTTGTTCAAGCTGGACACAGAAATTTTTATGGTCATCCACATGGTGAACTATTTGATGTAACTGATGAACTTGGAATTCCAGTATTAAATACGATTGATCATGGAACGGTCCAGTTTAGAGTACGTAGCGGGAATTATCAAATTCATATTTGGTCGTTTGAATGATAAAGCCATATGAAAAAATGGTATCACCCTAAAAGGCGAATACCATTTTTTATTATTTAATTGTTTTGTTATTCTGTAGCTTCAACAGTATTGTCTTGAACTAAGTGCCCCAATGTTTCTGGCGCTTTTTTAGCAGTTGTCACGAATAGCGCGAATAATGCTAATGCAAATACAATACCTATGATATTAGAGATCAGCTCGCCGCTATCGCGCTCACCTAAACGGAAGCCTTCTGATGCTTGAAAAATGTAAGAAACAGATGCATAGCTGAGTAATGTTGCTGGAAGTGTTGCAATCCAATGAAGTTTCTTGCGAGTAGCCAAGTATCTTGCGCCTACCCATAAGGCGATAGCAGCAATTGACAAGTTAGACCAAGCGAAGTAACGCCAGATAATACCGAAGTCAACCCACGTTAACACATAAGCAACAGCGAAGATTGGAATTGAAATTAGAACACGGTTCATAACTTTTGATTGATCCCACTTGAACGCATCAGCAAACATTAGACGTACACTTCTAAATCCTGTATCAGCACTTGTGATTGGGAAGATGATAACAGCCGTAAAGATTAACGCAGTAGCAATCCATGATGGTAATAACGTGTTTGCCATATAGTCAACAGTACCACCTTGACCACCTAAAAGTGCAATCTGAGTTACCATGTCGCCATCTGCATTTTGATGTAGAACAAATAAGTTGTCACCAAGGATTGCTAATGTGATAGCACACCAGATTAAAGCAACAATACCTTCGATGATCATTGATCCAAAGAATACACGCTTTGCATCAGTTTCTTTTCCAATACAACGTGCCATCATTGGTGACTTTGTAGCGTGGAATCCAGATACTGCACCACAGGCAATTGTTGTAAAGATGAATGGGAAGAATGATTGCCCTTGTGGTTGAAGGTTTTCAAGTCTAAATTCCATCATTGAGAATCCACCATCACCCAAATTAAAGAATAGAGCGATTAATAAGGTGATACATGCTAATAACATTGCAACTGATAGGGGAGGGAATAATTTTGCAATTAATGCCTCAACTGGTACAATAGTTGCGAATACATAGTAAGCAATGATGATTAAAACCCATACCCACTGACCACCTAAGTTAATACGACCTTGTAACCAAGCAGCTGGAGCCATTGTAAACGTAACCCCTACTAATACTAATAGGATGAACGTGAACGCTAACATGAACTTTTGCGTATGTCTACCTAAGTAAAGACCTACAAGCTCAGTGATAGAAAGTCCATCGTGTTTCATCGAGACATATCCGACTAAAAAATCGTGAACAGAACCTACAAATAAACACCCGAATGTAATCCAGATGAACGCAATAGGTCCGAATAACGCACCTAGGATTGCACCAAAGATTGGTCCTAAACCAGCGATATTTAAAAACTGAGTCAGAAGAACTTTCCACCAAGGTAATTCAACGTAGTCAATCCCATCCTCAAGTCTTTTTGCTGGCGTTAAATTAGCATCATTTGGTGCTAAAATTTTGTCGACAAATGTTCCGTAAAGGAAATAACCTCCTACTAGAATCGCGACGCATACAAGAAATGTAATCATAATAAAAAAACTCCTTTCTAAAATATTTTTACCCGTATGAGACAAAATTATACCTCACTTGACTGCTATATTAGCATAAATTTCACAATTCGTCAAGGGTTTTCATTAAACTATTTTCGATAAAGTACTTATTTGGGTTAATTTTCTTATATTATGACCATTTTTACTTCGAAATATCGACTCACTAAAAGTGAAGCAGATTAAAAATTATGTTTTTTTGGTTGATTATTTTTCCAGTTTAGGGTATAATATAATTCATTACGATTCAAAAAGTACGATTCAAAAAGGTGATAGTCATGACTGAAGTTTTTGATATGAATATGAATGATTTATTTGGTGAAGAGTCTGAGTTTATTGAGAGCTTACAAGGTGCCCTTGAGGACTTAGGTGTTGAGATTGATGCTACTTCACTTGCAACTATTTTGCATGAGTATGAGATGGTTAAAATGGATTTTTTAAAAGCTCATATTATGAAGTTGCTTGAGGATCGTGGTGGTGATTTTGAAGATGGTCCTGTTAAAGTTGTTGTATCTCAATCGGGAATCGACTTTGAATCAGTCGATCAAGATGATGAGCTCGTAGATACTACTATTATTTCATAAAACGGCACTTATTTTAACTAATTGTGCTGTTTTTTTGTTACCCTTTCATATTTTAAATGTGAAAGGGTTTTAATCGCGGTTAGGTTATTGATTTTTACTGGAGAAAAGGTTATAATATTAATTGTAATTAATCCTTATTAGATTTCGACATCAGTACTAATAAGGATGTTGAGCAATCACACATAAAATACATGCTTTCTATCCATAATAGTTTATGCCACTTTATTTGCATGTCATTAATGTGTATTGTGAAAATTTTCGTGGTTAAAATCATATTTTATAGGAGGTAACAAAATGAAAGCTTGGCAAGATTTTAAAGGTGCTGAATGGCGAAATAAGATCGACGTTCGTGACTTTATTGTAAACAACATGACTGTTTATGAAGGGGATGACTCTTTCTTAGCAGATGCTACTGAAGCAACAACTAAACTGTGGGATCAGGTGATGGATCTGACTACACAGGAGCGTGAGGCTGGTGGTATCTTAGATTTAGATTCAAAGATCGTTTCTACTATTGTTTCTCATGATGCTGGGTACTTAAATAAAGACCTAGAGAAAATCGTAGGTGTCCAAACTGATAAGCCATTTAAACGTTCTTTGATGGTATTCGGTGGAATTAAGATGGCTGAGAGCTCAGCAACAGCTTATGGATTTGAAGTGGATCCTGAAGTTTCTAGAATTTTCACTGATTACAGGAAAACTCACAACCAAGGTGTATTCGATGCTTACACTACTGAAATGCGTGCAGCTAGAAAATCTGGTGTTATTACTGGTTTACCTGATGCTTATGGTCGTGGACGTATCATTGGAGATTATCGTCGTGTTGCTTTATACGGTGTCGATCGCCTAATGAAAGAAAAGTATGCTGATTGGAATACTACTCGCAAAACAATGGATGAAGAAACAATCCGTTTGAGAGAAGAAATTTCTGAACAATATCGTTCTTTAGGTGAATTAAAGCAAATGGCTGCTACTTATGGATATGACATTTCAGGTCCAGCAGAAACAGCTAAGGAAGCGATCCAATGGTTATACTTTGGCTACCTAGCAGCAATTAAAGAGCAAAATGGTGCAGCGATGTCAATTGGTCGTATCTCTACTTTCTTGGATATTTACATTGAACGTGATCTTAAAAACGGTGTGATGACTGAGGTAGAGGCTCAAGAAATGCTTGATCATTTCATTATGAAATTACGCCTTGTTAAATTCGCTAGAACGCCTGATTATAATGCATTATTCTCTGGAGATCCAACTTGGGTAACTGAAGCTATTGCTGGTATGTGTAGTGATGGACGTCCGATGGTTACTAAATCATCATTCCGTTTCTTACATTCTTTAGATAACTTAGGTCCAGCTCCTGAGCCAAATCTAACTGTATTATGGTCAACTAGACTTCCTAAAGCATTCAAAGATTATTGTTCAAAGATGTCGATTAAAACTTCTGCAATCCAGTATGAAAATGATGATATCATGATGGCAATGTATGGTGATGATTATGCTATTGCATGTTGTGTGTCTCCAATGAAAGTTGGTAAGCAAGTTCAATTTTTCGGAGCCCGAGCTAACCTTGGTAAAGCTTTGTTGTATGCAATCAATGGTGGTGTAGATGAGCAAACGAAAGAACAAGTAGGCTTGCATTGGCGTCCGCTACTTGATGAGGTTTTAGATTACGATAAAGTAATGGAAAACTTCAATGAGGTTTTAGATTGGTTAGCTGAATTATATGTAAATACATTAAATGTTATTCATTATATGCATGATAAGTATTGCTATGAGCGCATTGAAATGGCACTTCATGACACTGATGCTCAAAGAATCTCAGCAACTGGTATCGCAGGTCTTTCAGTAGTAGCTGACTCATTATCGGCAATCAAGCATGCAAAAGTTAAACCAATTCGTGATGAAGATGGTCTTGCAATTGATTTCGAAATTGAGGGTGACTTCCCGAAATTTGGTAACAATGATGATGCAGTAGACGCAATCGCTGTTGATCTTGTTGATAGCTTCATGAAGAAAATCCTTCAATACAAAACTTATCGAGCAGAAATCCAGACGCAGTCTGTATTAACAATTACTTCTAATGTGGTTTACGGTAAGAAGACTGGTAACACACCTGATGGGCGTCGTGATGGTGAGCCATTTGCTCCAGGTGCGAATCCAATGCATGGACGTGACACAAGTGGTGCAGTAGCATCTATGTCATCTGTTGCTAAACTACCATTTGTATCTGCACAGGATGGGATTTCAAATACATTCTCATTAGTACCAGATGCATTAGGTAAAACTGACGCAGAACAAATCAACAACTTATCAGCTGTCCTTGATGGATATATGGCTAAGAAAGGTCATCACTTAAATATTAACGTATTTAATCGTGAAACTTTAGAAGATGCAATGGCGCATCCTGAGAAGTATCCACAGTTAACAATCCGTGTATCTGGATACGCTGTAAACTTTATTAAATTAACAAAAGAACAACAGATGGATGTTATTAACCGTACAATGCATGGCAATATGTAATTAATTAGTGCACTTCTTTCATAAGATAAATTAAAGGGTGGGAATTTAATCTCCCGCCCTTTTCCCTTATAAGTGCTAATTCCCTCATAAGAGAATTAATAATTTTGACTCGTCTTGTCAAAACTATAATAAAGAGGTGTTATTATGTCAAAAATTGGTTATATTCATTCGATTGAAACATTCGGTAATGTCGATGGTCCTGGAATAAGGTTTATCTTATTCTTACAAGGCTGTACATTGCGCTGCAAATACTGTCATAACCGTGATTCTTGGAAGCTAAATGCAGGTAAAGAGATGACAGTTGATGAAGTGCTGAAAGAAGTTTTGAAATATCGTGAATTTTTCGATGCATCGGGTGGTGGTATTACTGTCAGCGGTGGTGAACCACTCATTCAGCTGCCCTTCTTAATTCACCTTTTTAAAGCATGTAAAAAGTACGGCATTCATACTAATATTGACACAAGCGGTGGTATTCTCTTAACAAAGCGAACTGCTCCATTATTAGCTGAATTGCTTGAATATACAGATCTTGTCATGTTCGATGTCAAACTTATGGATCCTAAAGGGCATAAAGAATTAATCGGTACTCCAAATAAACATATATTAGCTGTCGGACGATTTGTTGCAAACTCTGGTACTCCATTGTGGATTAGGCGTGTTATCGTTCCTGGATTATCAGATTCAGAAGAAGATTTAAAAGCAACAGCTGAGTATATTAAAGAACTTAATAAAATTGGCACTGTTGAAAAAGTTGAAGTCTTAGCCTATCACCCAATGGGCGAGCACAAATGGGATGAACTTGGTCTTGAATATCCACTAAAAGGTCAGCGGACACCGACTAAAGAAGAAGTCGTAAGAGCAGAAAAGATTTTAAAAGCAGGACTCGAATGATCGATCGAAATCCTGCTTTTCTCTTAGGTAAAAATAAATTTTTTGATCACATCAACAATCCCATTATCATCATTAGACCTAGTCACATAATCAGCAACAGCCTTAACCTCATCGATAGCATTACCCATTGCAACGCCAAAACCAGCATATTTGACCATCTCAATATCATTAAATCCATCCCCACAGGCTACCATATCCACAGGTGTATACCCGAGGGTTTTTAACAACCTCCCAAGGGTTGCAGCCTTATTAACTCCCTGCGGCATCACCTCTAAGAAAAATGGCATTGAGCGACAAATACTAAACCTGTCACCCAACGTCTCGATATATCGCTTTTCAACTTCAGCGATGACCTCAGGCATTCCAGTCGATAATGTTTTAATGGTCTGATTAACAACAGCTTTTTTAAAATCATCCGTTGTTTTAAGTGGCATCATGTTAATATCTGACTCAATTTGGATATATTCATCATGATCCTCAGTGATGATATCCCTGCCATCGTAAGCCATAATACTTACATTATTATCCTTTGCGAGATCATAGATTTCATGAGCTTCTTCAGGGGTTAAATAGACTTCGTGAATCACTTCTCCTGTCTTCATATTTGTAATGCGTCCACCATTGTATGATAATACAAATCCACCGAATTTTTCTAGTTCTAATTCCTTTGCAAGACTCATCATGCCAGGTGTTGGACGCCCAGAAGCAAGTACAACTTTTAACCCCTTCTCTTGGGCTGCAATTAACGCATCTCTCGTCTCGGGTAATATTTTATGTTTAGATGATACTAATGTACCATCAATATCTAATGCGATCATTTTGTATTTCATTTTCAAACGCCACCTATTGCATATTTTTCTTAACTTTATCTTTTAATGCTGTTAACTTCTCAGCATCATAATCCTCCATGTTGTTCACAAACCTAATTCCAAACTTATCATCTCCATATCTTGGTATCAAATGAACATGGTAATGAAGTACTGTTTGCCCAGCTGATTTCCCATTATTACTTACTATATTAATCCCACTACAACCGTAGGTTTCCTTTAAAGCGCGCGCGATTTTCGGCACAACGGAAAACACCTGTTCCATCGCGGATGATTCCATTTCGAAGATGTCGTTCCTGTGGATCTTAGGAATGATCAGCGTGTGTCCTTCTGTTGCTTGGGAGATGTCCAAAAATGCTAAAACATGCTCATCTTCATATACGATGTGCCCTGGAATAACACGTGCAATAATTTTACAAAAAATACAGTCTTTCATCATGCCACCACCTATTTTTTTAATTCAATCTATGGTATTATTATAACAGATATTATTCTATTTTGAAAGGTTGTGCAACATGATCACATCACCAGGTTGGAAAAAATTAATCGATACCGAAGCAGCAAAGCCATATATGAAACAATTAAAGCAACATCTTTTAAAAGATTACAATACACGCACCGTTTATCCGAATCACAAAAATATTCTAAAAGCATTAGAAGTGACGCCACTTGAAGAAGTCAAAGTCGTGATTCTCGGGCAAGATCCTTACCATGGTCCAGGGCAAGCGCATGGTCTTTCTTTTTCTGTGCCAAATGGCATTAAAATACCGCCGTCACTTTTGAATATTTTTAAAGAATTAAGTACAGATTTAAATGTGCCACAACCTTCCAGTACAGATCTGACGCCTTGGGCTGAACAAGGGGTGCTACTCTTGAATACAACTTTAACTGTTCTAGGTGGAAATCCTATGTCACATGCGAATCTTGGTTGGGAAACTTTAACTGATGAAATTTTACAATGCATTAATGATGAAAAAGAAGCAGTTGTTTTTATTCTTTGGGGTGCTCATGCACAGAAAAAGATGAAGTTCATCGATCAAAGTAAACACCTCATTATCAAATCACCTCATCCATCTCCGCTTTCTGCTCATCGTGGATTCTTCGGTAGCAAACCTTTCTCAAAAACGAACGAGTATTTGGTTAGCAAAAATTTTCAGCCGATAAATTGGGAATTACTGCAGGAGTAGTGGTATTTCTGCAAATAGTTTCTATAGTTCTCGAAAGTCCACAGACTATTTGATGGTCACGATTTATGTGGTTAAATCAAAGGTTAAGTTGAAGACTTATGAAGTCAAACTAAAAAAGGAATTGTTGTCTTAGCTAGACAACGATTCCTTTTTTATAGTTCACTAATCGTTCTTCCAATTACAGCCTCAGGGTTAACGAATTCTCCACTCTGGATCACTTCCAAATGAACAACATTTCCGGAATCCGGTTCTAAGCGCGAAACTCCTGTTACACCTAATTCTTGACCTTGCGTTACATTATCACCAGTTGTTACACTCACGTTATACACCCCTGTTAGAACTGTTTGCAATCCTTCTTCATGGTCAATTGTAACAATCGTCCCACGTACTGGATCATCATCAATGACCGATGAAATAGTCCCCGATAGTGGCGCAATGACATTCACCACATCATCATTTACACACGCAAAACTCAAACCTTGCGAGGGATGGCTATATTTTCCATTTCCTACTTGGAAGAAGAAAATACTGCTTGCAAGTGCTGCTGCATCTTCTGATGTCTCGTCAAAGAACGTCGTCATTACATTAAAACTATCTGTATCGACCGGCGCTACAAAGATTTCTGGTGTCGCAACGGTTGGTACGTCCATAGGATTAAATACTGGCGCTGTTCTTTCTGGATCATCAGGCGATGCTACTGGCACAGGTGTGTCCGATGTAGTTGTTCCTGTGATTTGAATCCACGCAAATACTGAGCTTACTCCTAATAGTGCGATCAGTGCAAATGTCACTAGATCGGCTTTCTTAAAAAACCTTTTGATTCTTTTCATTTCTTATCACCTCGCACATATCATGAGCAAGATGATAAAGTTTTATTCATCATTCATAAAGTTTTTTTCCACTAGCATCACATTTTGGTAGAAATGTTGAAGAATCTCCACATAATCATGTCCATTTCGCGCCATTTCGTTAGCACCATGTTGACTCATACCAACCCCATGTCCATGTCCATAAGTTGTGAAGGTGATACCCCTTCTCGAATTGGTAATGCTGAAGGCTGCCGATCGCAATCCGAGAATTTCTCTAACTTCATGTCCTGTATATATCTTGGCGCCAATTGCTACTTCAATGATATTTCCACCCTCGCTGTACTTTAACACCGAAATGTTGTCTTCTGTTATCGAGTGGTCGTCAAAAGCTTCCCTTAGCTCATCAATGGTGAACCTTTCTTCGACGGCAAAATTATCATGATCTTCATAGCCAGTGCTTGCAACTGATCGTAAATAGGGTCTTGCGGTTTCAAATACATCTTCAGAGTTTTCCGTCGCCCCGCTACTCATTGCGAAAAACATCGGCGTAATTAATTCATCGTCATAGGTTAAAACAATCCCGCGCGTTGACATGACTGCTTCTTGGATTGTTGCGTAATGGATGTCAAAATTATCGCCCCAACGTTCTCTTAATTGGTCATCATCTAAAAACACTTG
>Ga0123355_10010104_pt1 | contig 14424 bp, 7 predicted proteins | sample TergutEmb28metaG_3_FD_89872 | JGI IMG/M metagenome (GOLD analysis project Ga0123355, IMG submission 89872) | Embiratermes neotenicus P1 segment gut microbial communities from Petit-Saut dam, French Guiana - Emb289 P1 | ecosystem: Host-associated > Arthropoda: Insects > Digestive system > Gut ...
ATTATATACCATGTTTAAAATATTCAGTACATGTATTTGTTGAATAAATACATAAAATGAAACTTTAGAGGTTAGCGGTGTGGTACGACCACTATAGTAGTCGTTAGGCGTCAAAGGGTTAATCTCTTTTGCTCGTCAAGGGATGCCCCGTTCTTTCGGCATCTTCAACAGAGGTCATTTTGTAGGTGTGCCAAAATCGGCGATGGAACAACGCACCTTTTTGCCTAACAAAGCATTACGCAACGATTATACATGCCACAGTCTTATTCCAAGCAGGAAATGACCAGGTAGATCCAGCTGTGTCTACGTGTAGCGGTAGAATCTTGTGCTAGCAACAGCAGTGTCATCTCGCGATCAGTCCAGAAAGTATTTGCTCTCATCACGTATCAGTTAAAATTTCGCGCAAAATTTCAATGTCTTCCTTAAAGTTTGCTGTTCAAATGCTGTCAGCTCTCCATTATTTGGACTGACGCTGCCTAAACTGCAGTAGAAGAAACGTGAAATAATCATTTACGTTGTTTGGTTTACTTAACGGCGTTAGGGCGGACCGGGATAGTGTAGTCGGCATAGCGACTTGCTATACGCTTGACGGTCCGGAGATTGAATCCCGGTAGGGAGGAGATTTTCTGCACCCTTTCAGACGGGCCCCAGGCCCATTCATCCTCTTATACGATACACACCGGGTCATGCCCGGGACTAAAGCGGCTGGTTCGTTGTGTTAACCACCCATCCCCATCTAGTGCCGAGGTTAGAGGAAGAGTAGAATTATACCTTCTCTCTGTGCCTTCATGGCAGTTTATAGAGTGACATTTACCTCTTTACCTTTTACTGAAACACGTCATCATTAGCGCAGATGGTAGTGAAGAATGATTACCAGCCGTGTTTTGAGAATTCTTTCCAAATTTGTCTGGAGGGAATGAGGAAAGCCACGAAATCCCCAATCAGAATAGGTCTCAGAGCCGATATTTGAACCCTGGACTTCTTTAATACGAATCAGGAACGCTACCCACTGACCCTAACGTGGCCATTCCGTCAGCCTACCTTCCTACTGGCTCCCTTTGTATCAAGACAAGTAATCTATTGTTAAGGGTTCTTGAAGGGAATCGTTAAATGTCATATGAACCGAATTTCAAATAACTCACCTAAAATGAAAAACATAGATCCCGACTGATTTTCGGCAGGTGCTGACGGTTCGAATCTTTGAAATTCCGGGATAAAAATGTCGATTACTATGCATGGACTGAACGACCGGGCTTCATTTCACAATACTAGTTACTTTCCGTCTTTTAAATTTCTGGGAAGCTCCCAGCCACTGCAGAGTGGGTGCCAAGGAATGTCTCTCTGGGGATAAAGCATCTGGGGCCTAACTGTGCCTACACACCTCCATCTCCTCTTGCAGTTGAGTATGTAGAGCTATATCAAGTGATAACGTCTTTTTGCAAGTTTCAGTCACAATATTATGTGCATTTCTCATGTCCCCATACGTACTCTATGTTGTGTCTTAGTACTTACTCCATGGTGCAGAGTCCTTCTTGAGAAGCTAACTGGTTTGCAGCTAGTCAAGAAACTCCCCGCATTTCACGGAACCCGAAGGTTCATTACCGCACTCACAATCCCCCGCCACCTGTCCCTATCCTGGGCCAGCCCAATCCAGTCCATATACCCACATCCCACCTCCTGGATGTGTCTTAGTACACCTAGTGTTAATATTATTGCTGTTATGACAAAATGAATGATACTAATTTGAGACCAGCCTCGTGGTCTAGTGGTCAGAGTCTCTGCCTACTAATCATGAGGTCCCGGGTTCGATTCCCGGTTCTACCGTGGGAATTTTCCCTGAAGGGGAGGATTCCCGCGGTGGTCTGGGTAGGTTAGTAGAAGTTAGGTTTAAGGGCCCTCCTGGCACTACATTCTCCTATATCACCACTCATATCATTTGGGACAACGTAACCGCGCCTCATGGGCGTCCCAAACTCAGAAGTCGGTTACACTTCTGCCATGCCCAGGAAGGAAGACCGCGAAGTCCACAAGGACATGTGGGGCATTGGAAAAAAAAAATGATAGTAATTTGAAACCCAGAAGAACAGAGTGTTGTGTTCCACAGCTGAGGATATGCCGACAGGGTGACATGTAGTGGCAGTTACCCGAGTTCCTCTGAATATGCAGGCTGCGCATATGGAATTATAACAGAGTTCCATTAACATTATACGCCCCAGAGCCTTTATTAAATTTCTAGAGAAGATGAGCCAATATAGTCTCTCTAGGCCGCAGTGGCGTCGCTACGGATGTAACCTGCGCAGAAGTTCGTGAATTTAATTAAAGTAAAATTCCTTAGTTCGTCATTTTACGACTAGACAACTTTGGTGACATTTGGCACTGGTATTTCGACTTATTGTACTTTAGTGAAAAGTTTACGATAGTTGAACACTGTCTCTTTAGCTGTAGTGGCTCTGGTCGTCGCGAAAATGGAATGTTACGAGAAATTCCGGCACCTCTGAAGAACAAAAAGAAAAGTACTGCGGAACTTGAGGGCTACGGTTTTCTTCACATCTGCTGTGGGTATAAAAACGTTGTTAAAAGAATTTGCTTCTTTCGAAACGTGACGACAACTGTGCGTGGCTTTGTACTGTACACTTCACGTGTCTCGAAAGAGTAACTGTTAGCAAATCAGTAATGTGAAACTGTCGTTTTGAAAATGTACGTTTTTACACTTGAAACGGTTCATTTCACATTATGAGTTCCTCTCCACTAGTTAGTGTGCGTTATTTATACCATTTACATTTTGAAATTGTGGGCCGGGTAACTCAGTCAGTATAGCGACTGACTACGGGCTGGATGGTCTGGGATCGAATCCCGTTGTGGACGAGATTTTCCGCCCGTCCAGACCGGCCCTGGGGCCCAACCAGCCTCCTGTAAAATGGGTACCGGGTCTTTCCCGGGGGTAAAGTGCGGCCGGGGCGTGCTACTGACCACTAACCCCCTCCTAGTGCCGCGGTCATGGAAGAGTAGAGCTATACCTCTACCCACCCTCTGGGCCACACCGGTCCTGTAACGGGATCACTTTACTTTTACAGTTTTGAAATTAACACCCCACTTTCTGTTTGTTCAGTACTTCTCCCTTGCATTTACTAACGCTCTGCTTTAGCTATTCAAGTCTGTGATTTCCTCCTACGGTGTTTGCCAATGATATTTGTTTACGCCTCGCGTTTTTCTTGACGTGCCAATTTTCTCCCCATTCCATTTTTGCTTTGGATATTAGGGCGTACGTCCCGTGTTGTCTTGACGTCGCTCGAACATCTTTCCCGTCACACGCTCCATTATCCCGCGGACGTCGACAGCAACGTGACGTCGAGACACTTGGTGAGTGGATTGTGCAAATAGGCCGGAGAGTGTCTGTCATTCTTACGGAGACTGCATACTGTCGATATGACAGCTCTCTGTCTGAACACTTTTAAATCCGAAGCTCATGTGACTAATGTACAAAATTCAGCTTCCACCTCATAGAAAACAGTATGTCAGCATTATAAAGTCCGACCAGTTAATGCTGCTAGGGAGATAATGGCCGTTTATTGTGAGTACCTTACAGAACACACACATACACTATGCGGGCAAAATTCAGTGTTTGCTTCTAACTGACACAATTGGTAGACCTGCATGCAGTATCTGTTGTGCTTAAAAAGTTTATCTAAATAGTTATTTTCCCTCTTGGCGCTGGAGTTGCTATTCGTGCATCATACTATCAATAGGACACACGTGTACAAACACGTGTAGAGCAGCGTGTAGAGTGTGGGTTTTACGTTCATTTCGTGGCGTATTAATTTACCGTACAATTAAATTGCCTGTTACAACATATTGTTGTATGGATGTGGCTTTTAGGCGCGTTCTCAAAATTGCGAAAAGCGATTATTAGTTTCACCTTGTCTGTCCGTCCGTGTGTCCCCATGGAACAACTTGGCTCCCACTGGACGGATTTTCATGAAACCTGTTGTTTTAGTATTTTTTCGAAAACACGCCGATAGAATATAAGTGTCATTAAAATCGGAAAGGAATAAAAGATAATTACGTGAAGACCAATATGCATTTTATCATATCTCGCTCATTTCTTCTTAGAATGAGAAATGTTTCAGACAAAAGTTGTAGAGAAAATCAAACACGCATTTTGTGTTCGGTAACTTTTTTTTCTAAGATCTTACCATTTATGAGATAATGTGGAATATATTGTAGAGCGGATCAGACCACAGATGACAATATGGCGCATTCGCATTGCATGCTGGATAACTAAAAGCCACAGATACCCACACACCAGCAGCAGGGTTTGTATAGACATAGGGTCCAATTTACTATATGGAACGAAGAGCTCTTTTGATAATGATCTTCACTGCTTTACTGCAGAGAGTCGAACGAACCTCAGGAGACTCAGCCGCAGCTTCGAATCTAAAATCCCTGTCCTTTAAGTACGCTCCTTGAAATTGTGTACCCCAACCACGTTTAACGAATCTTGTCATACAGCCCGTTCATGGCCCGTGATATGGTCGCTTTCTTGGTCGACTTCACGAAATTTGCGTAGAAGTTCTCAATAGCATTATGCTTTCTTTGCAAATAAGCCAAACACGTTGTACAAGACCATGTCCTGAGACGTTCAGTTTTCATTATCTCCACACGTAGCAACCAAATGGTGCTTTGTGAGATGTACTCAAGACACGCAGTGCTCCGTTTTTATCGAAATATCATGGAATACGCAAGCCAAGATTACCGTGACTTGCGCTGAAACATCGGTGCTTGTAATAATCAAACTGGACGATCCGACGAGAGTATGTGTCACCTTTTCCTGGCCGGCGTCATCCAGATGCTGATGTGTTTCGTTCACTGGAACAGAGTCTTCCTGTGGGAGGAAGAGTATCGTTGGAATACGCAAGCTAAGATTACCGTGACTTGCGCTGAAACATCGGTGCCTGTAATAATCAAACTGGACGATCCGACGGGAGTATGTGTCACCTTTTCCTGGCCGGCGTCATCCAGATGCTGATGTGTTTCGTTCACTGGAACAGAGTCTTCCTGTGGGAGGAAGATTATCGCTGAATGTCGCCTTCGGCCGGTACGGACACCAGTCAGTAAATTTCCAATAATTGCAGCTTTGGAGCGATAACCGTGGAGAAACTTGGACCATAATCACACGAAAAATGAGACTGTGGGAACAGATTATCCTCGGAACACTTCATAAGATTACTTGTCTCCGTACCACAACTCACGGATCTCACATCTGTTTCCAGACGATCGCCTACTACAACTGCAGCTTTTCGTATGATTGCGTCATCAACACGATGCGGATGAGCTGTTTCTAAGCAATACTCTGTGGACAGACGTAGCGTGTTTTCGTGTAAAGGTGTGTTGCCCGTCCACAGCAGTCACCTGTGGCTGCGGAGTAGTCCTGCCATTCTCTGATAATGTCGCGGACATTGGTGGCCCCCCATCTGCCACCAGACAAACAGACTGACTCCACAGAGATACCGATATTCAGTGCACATTCTTCTGCCAGGGCTTCTTCAAGATATGCGCCCCTATCCGTGAGGCAGAGGTCGTTGTTCCAGCACGATGCGCGCCGACACGCTATAGAAAGACGCCCGGCAGTGTCTGAACATGACATCTCCAGGAAGGTGGATTGGAAGTGTAGGGCCGATTACATGGCCTCCCCTTTCGCCGAATCTTTCGCGTATTCTGTCTGTGGTTTCGAATGAGCAACAGTACTGGATATCTCGTCATCGCAGTGGTTGCTTTGCTGCAGTGTGTTGCTTTGTATTTGTGAGCTGTTACGAATGTCTGTTATGCCTATGTTAGACGCATTCACAAAGTTGCGATAAGCGACTTTTATAGTGCAGCGTATTGTTTGTGGCCGGTGGAATATTTAAACGGTAGGTTTGGAGCCAGTCACTGATACAACGACAGCGTCATGTTGGTCTAGTCCTTCTCTGAGCCTCCACAGGTACAGCTGATTTTGTCACACTGAAGTTCCAGGCATACGAACACCCACACCTAGCCACTTCACACACCAAGTAGGCTCATCCGCCAGCTCCGCTTACTCTTCCACCGATAAAAAACCATGCGCTATGTTATAGCTTTATCATGCCTGTTCGTCTGTCCGTCCGTCCGCATGTAACAACTCGGTTCCCATTGGACGGTTTTTCGTGATATTTTATATTGAGGACTTTAATTAAAATATGTCGAGAAAGGGAGGGTTTGGTTAAAATTGGGCGAAATGTGAGGAACTTTACAAGAACACCTGTGTGTGTGGTGTGTGTGTGTGTGTGTATGTGTGTGTATGATGATATCTCGCTGCTTTCTTCCTGGATGGATAATTTTCGGATAGCAGGTGTAGAGAAACTCAAAACACATTTTACGTTAAAAGCATCTTTTTCGAAAATCATGTCGTTTACGGCATAATCATGACAAATACGGGAATGGGTAGACAAGTGATCGAATCTAATACCGTGCAAAGAAGTTTAGATTTCCCTGCTGGATAACTGAGACAAACATGTATAGAATAATAATAATAATAATTATTATTATTATTATTATTATTATTAAAATTTTTCTTTCGACCGGAAAAAACTTTGAGCTTAAGATGAGTTTTACATGATTGATAATTAAAACAAAAATACATTAATATAATGTTTCATACTTGCTGCTATAGGTACTGGATTATAATTATATAATAGTGTTGCACCGTGTGCGCTAGATAGTAATTTGTTTCGATGTGACATAATCATCAGTGACGTTATACTTCGAGTGGTGGGATCATATTTCCTTGCTCTTGTTGATATTTTTATGCCATTTACGTGATGCATCATTAAAGATAGCAAAACCATGCGATCCTAATATTTTATATTTGTTGCTTATATTTTGGCATATCAATTTTTATATGTGAATAGATTATGCATATAATTACGAATAGTGTACACAGTTTTGTTTGCCAGACAAACTACGAACATTTTGTTGGGCTGATATTTTGCTTTTATCTGTTGCCGATAAATTTTTAAAAAAGCAAAATCAACATAACATGTAACAAGTACATCACTGCAATGTAGCAACACACCCATATAATAGTTATAAAATTATGTAATGTAGGAATATGTGCTGCACAAAATGAACAAAAAAATGTGTGGCCCGATTGGATTAAATTGTGTGACCAACCGAGTAGACTGCAGGATGCAAAGACCACTCCCCCCACAGTCCCTCATCATTTTCAAATGAAGAGCACCGTAGTGAGAGGACGGTACTACCTGCGTAGCATTCTGAGACACACCACAACTTTCAACAATTTAAACCCATTCTGCAGTATAGTGCAGCTTGGATTCCTCAGGATTATACTTTACACACACTGACTATTAAGATGAGATGAGTGGGGCATGTAGCACACATGGAAGGAATGGGAAATGGGTACAGAATTTTGGACACAAATGCTGAAGGGAAGAGGCCGCGTGGACGTCATACTTAGATTTTATGGCAATAAAGTGGAGTGATAGTGTGAACAGTATGGGCTGTGTGAACAGTCATGAACTTCTTGGTTTCGTAAAACACAGGAAATTTCTTGACAATATGAACAGGCTTACGGTACTGAAATCATCTCTTCTGTATGGAGTAATGGGTTGGTTTGTTGGTTGGTTTGTTGGTTGTTGATTTGTTGGTTGGTTTGTTGGTGGTTGGTGGATTGGTTTATTGGTTGGTTGGTTGGTTGCAGGTTTGGCTTGTTGGTTTGTTGGTTGGTTTGTCTGTTGGTTGGAAGGTTGGCTTGTTGATTTGTTGGTTAGTTGGTTGGTGAGTTGGTTGGTTGGTTGGTTAGTGGGTTGGTTGTTAGGTTGGTTGGTTGGTTGTTTGTTTGATTTATTGGTTGGTTGGTTGACTGGTTGGTTGGTTGGCTGGTGGTTGGTTTGTTGGTTGGTTAGTTGGTTGGTTGGTTGGTTGATTGGTTGGTAGGTTAGCTTGCTGTTTGTTTAGTTGGTTTGTTGGTTGTTTGGTTGGTTGCTTGCTTGCTTGGTTGGTTGGTGGTTGGTGGGTTGCTTTATTGGTTGGTTGGTTTGTTGGTTTGTTGGTGGTTGGTGGGTTGCTTTATTGGTTGGTTGGTTGGTTGGAGGTTTGGCTTGTTGGTTTGTTTGTCTGTTGGTTGGTAGGAGGGTTGGTTGGTTGGTTGGTTCGTGGTTGGTTGGTTGGTTGGTTGTTTGGTTGGTTGGTTGGTTAGTTAGTTAGTTGGTTGGTGGGTTGGTTTGTTGGTTGGTTAGTTGGTTGATTGGTTGGTTGGCTTGTTGGTTGTTTCGTTGGTTGGTTTGTTGGTTGGTTGGTTGATTTGTTTGTTCGTTTGTTTGTTGGTTGGTTGGTTGGTTGGTTGATTGATTGGTTGGTTGGTTGGTTGGCTTGTTGGTTGTTTCGTTGGTTGGTTTGTTGGTTGGTTGGTTTGTTGGTTGATTTGTTTGTTCGTTTGTTTATTGGTTGGTCGGTTGGTTGGTTGGTTGGTTGGTTGTTTAGAAATCTGTGTGTAAAAGTTAAGTATTATAGAAAATGCGTACATAGACATGCCTCAGTAGAAATGGCTTTCTGGAACACGGAGTATTCCACTTGCACATGTTTAACGACTGACCTTTCTTGCAGAAATCGTGGAGAACGTGAAGAATGGACAGAAAGTCAGTTTCCGGCCCTCAGTGGACGAACTAACTTGCGAGGAGGAAGTGGTGAACCTCATGCGGCGCTGCTGGGCCGAGGAGGCGGCGGATCGCCCGGACTTCCACGCGCTCAAGACGGCCGTCAGAAAGATCAACAGGTGAGATCGTGACGTACTACCGCTTAAATTATTACACACAGAAAATTCGCGAGTATATTTACATGCTCCATCAATAACTGTAACCCTTGGAAACATAGAGATAACCCAACCTACGACTTGCTGTAACAAGAAAGAAAATCTGCGTTGTGTCTAAACAGTGCATTTATTTATTAATTTATTATTTCGAAAATTTACAGCGATTGTTCACTTACGCACCATTAACCAGTTGGTCTTTGCGATGGAAACGCCACCTGTTTACCATGGGGTAGGAACTAAACTTTCGTATGTTATTTACATGAACAAATCTTACCTTGACAAAGGACGAGCGGCCGAAGCCTGGGAATCTCCCAACAGATGTTACCCTCTTGCGGAAATCGGGGGGTGGGGGGAAGGATTAAAAAAACGAGTACCGCAGCTTTATTTTATTTTTCGTAGTTCAGAGCTGACACTTTTCCTATAACAGGGGTGCTGATAAGTCCTTAGCCCGACCAGGAAGGAAACAAGTTTGTAAGCATATCAGTGACGCGGGCGATTTCAACAAAATCGAGACGCGAGCTGTCATCAAATTTCTTTTTCTGCAAGGCGAGGCGCCGAAGGAAATTCACGCCATTCTGACAGAAACTTTAGCTTGTTTTCTTCCTGGTCGGACTAAGGACTTATCAGCACCCCTGTAATAGACGTTGAGTGTTTTTGTAAAGTGTGTGCTCTTTTTCTTGATGGAAAGCTAGTTTATACAGTTGGTATTTCTGTTTGGGGTCGTGTATTGTAAAGCATATATCGCCTACACCTAACAGGTGCGTTCGGCTAAGGAACTATGAAAAAGAAGCTGATAATACACTTTCTGAAAATTGTGTGTAGGAAAAGGACATGCAGCGAAGGTGAGGAAGGGAAGTGACGCCTGTAAGTTTGGAGGTGCTGTACGTAGATAAACTAAATAAGAAAGGCTATGATGAAGTAGTTGATACTTGCTCATTTCGGCGAGAAGTAACATTGTATATCGTTAGGCCAGTGGGGTCGGACTAGGCGAACGTGCTGGCCAAGCAATTGGTCCATCTGTAGCGATCTATTTTTTTGTGAAGACGTTATTGGATAATCGTCGCAGATTCAAAGCACAGTGACAAGGTGCACCGTCCTGTTGAAAGAAGTTTGTATCTAAAAATTCAATTTTATCTTCCAACATCGCACCGTAACATTCACAGTTGACTGATGCTTAGTTAAAAAACAAATACCGATAATGCATAACTTCCTGCGTGCGCGACAGAAATGTAATTTTGGGGAGTCTCTTTTATGTTGCCAGACTTCTCGAGGTTTCTCCCTTCCCCAAGTGAAGCAACTGTGACGGTTCACTGTCCTATTGATGTGGAAAGCTGCCTAACCAGAAAACGGTAACAGTTCAAGACACTCATGGGGCTCTGTAATTTTGTACCTCATCTGTCGACAGGAATCCTCTCTCACATGGTATAGTCTTTTTCCTACGACTTTCGAAAGACCTGAAATTGTAAGCATGTCGGTGCAATTTCACTTTTACAATTTGTGTATTGTTGCCTGCGGAATGTCCAGGTCAGCAGATGCACTCCGCACCGATTTTGGGGGCTCCGTTCGAACGCTTCCTGGACAACAGTCGCAGGTTTCTCGCTGATTTGAGGCCTCTCGGATCGTCTTTTTTTCATTCACTCACCCAGGTTCTGCACGATCACGCTTCGTAATTTCGTTGCTTTATTTACTCAATTTATTCTTGATACTAAATAATGGAGCACTATATCCAGTAAAACAACTAGATCTTTTCTAGGGAACTAACACAGTCACTTCTCTCTACTCCCACTTACACCACACTCGTACGCGACTGAATTTGCACTGGACTGCTAGCGTCCGTTGTCCGCTGCTAACGGTTTCTCATTTAAATCTCTCCTCTCCTACCTATCACCAACGGTCGTAAATATACGTTGACAGATTAACTTACAACGCATGCCATGAACCTTCCATAATTGACGCCAGCAATCCTAAGAAACAACTATTATAAAAATGATCGGCTACAAAGTTATTTAAACTTTTCATTCAGTTGTTAGCCTAATTGAGTTCCTGTGTGGTACATCTATCCTGTAATGAGCAGTGAATCTCCTTCCTACAGCTATTACAGGCTTCATTCTGCAAAGCACGGCACACACTCAACTTTTTCTTCTACTTTCGCCATTTTTATTTATCACTCTGTTGAAGCATCTGAAAAGAGATTAACGTACACCAATGCACAAAACACTGTAAGAATTACGTTTTTATATTCCGTTTACAGCATGCTTTTATCGTGTGTGTACATCCAAAGTTATTAAATTTCAAAGTTGCAGAAGGACTTTATGAAAACTCTGTAACTCAAAGTAAGCTTCAAAGTCGTGTTATATTGCAATATTTCACTATAAAGAAAGGAAAATATCTAATATAAAATCTGTCAAACTCAAAGTAATTACAGTACATTCTTAATTTAAATCTTATAATAAATGAAACTTTTTTTTCATGCAGATTTATATCTTACGAATGAACAAAGAGGACTTTAGCAGTACGTTGGTTATACATTAATAAAATATAGATACATATATAATATAATATAATATAAATTAAGATAGAAGAAAGCTTCGCTCAGTTATTGCCAAGAATAATATTCTCGAATAACATTCGCGTGCTTTCGAAAAGTCACACGGTGAAGTACTGGATATGGACTAAATGACAGCTCAGCGTCATTCAGTAAACCACAAATCAATACTATATCTTATAAGCCTAGTATCTAATCCCTACAAATTGGTTTCCCTGTCAACACAGCATGATTTTTTCACAGGAGACGACCATGAAGTATGAAGGGTAGCTGCGACTGCTTTGAGTAGCAGTCGTGCTAATACTGTAATTACTTTTAGTCAAAAACTAACATGTTAGGAAATGTTAACAGAGAGAGAGAGAGGGAGAGGGAAGATTAAAATATACAAAAACACAATTTTTCCAGTTGTTTTATGAATGTGAAGCGTAAAATTATAGAATGGAGTTGTTGGAAGACGAGAAGCTGATGGACATATTTGAACATAAGAGGGGAGAAATGCAGGACGCTCAATAAAACTACACAAAAGGAAACTGCATAACTCATACTGCGCACCAAGGTGACCAAGTCAAAGAGGATTAGATGGGAAGGGCATGTAGCTCGCTTGGGGAAGAAGAAAAATTCCTATACGGTTTGGGTGGAAAACTTGAAGGAAGGAGACTGCTTAGAATACGTAGGAGTTGATGGGGGATAATACTAAAATGGGTAGTATTAAGTAGGCTAGAAGACTGTCGATCTGCTTTATTTGCCTGAGGACATCGATAAGTGGGAAGTTGTTCTGAATTTCGTACGGAACCTTCGCTTTCCCCAAAACGCTCTTTGCCGTACAGTTGTACTGATTTGAATAATGAACAACCCTCAGTTTCAGATATCAAAGTTTATTCAAGTAACTAAAAATAGGACTGACAAAGAAGATTCGAATCACATCGACCAACTCCAGCGCGGTGCTGGAACTTCACTTTAACTTCCTTGACTACCATACACACATTCGCAAGAGTATGGGGTAAATTTTGTCATATATTTTTGGGTTTTGCGTTAGTTTCGGTAGTAGGGAACAGCCTGCAGACGATATGTATTTTTTAAACATAAAAGACATTACTGTACTATAAATTAAATTCAGTTTTAAGTTGTAATATTTTCACCAAAAAATAAATAGAGAACATTTCACTTTCTCGGATATATTTTAAGTGAAATAAAACTTCTGTGCTGATGTTCCGCCACTCTTTTGTGACACCTCATGGCGAAATAGACCACGTTCCGCCACTGTTCTGGTAACTCATTGCGGAACAACACGTTCCGCCACTGTTCTGGTACCTCATTGCGGAACAACACGTTCTGCCACTGTTCTGGTACCTCACTGCGGAACAACACGTTCCGCCACTGTTCTGGTACCTCATTGCGGAATAACACATTCCGCCACTGTTCTGGTACCTCACTGCGGAACAACACGTTCCGCCACTGTTCTGGTACCTCATTGCAGAATAACACATTCCGCCACTGTTCTGGTACCTCATTGCGGAATAACACATTCCGCCTCTGTTCTGGTACCTCATTGCAGAACAACACGTTCCGCCACTGTTCTGGTACCTCATTGCGGAATAACACGTTCCGCCACTGTTCTGGTACCTCATTGCGGAACAACACGTTCCGCCACTGTTCTGGTACCTCACTGCGGAACAACACGTTCCGCCACTGTTCTGGTACCTCACTGCGGAATAACACATTCCGCCACTGTTCTGGTACCTCATTGCAGAACAACACGTTCCGCCACTGTTCTGGTACCTCATTGCAGAACAACACGTTCCGCCACTGTTCCTGTACCTCATCGCCGAACAACACGTTCCGCCAATATGCTCTAGTGTCTTAGTATGAAACAGAAACAATCTTCACCGCTGTGCTTTAGTTAGAATCTTACTACGTAATAGAACAAGTTTCGCTGCTCTTTTTTGTATCACACTGCACAACGGAATTCGTTGTGCAGTGTCCCATGCAATCCGCAATGTAAGTTCAATAACGATCAACAGTGTGAACGTTCTGACACATCAGCATGGCTTATAACTAGTGCATATTCCAATTTAAAATATTCACCGCCATGGAATAATCTGAATTTTTGTTGTGGAGTGAGTTTCATTTCTTGTTACTGAAAGATGAAGAATATGCCAAAGCAGTTTATATGTAATCGAGATTTGTAATATTAATAGTGAGGCCGATCCTAGTGATCGCGCGGTCTAAGGCGTAGGTCTACGGTCTCTCGCCTGCTGAAATTGTGGGTTCGAAAGCCGCCGGGCGCATGGATGTTTGTCTGTTGTGAGTGTTGTGTGTCGTCAGGTAGAGGTCTGTGCCACGAGCTGATCACTCGTCCAGAGGAGTCCTACCGACTGTGGTGCAGCGTTGAATGTGTTCTAGAAACCTCAAGAATGAGGAGACCATGGCCCGCGTTTGGCTGCAGCGTCATAAAAAAAAAAAGTGAAATACTATACGATTTATGTATCCAGCATGACACAGAACATCTACTAACAAATGTTCGATATTGAAGTCTGACATTATACGAAAATTACATACTGTATGGTATTAAATTTTGCTGAATTAAACAACTGCTTGTAGGAGGGGGTGGGGGGAAGAGACGTTTTGTTTCGTGGGAACGCCATGAAGGTGTATGGAGGAGTAGGTGTATAGCTCCATTCATTCTTAATCTCGGTGCCAGGTGGGGTGAATGGTCACCTTCACGCTGTGGCTGCTTTACCTCCGGGGACAGTCGCAGGTACCCGTTGAATGGGAGGGTGCTTAGGCTGCACAGCCGGTTTTGACACTTCGAAGAAGATAAAACTTCGTATACTTCCCAGGAATGGAACCAAAATGTCTCGGTCTTGTACTGCGTTATAACTGTATTAGCTTGTTATTAAGGTGCTGAGCAAGAAGCCGATCGGCCAATAACGTAAAAAAAAAAAAAAAAAAAAAAAAAAAAAAAAAAACAAAAAAAAAAAAAAAACCAAAAAAAAAAAAAAAAAAAAAAAAAAAAAAAAAAAAAAAAAATAAT
>Ga0123355_10010107_pt1 | contig 14422 bp, 4 predicted proteins | sample TergutEmb28metaG_3_FD_89872 | JGI IMG/M metagenome (GOLD analysis project Ga0123355, IMG submission 89872) | Embiratermes neotenicus P1 segment gut microbial communities from Petit-Saut dam, French Guiana - Emb289 P1 | ecosystem: Host-associated > Arthropoda: Insects > Digestive system > Gut ...
CACTAAAGTGGCCGCGCAGTGAGCCCTTTAAATAGTCGAATGGCCACTAAAGTGGCCGCGCAGTGAGCCCTTTAAATAGCCGAATGGCCACTAAAGTGGCCGCGCAGTGAGCCCTTTAAATAGTCGAATGGCCACTAAAGTGGCCACGCAGTGAGCCCTTTAAATAGCCGAATGGCCACTAAAGTGGCCACACGGTGAGCCCTTTAAATAGTCGAATGGCCACTAAAGTGGCCATGCAGTGAGCCGTTTAAATAGCCGAATGGCCACTAAAGTGGCCACGCAGTGAGCCCTTTAAATAGTCAAATGGCCACTAAAGTGGCCACGCAGTGAGCCCTTTAAATATTCGAATGGCCACTAAAGTGGCCACGCAGTGAGCCCTTTAAATAGCCGAGTGGCCACTAAAGTGGCCGCGCAGTGAGCCCTTTAAATAGCCGAACGGCCACTAAATTCCGGCGTCAAAGGGTTAATATTATTCTTTCATGTTTCACTTTTTCAGATGTTTGCTTTACTAGCGGTTTGCTCTTGATTTTAACCAAACTCAGGGCAGTTGAAATGTCAGTTAAGAACCAAGGATATGTAAAGTGTCTTAGGTGGTCAGGCTTGTCACATACGTATTGCAGAAATGCCAGTAGGTTGCTGTGTAGCAGGGTACAACCAAGATATTAATTGAAAAATGTGTTCTCCACTGCTAGATTGCTGTAATTGGTACAAACTTGGCAAATAACTTATAAATAAATAAACAATAGGTAAAATGTTTATATCAAATCTGTTTTGTATAATAATTAACTATTTTTTTTGTTTGTTTCATAGTTCCACATTAATCAACACACAGGTGCACGACCATATCAGTGTCCGTATTGTCCTAAAGCATTTGCAAGCTCAGGCAATTGTTTCTCACATCGTAAACGAATGCATCCCCAAGAGGTTGAGCGTGACAGGGAACGTGCTGCACAAATAATGCGGTGAGATGATGATAGCTGCTAGCAGGAGTTTTTGCTGTAATACGTAAGGTGCCTTCCCTCTTGTACTGACAGATAGAAAAGTTTGTCTTAGTAATTGTGGTGGTCTGATCATCTTATGGTAAGGTTTTGCTTTTGTAAGGTCTGTTGAACTCATTTCCTAAATGTTAAGGACATTGGATGATGTTATACAACAGATTTCACATGTTTTGGTCAAAGTATAGTTCATATTTAAAAATAACACTGACAGTGTCTTCACAGTTGGCATATTCTCGGAATATAGTCATGTAAAAGAACCGGTCCTTCTGCAATGATTTTCTGTGCACAACATTGTATGGAAATGAAAGATGTCTTCTTCATTGTGTTTTTCATTGGGATAGCCCAATGGTAATGCATTAAATTTTTTGGTCTAGTACAGGAATGTTAGTCTGGTGATGCAGGGGCTGTATATGAAACTTGCACATAACAAGCTGTGAATACAGCCCAACAGCCAAACAGTAGAGTTTATAAACAGAAACATTTGATTTGAAAAGATTGTAAAGTTTGTTAAGAGACTGTTGAGCAAAACTGTCTTTGTCATTTCATGTTTTTATATTACTAATTTCCTGTTATGTTATTCCCAAAAATTGTTCAGTTTGTTTGCCAATTTGTTGCAATATTTGAGATCACATATCTGTGCAAATGGTGGTTTTCCCTTATAAAATGAAACAAAAGCTCCTAAATATCGTGATTAACAGGTTCACATTTGCCATTAATAATGAGAGCGGCTTGAACACTGAACCACAGGAGAACGCCTATCCTTGGTTTGGGACCCCTCTTTGTCCAGGAGCTCACCCAGAGTATAGATGTGAGGTATGAAATTAAATAACATTTCAGGCATAACACAAAATGGAATATGTGCTTAGTGCTCATACTTAACAGTGGTCTAAACTGGGATCACAGGGACCTGTCTTTTAGAATGACAACAATACTGGGAACTAATGCTATGATGTTAACGAACTACGGTTACAATACCAAGTACTACTTTTGGGTTATACAGAGGTAAAAGGGGTCTTGTGGGGTCACACTGTCCACGCAGCAACAGTCACAGGGACGTTTATTCAGTAGTACATCTTCCCTCATTCGTTCCCAAGCCTCCCAGCACATTCCTGGTTTTTCCCATGGCTCCACCTCCCACTTCCCTCACTTAGTCCTACCTTCTAAACAGAACAGTGAGCATCTGTTTCCTGCTTGTTACTCCAAACAAATGCATTGCACTCCAGTCCTTTCTTTTGTGTGTCAGAAACACTCTCACTGTCAGTAGCGTCACTTTGGAGACTAGTTTTTCCGGCCACAAGATGCTGGCTGCTCCCTTATGGTGGAGCATGTAGGAAGACCGCGTGTTGCCACTCCCAGTTCTTGGGCTGCATTAAATTCGGTGTGGTGACTCCTAGCTTTGGTGTGAGGCTGCCCCTACTCTTACTGCTTATCCAGAAACCTCAAAACTATTCCTCCAGTCAAGGTACTGCATGCTAGCCCACCCTAGCGTGATACAGAGTAATTACCCTGGGCATGTACCACCCAGAACCTTGTGGTGTGCATGGTTCAACACAAATTTTGCAGCTGAGGTTGACATGCTGAATGTAAATAAAAGATACCAAATTTTTGGAAATTTTATGATTAGAGGTGAAATATTAGAATAATATTTAATTGCATAACATAATATGGATTTTCTTTAGATTTAGAGCCAAAAATGATTTTTATTTACAGTATCATGGCCTTTTATAATATTGGACCTATTTATTTTTAAAAATTTGTGGCAAAAATCTCAAGTCTCTTAGTCATTGCAGTCCGCATGTGCCACAAAGGTGCTCTTTTCAGCTGTATTAGAATATTTTGCTTTGCTGAACAGGCTTCTTGATGAATCATAAATTGGCCAACATTGTCAGTACCAATATACCCCCAACCCCATTGTTGCAGTGACACTGAAAACATTCATAATTTTCTACTGTGGAACGTATAGGAAGTGTATGCTTATGTCTGTACCACGTCAAGGTTATATCTGAGGTCTGCTTAAAGGTACAATAAGCGTTAGTTCTGATTTGCTTCAGTACGATTATTGCGTGTTGTGTATCTTCATTTCTGTTCCATCCAAATTGGCACTGCATTGAATCAAAATGTATAATGCCACAACTTGCTAAGACATTATTTTCTATACATTTTCAACACCAAACTATCAGGAAGAGAGAGGCCACCTAATTTGCAAAGAGGAATCTGCAGAAATTACTGTTTCTGTAAAGTATGAATGTGTTTAAATGGAATCGACTTCGGAAAAAAGGACAAGTGTTTACTGTAGGTCAGCAGATGATGTGTTTCTGAAATGTTCATTGTACTGGCTAAATCTGCAGATATTCTCCTCCTGCTAGCAGTGTTATTAGACTAATCTGACAAGAAGGATATTTATTTATAAAATTTGTAATACATACTTGTCCCAAGAACATGCTGTAATTGTGTGTCCCATATCTGAGTGTAATTGATAGATTTATGAGAGTGTGTGAGGAAACAGTTACTGGGCATTATATATTAGTATGATTATTTATTTTCCCACTTATTTAAAAAAATATTTTAATTTACCTGTATATAAGAGTGACATAAGTATTCTGCCATTTTCTTTTGTTCAGGACTACCCAAAGCCATAATGCCTGAACTTTTAAATAATAATATTTATGGCCTTCTTGGTGTGAGGTGAGGTTTACTGAAAAGTGGTGAATTTGGTTGTCTCATGTATTTCATTACTGTGTTAACCAGTATCATCAGGGGTAATTCTCTTATTCTAAGAAAGTTTGAGTGCCCTGTGCTGGTTATCACAGTTTTGCTAGTATATGTGTATTGAACAAAATATGTAATCATTGTCATCCATGTGATGTGAATTTGTCACCTGTATTGCATGTAGGGTAGAGTGGGGGGGTCCCATTGTTGAGTATTCTGAGTGAGACTGTTGTAGAAATGGCAGTGCTCGTTTTTTTTTCTTTTAGCCGAACTGTATTTGTTATTTGAAAAACCTTTATAACCCTAAAGCACTTTGAAATCAGATTTTTCCAGTTATTACGTTACCAAATTATGAAACAAGGAATTTGTTTTGTCTGGAAATGGGAATGTTTTGAATCTAATACCAGACAACAATAAATTTCAGTGTTCGTAATATGACACACCACAGTTGCTTGTCTCACTTCATAAAATGGGGTTTTATGGGTATAGAAGGCTGTATTATATCGACTAATACATTCGTTAATAACAAAAAGTTAATTATGGCAATACATTTCGTTCATATTTGTTATTAAGCATTAATTTTAAAAGTGGCACAAAGGCAACTGCCGATGAATGATTTAAAGAAAGAGGTGACATTGTTTTCAGAATTAAGCAGGAACTGTAACACAATACTACAGAAGGTCCTAACTGCAAGTACATTCTGAAAAAAATTACATGTGCAATAATTTGTGGTGGTGTATCACAGATTTGAAATAAAACTGCTGCAACCTGGCAACACCAGTGGATGCTGATTCATAGTACTTGGGTTTTTCTTGTAAGAATTTCAATAACATATCCCATACAAAAGTCATAAGCAACATGAAAATGGCAGATTAACCCTTTGACACCAGAATTAAATCCCTCCGAGCAATGCTACCTGCCGGAGTTTTTTACTGGGGCTTTTAAATTTTAATGCTTACTCTTTAAAAAAAACATATTTTATAGACTTTTCCTTAAAATTTTGCACTGTGCTTATGAATTGGTTAATCCAGAAAAAAATGTTTACCTATTTTTATAATAAATTTAGGCCTGTGAATCACATGTATTGTATAAACTGTGGTGTAAACAGTTCATTAATCACATAATTCCGGCTGCTGCAGAAGGTCTGTGGCACCTTGGATCACTGTTTTATCACGACACACAGTATTCACAAAGAGGGTGATCTATTACAAATTTACATTTGTGTGATATTCCGTGAAACAAGGCACCACGCACAGACCCATGTCACATCTGGCACACTGCCCTTTCTTTGGCCATGAGAAGAACACAGGTGGCAGAACAGTTGGGTTGATTTCGCTGGCCATTGTTTGTTATGGCTACTTCTGCTGAGGCTTGCTGTTGTTTTTCTTCTTCTTCTTCTTTGTCTTCTTATTCCTCCTCCTCCTCCTCCTCCTCAAAATAGTCTTCTAACATCGCTAGCTTTCGCACCTCATTCCGAGGCCATGTCAGCAACCAGAATTTCACTGATGGCTTCCTCCTTAAGTTTTATTTATTTTTTTCTGGCCATTGCTTGAGACCTACAATCGTCTGCCTTGTTTAGACTGCTGTATATGACTCAGCAAAGTTTCAGAAACCTAATACCAGGTAGATATGAACATCTTCTGCAGTGACAGCAAAACAGATCAGAGGCTACAATGTGACTGCTGTATAAAAATCCCAGCTATTCAAGGATGCCCAAGACATTGTTACTAGATTGATGGCTGTATGTTGCATGTTACTACTCCACAACCCCTACAGATTACCCCAGCACTACAAGAGGCATGTCTGGGGGACCTTCTGTAACTGTAAACCTCAAGTTTTGTGGATATCTCCGATTTTTTATCACTAGTTTTGTCTGAATTATGTGGGTGCAGTATGCCACTGACAACCCTTCTGATCAACAACAAGAGTTCGCTTCATAAGCCAGTGTTGATATTTCGACCCACATTGAACCCCAGAGCAAGCAATAGTCAAAACAAGCAGTGTCAGAACCATATTAATCAGCTGGGAAAATGTGCAGTTACTAAGTGTCTGCATATATCGGTGTTTGTGGAGGGGTTTAGGAGGTGGAGGGGGTACATTCTGGCTCCTGAATGAAAGTCTGACCTTCAAGTGTCCAGATGCATAGCGAGCCACAACAGTTAACCGAATAGGAGTGAACAGAATTCCTCCAAACTTCGCTACACTGTTTGTGACACCTTTAGAAGTCGTTCGGCTATTTAAAGGGCTTACTGCGCAACGTCTTTAGAAGTCGTTCGGCGTTAAAGGGTTAACACATACTGAATTCGTTCAGTAAATTATGTAGTTCTTGTTTTGGTTTGTTTCATTCATGAAAATACAGTGTGAATATGTATAATTTTTTCTTGGTGAAAAGATAATTTTCTTTCAGTGTGACGACTAGTTATGGGAAGAAAATTAGCTTCTGCCATTATAGTATATTCTGTTCACAATAAACTTGTATATTCCTAGAAACTCCCTCCTAAAATATGTAAGTTTTACAGTACATAAAATTATTGAAAGCTTCAGACAAACTCAGTTTAAACAGAAAATTCCACAACAGCAATGATTGTTGTGAGATGCCTTTCTTGAGGAAGAGAACAAATACAGTTGAACTTGGTTGTGACATCAGGAAGGATACTGAATATTTTGTCTCAGTATAAACAAGTGTTTTTATATTCGAGGGGTGTGAGGTTATGGTTAACAGTGAGGAATTAGGTGGTACATTATTTTCTTCCATTATTCCAGGCTAGTAATGTGATATTAGCTCAAATTAAGCCATCGCCACTTCCACCCCAGTTCGTCATTAACTGGTCCTCCAGCTCCTTGAGGCTTACTACACAACGTCTTGATGGTATGTACAAGGTGTTGTCTAAACTGGTGCCATTACAGCTGGGTTCAACTGTTGTAGTTCTGCTGTGTGCTGGAAATAATTATGATTTCTTACAGTTTTACTAGTTACCCTCGCCCAGGCTCCTGTATAGTGGGTACTAGGGCTCTTTCTGGGGGGTAAAGTGGCCAAGGCATGGTGTTGAGCACCCATCTACCTTTAGCGCTGAGGTTAAGAATGGGTAGAGCTATACCACTGTTCCCTCTCTGTACCTGCATGGCATGTTTCAGGAAGACCTTCACCTGTGCATTTACCTTTACCTTGTAAGCAAAGGTGATTGTCATGTCAAAGAACAGGAGCACCTTGACAACAAGGTCTCCTAACCATCTGTGGGCAATTTAGCAAAACAGCCAGCTGAAACAGTAGGAGTAGGCAGAACAACACCAAAGTTTCAGAGGAACCTTCTGCCTCCATCTTCTGGGAGGAAACATCGGTACATGTCTACCAAACTGCAAGGTATCATATCCCAGGAAGCTGTAGTCTTTGTACTGTCTGCCTTGAGAACTTTAAAGCTTGTTAATTGTTATTTGTTTTGATGTTCTGCATGATTTAAACCAAATTGCCATCCTAAGATTTTATACGATTGTCGCTCAGTAAAATTGGATTATATATATTTGAAATCTAACCAGAATTATTGAAATGGGTGTTTGTTGTTTCCTTTGTGATAAATATTTGAGTCATTTACTTGAATTTTGTTATATTTTGTATATACGTATATTGCTAAAACTGTAACTGTTTGAATTGTTACCATGTTTCTCAAGGAGTTTCCTCCACCTCTCATGTAGGCTTGTGGTTATCAGCAGGTATTTTTGGCTGCCAGGGTTTAAATCACATGTGTGTTACAGTAGCTGTATGAAAGTGTGAGAGAGTTTGAGGGTCTGTCTTTGTAGATAGGTGATACTTGTTATGTTGTTGCATTGTTTTGTTATTAAAAAAACTTTCTTCTATAAGTTGGCATTGTATCTGTCAGATGGTATGTGCTTGTGACAACCAGGTTCTCCAGCCATATTGTAAGTTTTCATCGTGTATAAAAATGCTGTTTTGAAAGGCGCCACCTAATCAGTTGTTTATAGACAGAGTTGCAAGAATAGCTCTAAAGAGTGTGCAGTAAGGGTGGTACCTGTTGGTCTGACCATCAGATATGGGACATAGGGATATATCAGATGAGCAAGCAGATTCTGTTAACATACTTTGTATTTTAAGTGTTTTGTGATGTGGTTGACTGATATGAATATAGTTAGTGTGTGAAACTGAAATTTAAAGACATTCTGAGCAAGTACTCCCGTACGCTATGGAACAGTTAGAACAGCTAGCTTGTGAGTGAGAAGTCTAAGAACTGTAACTAATAGTATACCAGAAGTTCCTTGCATTTTAGCTGTTAGATAAGAAAAATTGTTGTTCATGATGTGACATTTTGTAAAAAAGTATCCCAACACTCGATGAGGAATTAACGGAACTGCAAGGAGAGGAAGTTGTGCTGTGTGGTTGACTAGCTCTTTTCACTTCAAAAATTCTTCAAAATTCAGAAAAACATTTTATGGTTTATATAAACAAAAATATGGAACATTAGTCACAACTGTATTATCAGACATGAAAATATATTTGTGACTGATGGTTCATCTGTTTATTTGTACATTTGTACAACAGAACAGGATGTCTGACCCTCAGATTTTGATGGTTTAGGCAGTAAAATGATCGGCTACAGACTGAACAGCCAGGATGTACTTCCTGGAGGGGAACCTGAGTTTACCAACCATTTCCAAAATATCCCACAATCTCATCCAGATTCATTTCAGTTGAGTACTGATAGTAACAATCCACATAGCAAAGTTTTTGGCTTTTCTTGAGATAGGAATGCAGGAGTTTTACTTACATTCTGCCTGTAGGCCTTCAGTTGTGTGGTGTAATGTAGCACCTTGTATAGCCTTTGAAACGCAGTGACAATTATTGATGGTATATCCAACTCTTACTGTCATCATTGTGAGTGAAATGAAATTGTATGTTTATGGAAGCTGCTTGCATCTAGAAGGATCTGAGTAATCAGTTGTTACATACTCAATACCTCATCTAGTCTGCCAAGTGAGAGAGTGTCAGAGTGTCATTTTAACATGAAAAGTAAAATAACCAATTTATAGTGAATACATAATAACAATAATAATAATAATACATAAGAGATTCCCTACCTAACCTTAGGCCTATGCTGCATGTGTGTTTGTATGTGTGCGCATATGTGTGTGTGTGTGCGTGCGTGTTTGTGTGTGGCAACTCATAAGACTGCATATATTAACATATTTGAAATAGAGGTATTAATCTTAATTGCTGTATTTACATGCAATCTGCAATTGCATTGAAAATGACATCAGTTACAACGTTTAGACTCAAAAGTCTGTGTAGATGTAACTGCTGGTAATGTTTTTATTCATACTGTTTTGTTTGTGAGCCTTTTTTGTTCTTTATAGCCAGTTTTTTTAGACTAGAATTTTCATTGGTAACCACTTAATTTTTAAAATTAGTAAACTAATTAGGTGCTATCGTAGTAAGCCCCCACCCCCACCCCACACACACATACAAGCAAATTCAAGCCAATCCTGTTTTGTTTTCATTTTGAAGAGTGAGTATCTGATTTTGAACTAGTTTTCATTCAGTGGGTACTGGGAGGGAGGGGTGTGTTCGTCTTTTGCCATAGGTAAAGAAGTAGCCAGGGCATGAAGTCCATCCAGTGCCAAGGTTAAGAATGAGCGGGCCTGTACCTATACTCCACGTATGTGCCTTCATGGTGTGGACAGCGTTATTAGCTCTGCGCTCTTCTGGATTATTACATAGTGTATGGGTACCACCATAATGCTCCATAATATACCAGAAGACCGCAGATCTGATCTACTTCACGGGGAAATCTGAAATCATGAGTTATCCTCATTAATTTCCTTCAATGTATATCCATTACAACTGTCTTCAAAAGATGCTGATGTTCACTTCTTGAAGCAGTGACACTAGATAAATAGGGGAAATGGAATGTTAGGGATAGTCCTCAAGCAGTGACACTAGATAAATAGGGGAAATGGAATGTTAGGGATAGTCCTCAAGCAGTGACACTAGATAAATAGGGGAAATGGAATGTTACGGATAGTCCTCAAGCAGCGACACTAGATAAATAGGGGAAATGGAATGTTAGGGATAGTCTTCAAGCAGTGACACTAGATAAATAGGGGAAATGGAATGTTAGGGATAGTCTTCAAGCAGTGACACTAGATAAATAGGGGAAACGGAATGTTAGGGATAGTCTTCAAGCAGTGACACTAGATAAATAGGGGAAACGGAATGTTAGGGATAGTCTTCATGCCCAAGGTGTTCAGACCGAGACTGGTTGGCTCCAGCCATGGTTCTTGGTATACCGTTTGTCACAGACCCATAAATAAAACAGCAGTTGGTTCTCCAAGTACTTGTGCCTGTATCACATTTCATTACAGCACAAATAATAGTCTAGGTAAAATGGTTAAAGGTCATGTTTTGTGTTTCCATGCTGTGAAGGCATATAAGGGGAGTAGAGGTACAGCTTTACTCACTCTTAACCTCAGCACAGGATGGAGGTGAGTGGTCAACTTCACACTCCTGGGAGAGAACCCTGGTGCCCATTGAAGGGGAGACTGAGTGGGCACCAGAGTTAGTCTGGACAGTTTTGGAGAAGACAAAATTACTTGTCCCCACTGGAATTTGAACCCTAGACTGTCAAGCCAGTAGCAAATTGCTATACCAGTTACAGTATTCCAGCTCCCGATAGTCTGTAGATGTAAGTATTATTAGCATGGCTAAACATGTTTGTTGGCAGTCCAGTATATAAAATGTGAATGCTGTGTAGTGTCAAAATTAGTATGGTACTGTGATCATCCACACTGTTCATTTACAAGTAACCCATTGATGCCAGCCTCAGTGCACCTTATGGTTGTTAATGAATTTAAGGGTAATATAAATTTAAAACACCTTGATCCTGGGCAGTAGTTTGAAATTAAAACCCGATGTCATTGCACGGTTAAGGATTATATGTGAGAGCATACAAAATAGTTTTCAACTTGTCAGAAATTCCTTGTTGGTAGGTAATTGAAATAAAAGTCATTATGATGTGACAAGTGACACTGCAAAATGGGAAGAATAACATTTAATACCATCTATTTAGTCATGAAAAGAAAATCAGATATGCAATAAATGATTACGTTTGAGTCAGTGAAAGAATCAACACAGATCCTCCTGCCTCCCTTCTGCCTAGCCGCTACCTTCCCTACATATTCCTTTTCCATTCCCACAATTTGTCACCATTTGCAAGCACACACTCTTTTCTCAGTTATTGTTTGAGGGTGGGGAAGTAGGCAGCCAACTGCAACTCCTACTACCCATGTCAGGCCTTTTGTTAACTTAACTAGATTTGTAAAATAATTATTTTCTCACCACAGCCCCATGAGTGAGAAACAGTGAGTTATGTTGTGGCTTTTCCAAAGGCCATCCTTACTCCTTACCACAGTTAAAGTCAAGCTTCATAGATATGAAGCTTCTGATGTGTTCAGAGGCCATGGCTATTTGTAACACAAATTGTTGTTACACCAGCACTGATAAATCAATAAAATATTATGCCTCAAGAAATATATATATATATATATATGATTTAGAGTATGGATTTCAATCAGAACAACCATTAATGTACAATTTTTGGTTGTCTGGGCCAAATCTTATTATAATTTGTATTTCCACTTATAGTACATGAAATTATTTTGGTGTAGTCTGTTGTAACAGCTTAGTCAAATGTTTTCAATGCATATTAGTGGAGGACACAAGACACTGCTTAGGTAGCAGTTGACTCATTTGTTCTTAAAAGAATCTGAGTCACTAGTTTTGAGATTCTTGTTTTTAAGCTTTCGCCGTGTTCTAAATGTAATTTGATCCTTTTTGGGTAATTCCCTGGTGTCTGAGTTCTAATTGCCGATGTTTCGGAACTCACTGTCGGTTCCATCTTCATGGCCATTCAGCTGCCTATGAAGATGGAACCGACAGTGAGTTCCGAAACATCGGCAATTAGAACTCAGACACCAGGGAATTACCCAAAAAAGAACAAATTACATTAGTTTTGAGATGTTGATATTTTTATTGTTTTGAAGTTCATGAAGACAGTGCCTACAACAGATCTGAAAATATTGAACATTCTGTCTGTTAAATACAGTTAGTGGTATTGGTACTTTTTTTAAACAGCTGTGAGTTGTTAGGTTTTTTTCTCCTGTGAAGTTTGGTTCCAGTGACTTGTACCCTTTTCGGAATAAACTATTCAGGTCATGTTTTGAAAAGTTTTGCTGTGGTATGGTGGAAGCCTTAATGTATTTTCTGTAGTGCTGATGTCATTTTAACTGCAATTGGGTTAAGTGAAGTAGTGAATGTAAGATTATGAGTATAAATATTATTTTATTTATTGCTTTGGTGGTGTAATCTTTGTGTTCTGGATAACAGGTGCAAGTTTTTCATATAAGACAGGAATAAGTATATTAGTACTGTATGCCAGGAACAGTTTAAGTGTTATACATTATTTTAAAGCAGGTAAAGCAGTCCCTGGAAGGGACTGTTAAAGGCCCAGAGGGTTCCAGGAGATTGAGGCTCTCAGATATTGAGACAGTTGGCACATGAAGGTGGTAAGGTTGTCAGCCCTACACACCAGCAACTTTTACCCCCCATGAAATATTGCTGGTACTTATTTCTGTCAGAGGCTGAGTTGACCTTAGGGCTGTAGTGTGGCCGAAAGGATGAAGTCAATGAAAAATTCCTGTGACACCACTGGGAACTGAACCTGCAGCTTTCTGGTTTGTAGCATAGTGCGTCAACCAACTGCCTTACCATGTGCTCCCATTTATTATTTTATGCATATTTTTGAACTCTTAGTGATGGTTCCAGGCAATATGACCTATTCTATGATGTTTTGTATTCCTTGAGAGGTTGATAGCCACCCATCTGGATAATTCATTCATTTGATGTAACCTGAATGTTTGTTACTGTGTTTACAGTCCACCATTTGAGTCTGTCCTGAGCCAGTTTATTATTGTGCCATACCTGATTTAATAACCTACATAATGTTAGGTGAAGGAAACAAATTTTTAACCTCCTTGGTATTGTAACTTCCTCTCCTTCTTCTAACCCTAATGTCATCTTAGCTCTTCATTCTCCAAGACCCTTGATCTGTGTCCTTTCCTTAGAGTGAAAGACCATGTTTGACATCCATATTAAGTTGTAGTTTTCTAAGTTTGCATTTATAGGTTTATAGATGTGAAGCAGGAAGGTAGAAGATCCAAAACTGAATGGTACCCAATATTTATAGAGTATAACCTGGTCTTCACTTCCTCTTGATTTTTTTTTTTTTCCACATGAAGTTTGGGAATAACAAATAATGTACCCTTTCTTTGTTTTGGACCAGACTGCTTGGCTTAAGTGACAGAGGTTTTTGACTTGTTCTACCAGGAACTGTCATAGCAGAAATTGAAATGTAAGAAATTAATGTTGTACACACATACCAGTAAAGTTTTAGAGGTATAAAATCAATACAGAGCAGCCCATTGCAAAGGCTGCATTCTTCCTATTCGTGATGTGGCTTTAGAAATGCTACCACTTAGGGAGGAACTCTGTCGTAGTACAAATACTATTATAAGTGTCCATCAACATTTCAGAATATTGTCCATAAAACCTTATCATGATTTTACAGCTGCTATTGAAAGAGGTGCCATTCCAGTATTCATCTGCAGAGTGAGTAGAAGGTCCCATGTAGCTGCCAGCAGTAGGGTGTAAGAGTAGAGGTCACAGTGTATGAACATACAGCACTATGCTGAGAGTGCGTAGTTGGAGGGGGTCGGGACTCTAACACAGGTCACCTGTGACCCTCAAAGTGTTCTATGTAAGGGGCTTCCCCACTTTAAACATAGTGCATCACCCTTCTTGATCGGGTGCAAAGGGACCTTTTGCTCATCCTGTATATTATGTGATGGTAGTTCTTTGTTTCTCTGTGATTTCCATATCTCAGATTTTTACTTGTAAGGGCTAGAAATAATATACTTTATTTCTGTAAATTATTGCTTCAAGTTTACCAGGAGACAACAAATGGCACACGATCATGTTGAGGAACATGACACATGGCCCTGTCTAGCTTAGTCATTAATAAAACAGAAGCCATGGAAGCTACACTGTATTGTTTTCTGGTGCATTTTTGTATTGGAAATACAAATTACTCTGAGAAGGATATCAAATGATTATTCCTCTCATCTGTTCATGAGTTTATATTGTAGCATAGTGCTTTCAATTCTGCCAGTTCTCATTGGCAGTAGACCGTATTTCTTGGTAATTTTTGTACCCACACTAGAATGTACGCCCTTACTGTGTATGAGTTGCTGCCACAGCATGTGTAAGAAAAGGAAAGATGGCTTAACTAACCGGAATACTGGAATGTAGAATATTCCAAAGAGAAAAGAAATGTGTGTGTGAGAAGGAACAATCACGTAATGTGTTGAAACCGTCTGCTGCTGGCTCGTGTGTGTTGTTTTTTGAGTAAATGAGTGTTGCTCAGTACAGTGCAATTCAGGGTTCTTTTTTAAATTTGGATGTAAGTGTGATGTTTTAGATGTTATCATTGTGTTTGTTATGCTTGGAACCACCACTGATCTATCTCTTGAGGTTGAACTGTATTTTTATAAAGTTCCCCCCCCCCCCATTCAAAAATGGTTTGTATGGAATAAAAGAGCCTTTTTTTTTTTATAAAGATTATCCACTTGGACTGGGTATGGTGTTGGAATCA
>Ga0123355_10010108_pt1 | contig 14419 bp, 7 predicted proteins | sample TergutEmb28metaG_3_FD_89872 | JGI IMG/M metagenome (GOLD analysis project Ga0123355, IMG submission 89872) | Embiratermes neotenicus P1 segment gut microbial communities from Petit-Saut dam, French Guiana - Emb289 P1 | ecosystem: Host-associated > Arthropoda: Insects > Digestive system > Gut ...
TATTCCAACATTCAGTAAACTGGGTCTAACCGCCGCGATGAATTCATCTCTTGTATACCATCTTGGTTCAAGCACCTGCATTCCTCCGAGCAAAGCGTTAAGAGAACCGCCAAAAAGATGTGTTACATTCCAAAAAATTTCCCCGCCGCTTGTGGTATATGTACCTCTCTCCGACGCAATGCCATTCGAAAAGGATTCATACCGCCCATTGTTGAATATATACGCTACTTCAAATTGAACCCCTTCAATTTCTAAAATCCCAACCCACGTCCCGTTAAGCCTTCTGTCTACACGCGCGGAAGGATCGCCGATTGTTTCCAGATACATGACAACGCAGTAATTATCATCATGGGCAAACATAAATATGAAAAAATTATTTCCAACGGAATTTAAATGCGAAATTTCCATGTTCGCGTTTTCCGGCGTAAACCCACGCTGCATTAAAAATTCATAAAGCTCATGTTCAGACATGATTGTACCCGGAATATCTTCCACGGAATAATTCATTAACATTTGAACATGAGTCAGTATACCGCTAAAACTTGCATCTGTAAGCGGCGGCGCTGAATGAAAATCCGCAAGGGAAATCCTGAACGCATTGTAAGAATAGTGCTGAACTCTTACTCCAGTTCCGGTTGTGGCGCAGCTGCTTAAAAGCGCCGCAATGAAAATTACCGCAATGACGGAAATTCCAATTCGTTTCATATAGAAACCTCCATGAAATAGTATGGGGCCGCCCACAAACCAGCGGACAGCCCCTTTTCTGGTTTAAAACGTGTATCCTATCGTGATAAACAACGCCGACCTCATCGGATTATTAAATCTGTCGATATATGTGTCAAGCAGACTATGCAGGAAACCAACGCCCATGGAAAGCCCCGGCACATAACCGGTGGTTACTCTAAGCCCTACTTGGCCGAACAGGGAGAACGCAATACCCATATAACCCATGCCAGTGCCGTCAAAGAGGCTTATATCATCCGTATAGTCCCTGAATTCCCGATCGTGAAAATACATAAGGCCAAGCCTGCCATACGGCATAAAACCGATGTTCCCGGCCCGGAATGCGATGGTCATATCGTAGAAAGCTCCAAGGCCCCAAAAGTCAGAATCTACACCGATAAAATTCATGCCGGCGGCAAAATTCACCGTTCTAAAGAAAAACATACCGGTCAAGTCAATGCTTAGAGAAGCATAAAAAGCTGCCGGAGCCTTGTCAAAAAGGTGCGCGTAACTGACTTCGAAATGGTGGCCTCGTATCCGCACATTTTGGTCCCTTTCCCGCTCTAGCTGCCTTCGGGCAATAAGCTCGCGGTCCCCGGCGGCTATTGTCCCGAATGTCCGTATCCGCCAGTTGCCGTACTCCCGTACCCATACGGAACTGACATCCCTGTTGTTAATGGTAAAGACAACAGTGTATTCTTCGCCGCTCCCGGTAACTTCTGTTATGGAAGCCCTGAGCGCCCCTGTGCCAATTCTAACACTATCTTCAATCGTCCACGCCACGGCAAGGCCCATAGCCGCGATAAAATCTTCCCTGCCTCTTTCGATAAAGGAGCGGACAACTACTCTTGGGGCTCTGTCAAACAGTTCGTCATAGGCAAACTCGATATTTTCGCCCACAGCCGCCACGGAAAGAAAAGCGGCAATGTGGGGATAGACAGCCCTGGGTACTCCCAGGCCACGCACAAAATCCGAAAGCCGTTCGTCCAAAGCCGCCCTGAATGTTTCAGGCCGCGGGTTAAGCGCGTCTTGAACAAACGGCAGAACGGCGCTTGCGGGAACGGAGAAGTTTGCGGCCTGTCTTCCAATGGCGGTTAATGTATTGACACCGGCGACAGCAAAACCTGACGGGGCGTTATTTTGGGCAACAAGCAGAGGCCCCCCCGAATTTCCCGGATCGACGGGCGCGTTATGCTGAATAAACGGGCCAATGATGGTTTCATCCGCAAGGCTTCTTGGAAATCTCGCGGCGGAATTGGACACCATGCCGCTTCCAAACTGCCACAACGGCGTGGCCCCCAATCCGGGAAAACCGGCGGAAAATACTGTTTCACCCTCTTGAATGGGGCGTGCAAGAAGAGACAGTCCCTGCGCGACAGGGGGGCTTTGACCGGGGGGAAACGCCAACAGCGCAAGGTCGGTTTCTTCGTCAGTTGCGATAATGCGCAAATTGTCAAACCGTGTTCTTGTGCCGTCCGGGCGTTCAAACGTAATGGAAACGGTATGCGCCTGAGAAATAACGTGGTTATTGGTAATAACATAGAAATTTCCCCTGTCGCTGTACACAAAGCCGGAACCGAACGCTCCGCTAAGAAGGATATCAATCCCCCGGACAACATCGGCTTCGCCCTGCCTTCTTAGCCGTTCCCTTGCGTCTTCAAGGAAGGATACAATGCCCGGATGATAGCTTTGGTTGATCAAGCCTACATAGTCCCGGACAGCCGCGGCGCCTGTTTGCGCGAACGCAATTACTGGCGATAAAACAGTTAAAACGATTAGTAAAAAAAATGATTTGCGTGTCATAGGGTTCCTCTCTTAGTTCCACTGGGGGCTAAAACTTGTGAGCATAGCTCGCCGCGCGACTGATTTGCCTTCATTAATAATTACAGAGCCCATGGGAATAAAAATCGTATACGATCCTCCCTCTGAAAAATAGAAAGAAAAGGTAAATTGATTCCAATTCCATGTCGTTCTACCTCCAAATCCGTCGCTCATTACTGAGCGGCCGGTTATTTCAAACGTGGTGTGGCCTGCGGGAATTTTAATTGGGTTGTAAGTGTTAATAAAACCCAAAAAATGACCTCTTAATCTCCAATTGACATTGATGCCGTTATACGCAACAGGGCGGGGATTGTTACCGAACCAGTAAATTGTAGCCATTGCTTCATCGGGCAAGGTTTCGTCAAAGGCAACTGGCGCGCTGGTACAGGAAGTAAGCGCGGCAAAGCTTGCGAAAAAAACCGCAAAAACAAAAAATCTTTTCCTCATTTTTCCAAATCTCCATGTGCGGTGTTTACTGCCGCCGCAGGCATATATGAACAGCCCGTACGGGCTGTTTTTTTGCCCCGGTGGGGGGGCTTACTGCTGGAAAGTCCAAACGCCACCAGCAAAGACATACGTACCAGCCTGCCAGCCGTAGCGGACGTGGTACGCATTAAAGAAGGGCCCGCCTATACTGCTCAGTTGAATACCTACGTCGGCTCCAATGGTAACCTCCCACAGCATTGGGTTGCCAGCAAATGCAAAGAAGCCGATGTTTCGAACGCTGGTAGGGATAATAATGCTGGTCAGGGCGTTATTCTCAAATACACCGTCACTAATGCTGTTAATGCCACTGCCAATATCAATGCTGGTCAGGGCGTTATTGTTAAATGCATTGGCGCCGATGCTGGTAACAGTATCGGGGATGGTAACAGTACCCATGTTGTTATTCCGAAACGCGCTATCGCCGATAGTTCTAACACTTCCCAAAAGCGTTACGCTGGTTATCGGGGCGCTAATAACTCTGGGTGGACTAAAGCCAGTACTGGAATTAGGGTTGAACAGATCAGCCCCGATAGTAGCCATGCCAATAGTTACGCAGGTAAGCGGGTTATCGGCAAACGCATCTTGACCGATACTGATAACGTTGGAGGGGATGGTAACGCTGACCAGTCTGTTGCCCCTAAACGCCCACTGGCCGATGCTGGTAATGCCGCTGCCTATGCTAATGTCTTCCAGAAGGTTATCCCAAAACGCGGAAACGCCGACATTGGTAACGCTGTCGGGAATGACAATACGGGTCAAGCGGTTTTCACGAAAGGCGTCAGTACCAATGGTAGTAACATTATTGCCAATGACAACTTCTGCTAGTCTGTTGCCCCGAAATGCTCCCTGGCTGATAATGCTTGGGCCAATAATGGTAACACTCTCTAATTGGTTATCCCGAAATGCATTATCGCCGATAGTGATAACGCTTGCGGGAATGGTAATGTCTCCCACCAGTTCGTTATTCCGGAAAGCGCCATCGTTGAAGCCAGTTCCGCCACCAATGGTTTGAACACCGTTCAAAATTGTTAATCTGCCGGTTAGCGGAGCGTTAATAACTCTGGGGCTGTTCCAAGCGGTATAAGTAGGTTTAAACAACCTATTCCCGATAGTGGCCATGCCGATAGTTACGTCGGCAAGCGGGTTGTCGAAAAACGCCCCCGCGCCTATGCTGACAACGTTTGAGGGAATGGTAACCCCAGTCAAGTCGTTATTCTGAAATGCCGAATTGCCGATGGTGGCAACACCGTTGCCAATGTGAACGCTTTCTAACCGGTTATTCCGAAATGCGTTGGATTCAATGCTGGTAACGCTGTCGGGGATGATAACACTGGTCAGACGGTTAGTGGCGTCTTGCGCATTACCGGCAAACGCGCTTGCGCCAATGGTTTGAACACTGTTGCCGATCTCTACGCTGGTTAGTTGGTTGTCAACAAATGCCTGATTGCCGATGCTGGTAACAGTGTTGCCAATGGTAACGCTGGTCAGTTGACTGTTTGCAAATGCATTACTGCCGATGCTGGTAATGCCGCCGGATATTTCAACATATTCCAGCCGGTTATTGGCAAATGAGTTATTGCCAATGCTTTCAACGCTATCCAGAAATGTTACGCTGGTTAGCGGGGTGTTAATAACTCTTGGAGGAGGATTGCCAAAAGTGGCATTAGGATTAAACAAATTATTCCCGATAGCGGCCATGCCAACGGTTACGCTGGTAAGATATGAGTTACCGTTAAACGCATTACTGCCAATACTGGTAACGCTTACAGGAATGGTAACGTTGGTCAAGTTGTTATTTTGAAATGCCGAATTGCCAATGCTTTGAACGCTGTCAGGTATGCAAATGCTTTCCAGCCGGTTATTGGCAAATGCAAAACTGCCAATGCTTTGAACGCCGTACAAAAGTGTTACGCTGGCTGGCGCGGCGCTAATGGCGCTGGTAAAGACACTGGGGTTAAACAAACTACTCCCGATAGCAGTCATGCCGATAGTTAGACTGAGTTGCGGATTGTTAGCAAACGCATCGCTGCCGATACTGGTAACGCTGCCCCGAATTGTTACGCTAGTTAGCGCTGTTGGAGCGTTAATGACTCTGGGGCTAGGGTTTTGAACGGTTCCCTGATGAGCAGGATTAAACAAATTGGCCCCGATGGCAGCCATGCCTACGGTTACGCTGGTAAGCTGCGGATTGTTGAAAAATGCCCCGGAGCCGATGCTGGTAACGGTTGAAGGAATAGTAACGCTGGTTAGCCTAAGGTTCGTAAGGGCATTAGCGTTTATGGAAAGAACCGGCCATCCGTTATGAGTGGATGGTACGACTATATCTGTTTCTGCGCCCGTGAACCCTGTTACGGTAAATCCCCCGGAGACTGGGGCAAACGTAAAGCCATACGTACCTGCCGGGTCGTCGGGCTCGTTGCCGGGTTCATCGCCGGGCCCGTAGCCGTTGTTGTTGCCACCGCTGTCGTTGTTGCCGGGCCCGCCGCCGCCACTGGCCGCCGGACTGCCGGAGTCGCACGCCGCCATCGAAAAACCGATTACCACGGCTAACGCAATAATCCCAAACCACTTAATTCTGCCTTTCATAAAAACCACTCCTTACTTGTAACCCGCATTCCCTAGCGGGTAATAGCGGACAAAAGCCCGCAGATGCTAACGTCCACAGGGACGCTAGCCCGAAAGATATATCCGCTTACTAGGAAGCGGGCGTTGCCCCGGCGGGGCTTAGGGCGCAAAATGTTTTCTCGCCATTCTGCCAGCAGCCCCTACGGCGATGAATGTGCCGTTGCCATAGGTGATACCATTGATTTCCGTGAAGAATGTGCTGGTGCCTGAAGCAGTGCCGCCAGGGATAGCTGTCCATGTAACGCCCCCGTCAACGGAACTGGCCATCCTTCCTTGTAATCCCACGGCGATGAATATACCGTTGCCGTAGGCAATGGCATTGATACTACTTGCAAATGTACTGGCTCCCGAAGCGGTGCCAGCGGGGATAGCTGTCCAAGTAGCGCCGTTGTCGGTGGAACGTGCCATCCTTCCTTGGAATCCCACAGCGATAAATGTGCCGTCGCCATAAGCTATGCCATTGATCCGGCCACTCGGGAAGTACGATGGGAATGTACTATTGGTAATTGATGTCCAAGTAGCGCCGTTATCTGTGGAACGTGCCATCCTTCCATTGTCCTCAACAGAGATGAATGTGCCGTCACCAAAGGCGATGCCACGGGTAAAGCTTATACCTGATGATGTCCAGTCAACACCGTTGTTAGTGGATCTACCGCCCTCGACAATAAATGTGCCGTTGCCAAAAGCAATACCATTGTGTAGGCTGCCGTAAGAGATACTAGTCCAAGTAACGCCGTTGTCGGTGGAACGTGCCATCCTTCCTCCATTCCCCACAGCAATAAATGTACCGTTGCCATAGGCGATGTCATTAATCATATCGAAGGGGAGGTCAGGCGGGAATGTGCTTGTTTCTGCAAGGATAGCCGTCCAAGTAGCGCCGTTGTCGGTGGAACGTGCCATCCTTCCTCCATTCCCCACAGCAATAAATGTACCGTTGCCATAGGCAATGCTATTGATCACGCTACCCAATCCTATGTGTGTGAATGTACTGCCTCTTGCACCACCGCCACCGGGGATAGCTATCCAAACAGCACCGGGCCCGTTATTGTCGTTGTTGCTGGGCCCGCCGCCGCCACTGGCCGCCGGACTGCCTGAGTCGCACGCCGCCATCGAAAAACCGATTACCACGGCTAACGCAATAATCCCAAACCACTTAATTGCACCTTTCATAAAAACCTCTCCTTAACTTGTAACCCGCATCCTGTGGCGGGCAATTACGGGCCAAAACCCGCAGGGGCTAACGCCCACAGGGACGCTAGCCCGAAAACGTACCCGCTTGCAAAGAAGCGGGTGTTGCCCCGGTTGGGGCTTAGGGCTGGAGGTTCCAGAGAGTACCGGCACCAGGACCGGGATGGACGTACGTACCAGCCTGTCTGTTGTTGTTGTTGTATGCTTGCAGAAAACCACCGCCGTATGTGCCCATAGCGTGACCGAAGACCGGGGGTATATCAATAATCACGTTGTCTCCAATAGTAATGGTGGTCAAGGAATTATTATGAAATGCACTATTGCCGATTCTGGTAACGCTTGGGGGAATTATTACGCAGGACAGCTGGTTGCCTTCAAATGCCGACTGGTCTATGAAAACTGTGCTGTTAGATATCTCAACACTAGTCAATAGATTATTATTAAATCCACCAAGGTAGATAACGCTGTCGGGTACGGTTACGCTGGTCAGTTGGTTGTTCGCAAATGCCGAGTGCCATATCCGCGTAACACTGTTGCCGATGATAACGTTAGCCAGTTCATTGTCACGAAATGCACCAGAGCCGATGCTCGTAACACTGTCGGGTATGGTAATGTTGGTCAGTTCATTGTCACGAAATGCATCATTGCCGATGCTTGTAACACTGTTGCCGATGATAACGTTAGTCAGTTCATTGTCACGAAATGCATCATTGCCGATGCTCGTAACACTGTCGGGTATGGTAACGATGGTCAGGTCGTTGTCACGAAATGCATCATTGCCGATGCTCGTAACACTGTCGGGTATGGTAACGATGGTCAGGTCGTTGTTACGAAATGCACTATGGCCGATGCTAATAACACCGTCCAGAAGCGTTACGCTAATTAGCTCTCTATCGAAAAACAGGTTACTCGGGATATTGGCCATCCCAATGGTTACACAGGCAAGCGGGTTGTTTAAAAATGCCTCCCACCCGATAGTGGCAACGCTGTTAGGTATGGTAATGTTGGTCAGGTCGTTGTCACGAAATGCCTCAGAGCCGATGATCGTAACACTGTCGGGTATGGTAATGCTGGTCAGATCGTTGCCACTAAATGCACCATTACCGATAGTGGTAACGCTGTTGCCTATAGAAACGTTTTCCAATTTGTTATTGGCAAACGCGCCAGGCACACCAAAAACATTATGGACACCTACACTGGTAATGGTACCGGGTATGACTACACTGGTCAGGTAGTTGTTCGCAAATGCTCCTTGCCCGATGCTGATAACGCCGTCCAGAAATACTACATTGGTTAGCCGATGGGCGGTAGTAATGGCGCTAGAGGCAGCCGAGGGGTTAAACAAATTGTCTCCGATTCTAGCCATGCCAATGGTTACGCTGGCAAGATCGTTGTTGGCAAATGCATTTTGGCCGATGTTGTTAACGCTGTTTAGAATTGTTATGTTGGTTAGCGGGGCGTTAATAACTCTGGGGCTGGTCTGATGTTGGGGAGCGGTATGATCGGGGTTAAACAAATTTGCCCCGATATTGGCCATGCCAATTGTTACACTAGCAAGATGCGGGTTGTCGAAAAATGCCCCGGCACCGATGCTGGTAACGCTTGAGGGAATGGTAATGCTGGTTAGCCCAAGGTTTCGAAGCGCAGTACCGGCAATGGAAGAGACTGGCAGGTTGTTATTGCGGGCAGGTATAACTATATCTGTCTCTGTGCCCGTGAAACCTGTTACTATGTATCCTGTACCCAGATTATTTCGGATAAATGTAAACCCCAGCGTACCTGCCGGGTCGCCAGGCCCGTAGCCGTTGTTGTTATTATCGTTGTTATCGGGCCCGCCACCGCCACTAGCCGCCGGACTGCCGGAGTCGCACGCCGCCATTGAAAAAACGATTACCACGGCTAATGCAATAACCCCAAACCACTTAATTCTGCCTTTCATAGAACCTCTCCTTACTTGTAACCCGCATTCTGTGGCGGGCGATTGCGGACAAAAGCCCGCAGGGGCTAGCGTCCACAGGGACGCTAGCCCAAAAACGTACCCGCTTACTAGGAAGCGGGCGTTGCCCCGGCGGAAGCTTACCCATGGCGTACCCAGGCGAGGCCAGTCCAGTGGAATGTATTAGTCTGTCTGCCGTTGCTCACATACGCATGACCGAATTGGCCTGATATAGGTTCACTGTTATCACCTATACTACTTCCTTGAATATTCACATTGCTCCCAATGGTAACCCTGGACAGTAAGTTGCCAATGAATGCGTAGGCTCCTATGGTGATACCGCCAGGGATGACAATGTCTGTCAGTTCGTTATCACGAAATGCCGAATTACCGATGCTGGTAACATGGTCGGGTATGACAAACCTATTCTGCTCGTCGCTTGTCAGCCGGTTATCGCGGAATACATCATTGTTGATAACCGTAACGCTGTATGGTATGGCAATGGTAGTCAATAGGTTATCCCGAAACGCGCCAGCGCCGATGGTGGTAACGCCATTGGGAATGGTAATGCTTGCCAAATCGTTATTGGCAAATGCGTTATTGCCAACACTGGTAACGCCGTTAGGTATGACAACACTGGCAAGGTCATTATTCTGAAACGCATTAGCGCCAATGGTGGTAACGCTATTTGGTATGACAACTTCGGTCAGGTTGTTATTCTGAAATACACTATTGCTAATGCTGGTAATGGTATTGGGGATGGTAATGCTTGCCAAATCGTTATTGGCAAATGCGTTATTGCCGATACTGGTAACGCTGTTGGGTATTTCAACACTGGTCAGGTCGTTCTGCGCAAATGCAAAATCGCCAATGCTGGTAACGCCATTGGGGATAATAACTTCGGTCAGGCTGTTATTCCGAAATGCGCCCTCGTTGAAACCAGGCCCGCCGCCAATAGTTCTAACGCTGCCCAGAAATGTTACACTGGTTATCTCTGCCGCAGTATTAATGGCGCTGGTGGCAGCGTTAAGACTAAACAAACTGGCCCCGATATTAGCCATGCCAATGGTTACGCTGGCAAGCGGGTTATTGGCAAATGCATTGCTGCCGATGGTGGTAACGCCATAGGGTATGGTAATGCTTGCCAAGTTGTTATTGGCAAATGCCGAATTACCGATGGTGGTAACGCTACTGGCTATACCAACACTGGTCAGGTCGTTATCGAAAAATGCATTAGCGCCGATAGTGGTAACGCCATTGGGAATGGTAATGTTTGCCAGCTGGTTATTCCGGAATGCGCCATGGTTGTCGCCAGTTCCGCCGCCAATAGTTCTAACGCTGTCCAGAAATGTTACGCTGATTACCGGAGTGGTACTGTTAACGGCGCTAGTGTTAACATTGGGGCTAAACAACGTGTTCCCGATAGCAGGTATACCGATAGTTACGCTGAGCGGAACGTTGTCAGCAAATGCATTGGTGCCGATAGTGGTAACGCTTGCGGGAATAGTAACGCTTTGCATTCGGCTGTTCATAAATGCTGAACCGTTAATGGTGGTAACGCCATTGGGGATAATGACGTTGGTCAGGTTGTTATTCTGAAACGAATTACCGCCAATAGTTCTAACGCTGTTCAGAAACGTTACGCTGGTTAGCGGGTCGTTAATACTGCTGGAGCCAGTACTGGGGTTAAACATACTCATCCCAATGGCAGCCATGCCAATGGTTACGCTGGTAAGCGGAGCGTTGCTGGCAAACGCATTTTGACCGATGCTGGTAACGCCATAGGGAATGGTAATGCTTGCCAGACTGTTATTCCGGAATGCGCCATCGTTGGCGCCAGTCCCGCCGCCAATAGTTCTAACGCTGTCCAAAAGTGTTACGCTGGTTAGCGATGTCGGAGCGTTAATAACTCTGGGGCTAGGGTTTAGGGGGTTTCCCTGATGAGTAGGGTTAAACAAATTGTTCCCGATAGTAGCCATGCCGATAGTTACGCTGGTAAGCTCCAGGTTGTCGAAAAATGCCCCAGCGGAAATGCTGGTAACGCTTGGGGGGATGGCTACAGTGGTCAACCCACGATCCCGAAGCGCAGTTGCGCCGATGGAAACAACAGGCCGCTCGTTATGCTCGGGGGGTATGACTATGACTGTCGCCGTACCCGTAAAACCTGTTACAATGTACCCTGTGCCCGCATTGTTTAGAGTAAACACAAGCCCCGCCGTGGGGTTGTTAAAATCAATATCGCCGTTGTTACCGCCGGAATCGTCACCACCGGGATCACTGGGATCGCCGCCGATAATGTCGTCGTCGCCGCCGCCGCCGCCACTGGCCGCCGGACTGCCTGAGTCGCACGCCGCCATCGAAAAACCGATTACCACGGCTAACGCAATAATCCCAAACCACTTAATTCTGCCTTTCATAAAACCACTCCTTAACTTGTAACCCGCATTCTGTGGCGGGCAATAGCGGACAAAAGCCCGCAGATGCTAACGTCCACAGGGACGCTAGCCCGAAAGATACATCCGCTTACCAGAAAGCTAGTTGACCCATGCCCACGTGGTGCTAGCAAAAGAGTACAGACCAGCCCTGCGGTCGCGGTTGTACACAGTATAGAAGGGCAATCCGCCTGTCAAACTCCGATTGTCTATACTGTCATTTCGAACAGTCACATCGGCCCCAATGATAACGCGAAACAGTGGATTGGCAAGAAATGCACCGCTTTCGATGGTCCTAACGTTGTTAGGGATGGTAATGATTTCCAGTCTGTTATTCCGAAATGCATTTTGACTGATGATGACAACGCCACTGCCAATGCTAATTTCGTCCAGGACGTTATTCGCAAATGCGTTATTGCCAATACTGGAAACGCTGTCTGGAATGGTTACACTAGTTAGGCGGTTAGCAGTGCCTTGTACATTGCCAGCAAATGCAGAACTGCCAATGGTACCAACACTGTTGCCAAGGGTAACGCTGGTCAGGACGTTATTATTAAATGCATTGTCGCCGATGTAGGTAACACTATTTGGAATGTTAACGCTGGTAAGCTGGTTATTCGCAAATGCGCCATTGTCAGTGCCAGCATCGGCGCCAATAGTTCTAACGCTTTCCTGAAATATTACATTGGTTAGCGGAGCGTTGATGGCACTGGCGGTAATATTTGGGTTAAACAAATTAGCCCCGATATTCTCCATGCCAATGGTTACCCTGGTAAGAGGCGCGTTGCTGGCAAATGCATTTTGGCCAATGCTGGTAACGCTATCGGGGATGACAACGCTGGTCAGTTGGTTACTGGCAAATGCCGATTGGCCGATGGTACCGATGTTACCGGGTATGGTAATATCGGCAAGCAGGTTGTTCTGAAATGCACCTTGGCTGATGCTGTTAATGCCACTGCCAATATCAATGCTGGTCAGGACGTTATTCGCAAATGCGCTATTGCCGATGCTGGTAACATTATCGGGTATGACAACGCTGTCCAGGGCGTTATTCGCAAATGCGTTATTGCCAATACTGGAAACACTGTTTGGAATGGTTACACTAGTTAGGCGGTTAGCAGTGCCTTGTGTATTGCCAGCAAATGCAGAACTGCCAATGGTACCAACATTGTTGCCAAGGGTAACGCTGGTCAGGACGTTATTCGCAAATGCGCTATTGCCGATGCTGGTAACATTATTGGGTATGACAACGTTGGTCAGGACGTTATTATTAAATGCATTGTTACCGATGTGGGTAACACCATTTGGAATGGTAACGCTGGCAAGCTGGTTATTCGCAAATGCGCCATCGTCAGTGCCGGCCTCGGCGCCAATAGTCCTAACGCTTTCCTGAAATGTTACGTTGGTTAGCGGAGCGTTGATGGCACTGGCGGTAATATTTGGGTTAAACAAATTAGCCCCAATAGTAGGCATACCAATGGTTACACTGGTAAGAGGCGCGTTGTTGGCAAATGCATTTTGGCCAATGCTGGTAACGGTATTGGGAATGGTAACGCCAGTCAGGGCGTTATTATTAAATGCATTAGCGCCGATGGAGGTAACGTTATTGGGGATGGTAATACTGGTTAGGTTGTTATTCCGAAACGCGCCACCAAAGGCGCCAGTCCCGCCGCCAATTGTTCTAACGCTTCCCAGAAATGTTACATTGGTCAGCGGGGCATTGATGGCGCTGCCGCCATCACGAGGGTTAAACAAACTAGCCCCGATATTCTCCATGCCAATGGTTACACTGGTAAGCGGCGCGTTGCTGGCAAATGCATCCCAGCCGATGTTGGTAACGCCTAATGGAATGGTAACGCTGGCAAGTTGGTTATTCGCAAATGCGTTGTTGCCGATAGTTCTAACACTTTCCAAAAGCGTTACGCTGGTTATCGGGGTGCTAATAACTCTGGGTGGATTAAAGCCAGTACTGGAATTAGGGTTGAACAGATTAGCCCCGATAGTAGCCATGCCAACAGTTACGCTGGTGAGGCCTGAATTGTTGCTAAACGCATTACTGCCGATGCTGGTAACGCTTGCGGGAATAGTAAGGCTTTGCAGTTGGTTATTTGCAAATGCCGATTGGCCAATGTTGGTAACACTACCCAAAAGCGTTACGCTGGTTATCTCTGCTGTGGTACTAATGGCGCTGTTCGCGTTATTGGGATTAAACAAATTGTTCCCAATAGTAGCCATGCCAATGGTTACGCTGGCAAGCGGGTTATTGGCAAATGCATCCCAGCCGATGCTGGTAACGCTACCCAGAATTGTTATGCTGGTTAGCGCTGTCGGAGCGTTAATAACTCTGGGGCTGGGGTTTAGGGCGGTTCCCTGATGAGTAGGGTTAAACAAATTAGCCACGATACTAGCCATGCCGATGGTTACGCTGGTAAGCTGCGGATTGTCGAAAAATGCCCCAGCGGCAATGCTGGTAACGCTTGGGGGAATGGCTATAGTGGTTAGCCTACGGCCCGGAAACACATTTGCGGCGACGGAAAGAACAGGTAGTTCGTTATGCTCGGCGGGTATGACTACGGTTGTTGCTGTGCCCGTAAAACCTGTTACTATGTACCCTGTGCCCTGATTGTTCAGAGTAAACTCAAGCCCCACCGTGGGGTTGTCGAAATCAATACCGCCGGGATCGTTACCACCGGGCCCCCCTCCCGGCCCACCACCAGGATCACCGCCGGGATTACTAGGATCGCCACCGGTAGTGTCGCCGCCGCCACTGGCCGCCGGGCTGCCAGAGTCGCACGCCGCCATCGAAAAACCGATTACCACGGCTAACGCGATAATTCCAAACCACTTAACTGTACCTTTCATAGAACCACTCCCTTAACCCGTGATCCCGCCCTGTGTAAGCGGACAATCACGCGGACTAAAGCCCAAAAGAACTGTAGCCCAAAGATTTATCCGCCCTTCGACGGCCTTGCCCCAACGGGGCAAAATAAAAGGCCTGCCGAACCGTATGTCCGCCAAACCTTTAATTCGCTATGCCTGTTATCCTGATGAGAAAATAAACATAGAGTTAGGTGAAAATATGCTACTAGATGGTTGCCACAGTATTGTCTTCTGTGTATAATGAGACACGAGACACGAGACACGAGACACGAGACACGAGACACGAGACACGAGACACGAGACACGAGACACGAGACACGAGACACGA
>Ga0123355_10010109_pt1 | contig 14418 bp, 10 predicted proteins | sample TergutEmb28metaG_3_FD_89872 | JGI IMG/M metagenome (GOLD analysis project Ga0123355, IMG submission 89872) | Embiratermes neotenicus P1 segment gut microbial communities from Petit-Saut dam, French Guiana - Emb289 P1 | ecosystem: Host-associated > Arthropoda: Insects > Digestive system > Gut ...
AGCCGGAAGATTTCCAGGCCGTCACGGAAATCAAAAATCTTTCGAAGCGGGAGCGCCAGGCGCTCGTGGGATTGGACAGACCGCTTGCCGCCAAGCAGAGTCCAAAGTCCACCACCTCCGATGATCTATTAACGGGCCGCTCAGCCGCGGACGGAAAGATCACAACCGGCGAAACCATCACTGATCCCAACGGCCGAATGATACGTTATGTCGGGCCTTAAAATCCTTTGACGCTCCTGAAAACGAACCCATTCTCGCGCCTCGTATTGGCAAGCTTGAGGGCAACGTAATCTCATCCTGCTCTAGCCACAGTTTTTACCTTGGCATTCAGCTCGTCGATCGCGGAGATCTCCTTCTGCGGGATGCGGCCAGTGCGCAATGAGCTCCCTGAAACAATGCAACAATGGCGTGAACCCGTTGCACGAAGCAGCTGGTTCCTTTACAAGGAGCGCCAAATTGAGGGCGCAAATGGTTAACGACAAGCAAGAAGCCACCCAATCACCCTCCGAATCGGCGGAAAATCCTGGTTTGCAATCTGAGGTGCCGATCGGCGAGCCAAACCCGCCTTTGGATCTGGCCGAAGCGGAAGCGTCATCCCAGCCTGAAACGATTGCTGTGGAACCGATGGCCTCGGCTGCGTCTTCCCATGCTTCGGCGGAGCTGGAAGCTAGCCATGCGGAACCCGGATCCGCGAATATACATCCTCACGAGGAATCGCTTGTCGCGAGCGCCAAGCCGCATTCAGGTTTTCTCGCGTTTGCTGTGACCGCACTTGCGGGCGGCCTCCTAGGAATCGGCGGCACATTTGCCTTGCATTCTTATCAGGCCGCAACTCCCCAGCCGGCCGGCGATGTGAGGATCCTGGATCTAACAGACCGGCTCGGTTCGCTCGAAAAGAAGACTGATGCCGCTGAAAGCGCCACGAGTAAAACACTGGCAGCGCTGGAAACGCGCATAACCGCGGTTGAGACTGTCGCGCAAAAGGCATTAGACTCCGCCAATGCGGCGACAGCCGATTTGCAAAATAAGATTTCAGCCAGTGCGCCGGCTGTGGAGGCTTTGCCAAACTCTTCGCCGCACGAAGCGGTCGAAGTTCCAGATATTGGACCGCTCTCAGCCAAGCTTGAAACCCTTGAAAAAAAACTGACGGCACTCGAAGCAGCCCTTACCGTACCCAAGACCGAAGAAAGGGTCACGGAACAGAAGCTTGGGCAGCCAGCCATTTCACCGCAGATCACGCGCGCTCAAACACTAGCCATTGTAGCACAAAGCCTGTTGCTTAAGCTTACAGACGGCGGCTCGTTCACCGATGAGCTTGCGGTGATTGAGAGCCTAGGTGTTCCGGCGGATGCTCTTTCCTCATTGCGGGGAGTGGATATTCCAAGCGAACGGCAACTCGTTGCGCAATTCACAGCGCTGACCCCTCAAATTCTCGCGAGTGCGACCGACAATCCAGCGAGTGAGGAGGAAAATTTTCTTGACCGTGTAACCCGCCATGCCAAAGGATTGGTGCATGTGCACAAGCCCGGCGAGACCCGTGAGAGAGATGTAGAGGGTTTGGTAGAAGAAATCGGCAAATCGCTTGCGGATCACGATCTCGAAACCGCTTACAAAGCCTGGACCGATTTGCCAGCTCCTGCCAAATCGATAACCCAGAGCTTTGGGAAGGCATTGAAGGCTAGGATCGAGGCCTTGGCGTCTGCACGATTGATTGAAGCAGAGGCTGTATCAGCCCTGGGCAAATCCTAATCTTTCCATCCTAAGCTGAGATCTGATCGAAGCCCTCGGCGAGAAAAATATGTTCCGTGTTCCCTTATACTTTTTGCTTCTTATCGCTTTGGCGTTCGGTCTCGCTTGGCTCGTCGACCGCCCGGGTGAGATTTTGCTAACATGGGAAGGTTACCGGGTTAAAACTTCGGTGCTAGTGTCGCTTGGCGTTGTTCTCGCCCTAGCCCTCCTTTTGACAATCATTTGGAATCTGTTGCGCTTCTTCTTCGGGCTTGCTCCTTCCCTTTCGCGGGCAAGTCAGGTGCGCCGCCGTGAAAAAGGCTATGCGGCCCTATCGCGCGGGATTATTGCGGTGGGTATGGGCGACGCAAAAATTGCTGCCAGCGCGGCTGTGGAGACACAAAAATATCTTCCACACGAGCCCCTAGCCATGCTCCTTCGGGCCGAAGCTGCTCAGCTTGAAGGCAATACTGCGGCTGTGGAAGCCGCATTCAAAGAGATGATAAAGCGGCCCGATACGCGACTCTTAGGCTTTCGCGGTTTACATGCACATGCGCATCGGCAAGGCGATTTCGATGCCGCCCACCATTACGCAAGTTCTGCCCATAATCTTGGTGCCCTTCCCTGGTCGGTTGCAGCCGTCATCGATAAGCATGTCGCGGCGAAAGATTGGTCAGCTGCCTTATCCGCGCTCGACAAGAGCGCAGATTTGATCGACCGGCCGATAAGAGACCGGCAGCGCGCCGTGCTCGCGACAGCGCTTGCCCAAGACATCGAGCTAACCAATCCGGATGAAGCGCTACGCCTCGCGCGTTCAGCTGTCAAAAGAGCTCCTGCTCTCGTTCCAGCGGTCGCACTCGCTGCAAGGCTTCAGTACAGCAAAGGCGGTTACCGCAAGGCCGCCAAAATGATCGAAACGGCGTGGCCCTTGGCGCCCCATCCCGATCTTGCCAAAGTCTATCTTGATTTGCGTCCGTCTGAATCGCATGCTGAACGTTTAGCGCGAGCCCGCATTTTTATGAAGCTCGCACCGCTCCATCCGGAGAGCCGCTTAGCGCTTGTCGGCGCCGCGATTGCGGCCGGTGACTATAAGACCGCGCGGGATACCATGCTGCCTTTGATCCAGGCGGATGAACGGCCAACGGCCCGGATGTGCCTCATCATGGCCGAGATCGAAGAAGCCGAACATGGCGAATCCGGCTTTGCCCGGGATTGGCTGACGCGAGCGACTCGGGCCCCGCGGGACGCGGCCTGGGTTGCGGGAAGCGTCATCTCGAATCGCTGGATGCCGGCTTCGCCCGTGACCGGAAAGCTCGATGCTTTTGTTTGGCGCAGGCCAGATGAACGGCTGAGTTTTGACGGCCCGGCGGAAGAGGCGATTTTCCGGCCTGTCCTGGGCGCGGACGAGCCGCCGATTCTAATCGAAAAACCACGTCCCGCGATTGCCGCCCCAGAACCTGATGGTCCAGTGGACCCCAAGCCTGTTATAAATAGCCAAACTTCGCAACCCGTAACCGATAGGTTTACAGACGAAGCAACCTCGAAGGAGAATCAACAACCGCTCCACACCGAATCCGTGGAATCAGGTGCCATTGCTTCGGCCAAACTGACCGCAAGAGAAACACCAACTGCACAAGTTTAAAGGTTTAAAGGCATTTTGTTTATAATAATTTGCTGTTTCATCCCTGTTAAATACCGGCGGTCCGGCTTTTGATACGGTAGTATTAAACACTTAGAGTTTGCCAATCCTCAAGTCCTGGTTTGATTAACCTTCAGGCAATCTTGCTGTTCAAAGCTTCACTCTGGCGTCCTAGTGTCGCGAGAACTTTCGCGACAATACTCTTCGCGTCAAGCCCGGCCGCGGCATAAAGTTTTTCCGGCTTGTCCTGATCAAGGAAACGGTCTGGAAGCACCATGGAACGGAATTTCAGGCTCCGGGGACTCCTGCCGTCAAGCACCCCTTCTTCCGCCAACAACTGCATGACAAAGGAACCGAAGCCGCCGATCGAACCTTCCTCGATCGTGACCAGAACTTCATGATTTGCAGCAAGTTGAAAGAGGAGTCCCTGATCCAGAGGTTTAGCGAAGCGGGCATCGGCAACCGTGGTGGAAACCCCATAAGTCGCGAGATCCTCCGCCGCTATTAGCGCCTCGGCAAGCCTTGTTCCAAGTGACAGGATTGCTACCTTGCTGCCTTCCCGCAGGATCCGTCCTCGGCCAATTTCAAGGATTTGACCTTCGGCGGGCAAATCGATGCCCACCCCCTCGCCGCGTGGGTAGCGAAAGGCAATCGGCCCCTCATTGTAAGCTGCCGCGGTCGAGACCATATGAACAAGTTCGGCTTCATCGGCTGCCGCCATCACCACCATGCCTGGCAGAATACCTAAGAAAGAAACATCGAACGAACCGGCATGAGTTGCGCCATCAGCTCCGACAAGACCCGCCCGGTCGATGGCGAACCGCACCGGCAGGGACTGGATCGCTATGTCATGGACCACTTGATCATAGCCGCGTTGAAGGAAGGTCGAATAGATCGCACAGAAAGGCTTATAGCCCTCCGTCGCCAGCCCTCCGGCGAACGTCACAGCATGCTGTTCGGCGATGCCGACATCGAAGGTCCGCTCCGGAAAAGTCTTCTGAAAAATATCAAGACCTGTGCCGCTCGGCATGGCTGCGGTGATAGCGACAATCTTGTCATCCTGTCTTGCTTCAGCCACCAAGGCGTCGGCAAAAACTCGTGTGTAGGAAGGCGCGTTCGCCTTGGGTTTGGCCTGCACACCGGTGACGACATCGAAGGTGTTGACACCATGATATTTATCCGAAGAGGCTTCGGCTGGGGGGTAACCTTTGCCCTTTTGCGTGACCACATGAACGAGAATGGGTCCATTGTTCGAATCACGGACATTTCGCAGCACCGGCAAAAGATGATCGAGATTATGGCCGTCGATCGGTCCGACATAATAAATGCCAAGTTCCTCGAACAAGGTTCCACCGGCCCAAAAATTGCGCGCAAATTCCTCGGTTTTTCGGGCTCGGTCATAGAAGAATTTAGGTAGATGCTTGGCAAGCTGCTTGGCCGTCTCGCGCACCGAGCGATAAGTCCCACCTGACACGAGCCGAGCCAAATAGGCGGAAAGCGCACCTGCTGGCGGCGCAATCGACATCTCATTATCATTCAGAATGATAATTAGGCGCGAATGCATGGCTCCAGCATTATTCATGGCTTCATAGGCCATTCCCGCCGACATAGCACCATCGCCAATCACCGAGATGACCTTTGACTTCGAGGCAGAAAAACGATTGGCCACGGCCATGCCAAGCCCAGCCGAGATCGATGTCGATGAATGGGCCGCACCAAAAGGGTCATATTCACTTTCCGAGCGCTTAGTGAAACCCGAGAGACCACCACCGCGGCGCAAAGTCCGGATCCGGTCTCGTCGTCCGGTCAGAATTTTGTGCGGATAAGCTTGGTGGCCAACATCCCAAACCAAGCGATCCCTCGGCGTATCAAAAATATAGTGCAAGGCGACAGTCAGCTCGACGACGCCGAGCCCTGCCCCGAGGTGACCGCCAGTCACCGAGACCGCATCGATCGTCTCACCTCGCAACTCATCCACCAGTTGGGCCAGATCCGCCTCTTCCAGGCACCTTAGATCGGCCGGAGATGCAATCGTGTCGAGCAAAGGTGTCTTAGAAGATGTCGTCACGCGTGCCTCTTTTCAAAACAAGCTTTATGGCGAGGGTAAAAGCAGGAGAATTCTGCGAGACTAAAAGAAGAAATTCTTTACGAACTTAGCTTTTTCCAAGCCGATCTTGTCAGATTCGTGAATAGCGAACAAAAACGTAACTCGCAACGCCAACCCATTCCTGACGTCCAATTCCACTTTTTTTTCAGTCCTCGTGCGACTTTTAAACAACAGTGAAGCCTCTTTGCTAAAATGAAATGTGTTAACTAGCCGGCTGGATGATGCGGATCGCGTGACAGTTCCCGCAAATGTATTCGCGCCAAATGCCTCATTTATGTTCATCACGCTCGACTCCATAGCTCCCCAATAAAGCGTGTTTCTTACAGACAAAGTTAGTGTTCAGATCACGTTTCATGATTTTGGATCGAGTCGATCCAAAATCATGAAACGTGTTAATGTCGCAAAGAGTTCGAGTGGATACGGGCCTTAAACCACTGCCTATTTTTGCTTATCCCGCCCGGGAAGAGACGTTCCACCATACTGCGGGAGATTAACAGAATTCAGATATCAAATATTTTATCATAATTACAAAAAGAATGAACGAGGCTGAAATGACTAAAATCAAATTTTATGGCAAAAAGAGCAGTTGCTATGTAAATTAGTGATTTAGCTATTTCTCTAATACATCTCTTCTGTTTTGATGTTCTTTTCATCAAACAAGGTCATGGGTTTTGTTGTGCGTTTCGTCAGTGGCAATCTTCCACTTTTTAGGAGTTGGCTATCATGGATGCCTTCGTACACAATAGAAGCGTGACGCTGAAGCCTCTCGGTTTTTACATGTTGTCTATCGTCCGCTTGATCATGATCTGAATCGGGACCGCATCATGGGTCGGTGATGGCAAAATGGGTTTATAGTTTTGGCAATGGCATAGCTGAGGGTCATAGCCGACTTAAGAATCTACTTGGCGGCAAGGGCGCAGCTCTTGCAGAAATGGCTCGCATGGGGCTGCCTGTGCCTCCCGGCTTCACCCTGACGAGCGAGGTTTGTGCCTATTACTATGCGAATGGAAAGCAATATCCATCAGGCCTTACCGAAGAAGTCGAGTCCGCGCTCGCCAATCTGAGCCACACGACCCGTTGTTCATTTGCGACATCAGAAAACCCGCTTCTCCTTTCGGCCCGTTCGGGTGCCCAAATTTCAATGCCTGGCATGATGGACACGGTGTTGAACCTCGGCCTCAACGATTTGAGCGTCGAAGCTTTAGCGAGAAGCTCGGGCGACGCCAGATTTGCCTATGATTCGTATCGACGCTTCATCCAGATGTATGCCTGCGTCGTGTTGGGCGTCGAACACCAACTGTTTGAAGAGATTTTGGAATATTATAAAGCGAGTCGGGAAGCTTCCTCCGATACAGATCTCTCGGCGGAAGATTGGCGGAAATTGATTGCCGAGTACAAGTCCCGAATTGATCGCCGCTCAGATCGTCCTTTTCCACAAGACCCACGCGAACAGCTCTGGGGCGCAATCGGAGCCGTGTTTGATTCCTGGATGACCCCACGAGCTGTCAGCTATCGGAGGCTGCATTCCATTCCCGAAAACCTCGGAACGGGCGTGACCCTGCAAGCAATGGTTTTCGGCAATATGGGTGATACCTCCGCCACGGGTGTTGCTTTCACCCGCAACCCTTCTACGGGAGAAAAGACTTTTTATGGGGAATTTCTGCGCAATGCGCAGGGCGAGGATGTTGTCGCAGGTCTCAGGACCCCGCAGTACATCACCGAGGCCGCCCGTTTGGCAGCCGGCGCACAAGAGCCATCGATGGAAGCCGCTATGCCTGAAGTCTTTACGGAATTTGCCAAGACTGCTGAGCAGCTTGAAAGACATTTTCGCGATATGCAGGACATGGAATTCACGGTCGAGCGTGGCAAATTCTGGATGCTGCAAACCCGCAAGGGCAAACGCACCAGCAAAGCGGCGCTTCGGATCGCTGTCGAGATGACCAAGGAAGGCTTGATCGACAAAGCGGAGGCAATCAAGCGAATCGAACCCACCTCACTCGAGCAACTACTGCATCCAACCATCGATTCGAACGCACTAAGGACCGTCATAGCAACCGGCTTGCCAGCTTCTCCAGGCGCTGCGAGCGGGGAAATCGTCTTCAACCCTGGCGAGGCTGAGCGGCTAAAAAGCGCCGGGCGCAAGGTGATATTGGTACGAATCGAGACCAGCCCAGAGGATATTTTGGGCATGAATGCGGCGGAAGGAATTTTGACGACGCGCGGCGGCATGACCTCACATGCGGCCGTCGTTGCACGCGGCATGGGAAAACCTTGTGTTTGCGGAGCCGGAACTATCCATGTCAATTATGCAATGGAAACACTGACGGCCGCCAACCAGACCTTCAGCAAGGGCGATTGGTTGACGATCGACGGTTCGACGGGTCAAGTGATGCAGGGGGTCGTTGCCATGCGTCAGCCTGAGCTTGATGGGGAGTTCACTATCCTCATGAGCTGGGCCGACGAGACTCGCCGCCTGGGTGTGCGCGCCAACGCCGATACACCCCGCGACGCGCATGTTGCGCGAAAATTCGGTGCGGAAGGAATAGGCCTTTGCCGCACTGAGCATATGTTCTTTAATGGAGACAGGATCGTCGCGGTGCGCGAAATGATCCTCGCTCCTGATGAAGCGGGCCGCCGGGCAGCCCTTGCCAAGCTGCTGCCGATGCAGCGTGCCGATTTCACCGAGCTTTTCGAAATCATGGCCGGCCAGCCGGTGACGATCCGCCTGTTGGACCCACCCTTGCATGAATTTTTACCCCGCACCGAGGCAGAGACCGCCGAGGTGGCGAACGCCATGGGCATCGCTGCTGAAAAGCTCGTTCAGCGAGTCGTCGAATTGCAGGAGTTCAACCCGATGCTCGGCTTTCGCGGTTGTCGGCTCGCGATTGTCTTTCCAGAAATCGCAGAAATGCAGGCACGGGCGATTTTTGAAGCCACGATCGCGGCCAAACGCAAAACCGGTCGCGCGGTGCAACCAGAAATCATGACACCGCTCGTCATCGATAAAGCCGAGTTCGATTTGATCAAAGCTCGAATCGATAGGCTGGCTACGATCGTCGCCGCTGAGTGCAAAGAGAGCTTCGTCTACCACCTCGGCACGATGATCGAGACGCCACGCGCTTGCTTGCGCGCCGCTGCTCTTGCCGAGACCGCTGAATTCTTTTCCTTCGGCACCAACGATCTGACCCAAACCTGTCTTGCATTGTCTCGCGATGATGCGGGTTCTTTTTTGAACAGCTATACGACCAAGAACATATTGCCAACGAATCCTTTTGCGACCCTCGACCAGGCTGGGGTAGGGGAATTAATTGAGATCGCGGTAAAGCGCGGACGCCAAACGCGGGCCAATCTAAAGCTTGGGATCTGCGGCGAACAAGCAGGGGATCCCGTCTCGATCGACTTTTTTGACAAAGCCGGGATAACCTATGTTTCATGCTCGCCGTTCCGAGTGCCCGTCGCTCGGCTGGCCGCGGCTCAGGCAACGCTGCGCAGACAAGCTAGAGCACAGGATCGTTGAACTAGAGAGTCACAGAATCGTTGAATAAGCAAAGTTATAGCCATTTTCCTAATACAGTCCAAAGTGAAGAATAATCCGTCAGAGTTCCGGATTGGCCTAATTCGGCTATAGGGTCAAGCTATACCGGCCAGTCTCTAAGACACCCATTGAAATTTGTCTTTGTTTAGCGCATCTTGTTATCATATTTGTGTGCCCACTGGCTCAAGGAGGAATCATCCACTGATACCCGCGCTCTTTGCGGAAGCGGTGTCCATGCCGCTGACATCGGCAGAAGGCCTTTCAAAACCGGAAGCCGGCCACCTCGTGCGAAGTATTTTGACCTGTCTCGATGATTCCAAAGCCGAGAATATTGTGTCAATTGATCTGCACGGAAAAACGACTCTTGCCGACGTGATGGTCATTGCGACGGGGCGTTCCAATATTCACGTGGGAGCGATTGCTGATCGGCTGATCGGCATACTCAAGACCCACCAGCCCTTGCCCCCGCGAGTTGAAGGCTTGCAAAATTGTGACTGGGTTTTGGTCGATGCGGGAGACGTTATAATTCATGTCTTCCGGCCCGAAGTGCGGCAGTTCTACAATCTAGAAAAAATGTGGGGAGCCAACCGACCCGGCGAACGTGACTTGGGCTGAAGCAAGCCTAAAAAGCGGGATGAACAAAATTGTGCGGCAGTTTTTTTTGACACAAACCGGTTTAGGTAAATTGCCTACGCGGAGCCACTGACCCTAGTCACAAGTCTTTCGAATCGGTCACGATGATTTTGGATCGATTCGATCCAAAATCATCGTGACCGAGAATGGGATGCGCCTCCATCTGATCTGTGTCGGCCGGCTGAAATCCGGGTCTGAGAAGGAGTTGGCTGCGCACTATATTGAACGCGCTTCAGCTATGGGACGGCTGATAGGCTTTAGCCACATCGAACTCCGGCAAACCTGCGAAAGTCGGGCACTCCGCCCAGACGACCGCAAGCGCGAAGAAGCGAAAGCTCTTCGCACCCTGCTTCCCCCGGAGGCTGCGGTCATGGTTTTTGATGAGAGTGGCGTCGCGATAACAAGCTTGTCTTTTGCTTTTGAACTGAAGCGCGCGAGAGACGAAGGGACGGCAAATGCCGCCTGTGTGATCGGTGGACCGGATGGTTTGGATACCGACTTCCTGAATCAAGCCTCCCGCATAGTTTCGTTCGGTCGGATGACATGGCCCCATCGGCTGGCGCGAATCATGGCCGCCGAACAGATTTATCGAGCGATGACCATCCTTTCCGACCATCCCTACCATCGCACGTAAAATTCTAGGTAAAATTCATGATACTCATCGGCCTTTGCCGTGCCTGCGCCATTTTTTTCTGGCCTGAATTCATCGTTTGCAGTTCCCTTCGCTCGGGTTTTTGTTTTTCAGATCAAGGCTATCGTGACGGTTCCGGCCAAGCCACTTAAAATTCTTATGCACAGCGCGGCAGTTTTCTTGGGTCTGGCCGTGAGCCTTGGCCTTTCGCCCCGAAGCCAAGCCGGTACTCCATCGAATGAAGTGACGCCGCTTGACCTCGATGAGAAGGGGACGGAGCTTAAGGGCCATCGACTTGAACTCCGCGGCATGGAGGACACGCTCGACGCTTCGCAACAGCAGCGCCGGCAGATCGAAGCCGAGATTGTAGCAATCAAAGCCGATCGAGCAAAACTGGCCACGGCGCTCCTTGATGCGACCCGAAATGTCAATTTGAGCGAGCAGAAGGTTGTCGAAATCGAGGCCCGGCTTGATACACTGACCGGTGCAGAAGATGCGATCAAGCGATCGCTGACTTCGCGTCGTCGTGTTATTGTTGAGATTCTCGCTTCTTTGCAGCGAATGGAGCGCAAGCCGCCACCAGCTTTGCTGGCAGCTCCTGAGGATATGCTTGCAGCAATCCGAACATCCATGCTGCTTGGGGCCGTTCTGCCCCAGATGCGCAGCGAGACAGAAGCGCTAGCCTCGGATCTCTCCGATCTCCTGCGGTTGCGGCAATCCATCGCCTCCGAACGTGAAACCTTGGCAGAAGACGTCGGCAAGCTTCGCGCCGAACGCCAGCGGTTGACCCTCTTAATCGAGGCCCGCCAATCGGCTCTAACTTCAGCAGAGCAAGCGCTCGGGGCAGAGAATGCCCGCGCCGCCGAACTCGGCAAACAAGCGGGCAATCTCAAGGAGCTGATTGCCAGAATGGAAACGGAAGTTGCCGCGGCGGCGCGTGGCGCCGAAGCCGCTCGCAAAGCCGATGAGGAGCATAATCGGACCCTGGATACCGTGCCACAGGACGGCGCTTTGAAAACCGCAATGGCGCACTCTAAAAATCCAGCAAGGCTTACGCCTGAAACCAGTTTTGTTGAGACCAAGGGTCTTTTGCCTCCGCCAGTCAACGGCACGCTTCAACGGGGCTTTGGCGCTAAGGATGGGTTTGGTGGCACTGAAAAGGGATTATTAATCTCCACGCGCGCCGGCGCCCTTGTGATTTCCCCGTGTGACGGATGGATCTCCTATGCTGGTCCCTACCGGAGTTACGGACAACTCTTGATCATTAATGCGGGTCAAGGTTATTATATAATTCTTGCCGGAATGGATAAAATTAACGTCAACGTCGGTCAATTCATTCTGGGAGGTGAGCCGATTGCCGTGATGGGTGACGGTTCCATCAAAACCGCTGCGGCCATTTCCATTGGTACGGCGCAGCCCATACTCTACGTTGAATTTCGCAAAGACGGGGTGGCGATTGATCCGGGCCCATGGTGGGTGAAGCCGGAATTTCAAAAGGTTCGCGGATGATGCGCAAGGTCATACCTTTACTGCTGGGTGTCGTGCTGGGCGCGGGACTCGTTACACTCACGACGCAGACACGAATAATCCCGGAGAGCGCTGCTTTCGCCGCCGCCTCGGACACGTATCGCAATCTCAATCTTTTCGGCGACGTCTTCGAGAAAATCAGGACAGATTATGTCGAAAAGCCAGACGATGAAAAACTTGTCGAGGCCGCGATCAATGGCATGCTGAGTTCGCTCGACCCGCATTCGAGTTATATGGACGCCAAGAGTTTTCGAGACATGCAAGTCACAACGCGAGGCGAATTCGGTGGCTTGGGAATTGAAGTCACCCAGGAAGATGGGTTGATCAAGGTGGTGACACCGATTGACGATACGCCCGCTTCCCGCGCCGGGATTTTGTCGGGTGACATCATTACCGCCATTGATGATGAGAATGTGCAGGGTCTCACGCTCAATCAGGCCGTCGACAAGATGCGCGGGGCTCCTGATACGCCTGTGACCCTCAAGATTTTGCGGGGCAGCAACAAGGATCCGTTCGACGTCAAGCTCACCCGGGCCGTCATTCAGATCAAATCGGTGCGCTTCCACCAAGAAGGCGACGATATCGGCTACATCCGGATCACCCAGTTCAACGAGCAGACCGCTGATGGGGTGCGCAACGCAATACAGAAATTCGAAACCGATATTCCGGCCGCAAAATTCAAGGGATTCATTGTTGATTTGCGCAACAACCCGGGCGGCCTCCTCGACCAATCCATTGCTGTCGTCAATTGCTTCCTTGACCGAGGCGAGATCGTTTCGACACGTGGTCGCAACGCCGAGGAAACGGTGCGCTACAATGCACACCCTGGTGATGTTTCGAAGGGCAAGCCCGTCGTCGTGCTGATTAATGGTGGTTCGGCCTCCGCATCGGAAATCGTTGCCGGCGCGCTTCAGGATCACAAGCGCGCTATCGTTCTCGGGACGCGATCTTTCGGGAAGGGATCGGTTCAGACGATCATTCCACTTGGTCAGAATAATGGTGCCGTGAGGCTCACGACAGCGCGCTATTATACGCCTTCCGGCCGCTCCATCCAGGCCAAGGGGATCGATCCGGACACGACCGTCCTCCAGGATGTGCCGGATGAGCTAAAAGGCAAGGACGACACCAAGGGCGAGGCTTCACTCAAGGGCCATCTGAAAAATGGCGAGGATGAAAAAAGCGGCTCGCAAGCCTATGTGCCGTGGGATAAACCAAACGACGATAAGCAATTGAACGCGGCCGAGGATATTCTGCGCGGTGTCAACAAGGCCATGAACAAGGTCACGACGGGCACAGGCGGCGAAGGCGCAAAAGTTCCGAATTGAGTCCACCAAAGGTGCTCAAATCGGCAAATGGGTCGCGTGCGATTTGGATTGATCTAGGTTGTATTTCAAAAATGAGCGGATGCCGTCGAGGCGTCCGCTCTTTTTGCTTGTCAATGCTATCACCTACGCTCAGGCAGCAGAGCAATGACCTTGTCATTATGCTGGACACCCAAGCCGTTGCTAAATTCAAGCGCAAATTCAAGAGCTATTTTGCTACGGGAGAAACGCGCCCTCAATTGAGGAAGATGTCTCGGTCTGAAGGATAGATATAGAGTTGAGCGCCCCAATCTGGCCATCAAAACCTATTCCCTACGGCTTCGTGCAAGGTTGATTTGCCACAGTGGAGGGGCGTCATCACTCGCTATTTCCTAAACAAAGGAGGGGCACATATCTCCCTCAGTCCGGACGGGCGGCGGCGTGCCGGAGCAAATTGAGATGAATATTTTTGATGATGATTGGAATGCGCCGCTGGGCCAAGTGCAAGACGAGTCAAAGCGGCAGAAATATCGCTTTGAAATTTGGATTAAGGGGTTTGGCGCTTGCCTCGTTCTGATAGGGGCTTTCATCGCGGGTTTTGGCGGCGCAGCTTCGCCTCTCCTTCGCGGCAAGTTTGGGCTCATCCCGCAGCCCCTACCCGTCCCGGCCAATGCCGCTCTCTTAATACAACCTGCGGCTCCCTCCTCTCAACCAACCAGTCAAGAAGCCACCGCAGCTCTGGAACAAAGCCTAGCTTCGACTGGATCTGACTCCCTCACACAAACGGCAAGCCAGGGCACCGAAGCCGATCGCATCGAACGATCAAGCGGCGTCAAGATTGTGCGTCCGAGTGGCGCCAGCGCGCCGGGAGCCCTTATCATCGACGTCGCGAAGGCTTTAGATAAAAAAGGCCTACTCCGATGCCGGATGCGATGGGCCGGTTCCGAGAATGAGCGTCCTGTTGCGCGATACGCTGAGATTTATACTCATCCTGTCACTTCTCTCCATAGAACCGGCCATGCCCTGCCCAACTTGTGCGATTCCTTGCGAGGCGAAATTGGCTCGTCAAGGAGATTGCTGACCCGTGTGGCAAGCGCCCTGCTTGCCTCCGCTGTCCACCTTGCCCAATTTACCGGCACGTTCGAAGCACAGAATTACTCTTGTGCCTTTGAGCGCGACCGTGCCAAAAATTGCCGAGAATTTTAGCCTATCAGCGAAAAACCGGTACCCACTTTTTCGCGTCCCGTTCTAAAGCGAGCAACGGTTTTTCCCCAAGCTACGCTCGTGTTTTTGAATGGAGCAGATGCGAAAACATTA
>Ga0123355_10010110_pt1 | contig 14418 bp, 10 predicted proteins | sample TergutEmb28metaG_3_FD_89872 | JGI IMG/M metagenome (GOLD analysis project Ga0123355, IMG submission 89872) | Embiratermes neotenicus P1 segment gut microbial communities from Petit-Saut dam, French Guiana - Emb289 P1 | ecosystem: Host-associated > Arthropoda: Insects > Digestive system > Gut ...
AAATATGTATACATCACAAATTGATGATAACGAGTTTGCCATCAAACCAATGAACTGCCCTGGAGCAATGCTGGTTTATAAAAATGATTTACATTCATATAAAGAATTGCCTTTAAGAATTGGTGAATTAGGTTTAGTACATCGTCATGAAGCCTCAGGAGCCTTATCAGGATTATTTAGAGTAAGAAGATTCATTCAAGATGATGCTCATATTTTTTGTACAGAAGAACAAATAGAGTCAGAAATTATTAAATTTGTTAACTTTATTGATCGCATTTATAGTGTTTTTGGTTTAAGTTACCGTGTTGAATTATCGACAAGACCAGAAGATAAATATATTGGCGATATTGAAACATGGAATAATTCAGAACGAATTTTAGAAGAAACTTTAATTAAACTAAATAAAGAATATAAAATTAATCCAGGTGATGGAGCCTTCTATGGTCCGAAATTAGATTTTAAAATTAAAGATGCAATAGGTAGAGAATGGCAATGTGGAACTCTTCAACTAGATATGAATATGCCGGAGCGCTTTGATTTAACTTATATTGATGCAGACGGTTCGAAAAAACGACCAATTATGTTCCATCATGTTATATATGGCTCACAAGAAAGATTTATTGGAGTTATCTTAGAACACTTTGCCGGAGCTTTTCCACTTTGGTTAGCGCCAACTCAAGTTAATATTATTCCTGTCAATAATGAATATCACCTAGAATATGCTACAGAAATTAAAAAAGAGTTAATTCAAAATGGTATTCGAGTTAAATTAGATGCTCGAGAAGAAAAACTGGGTTATAAGATTCGTGAGAGTCAGACTCAAAAAACACCATATACAATCGTGATTGGTGATCATGAAAAAAATGATCAAACCATTACTTACCGAATTTACGGTAATGAAGGAACAACCACTGTATCAACTGATGAATTTATTAATAGACTAAAAGAAAATGTTGATAATAAAACTTTGAATTATTAATAATTAAAAATGAAATATTAAGTTAATCTAAACTTGCATTTCATTTTTTTTAATGATAAAATCACATCTAATCGGTGTTATAAGGAGTATTATCATGAATCTTGAAAGCCTCATCACTAATGTCTTAAAATATAATCAAAATATTGATGATCTAGCTATCATTAGAAAAGCCTATCATCAAGCTGAAGAATTACACGCTCACCAAAAGCGAGCTAGTGGGGAAGATTATATTATTCATCCACTAGCAGTTGCAAATATTTTAGCTAGCATTGAAGCTGATACCAACACGATTGTTGCAGCCCTTTTACATGACACCATTGAAGATACAGATATTACTAAAGAAGATATCGCTCAGATTTATAATCCTCATATCGCAATGCTTGTTGATGGAGTCACTAAAATTAATAAGTTACTTTTTGACTCAAAAGATGAAGCTTTTGCAACTAATACTCGGAAATTATTTAATGGAATTACTGAAGATGTTCGAATAATTTTGATTAAATTAGCAGATCGACTTCATAATATGCAGACTTTAGAATATAAAAATAAAGCTAAAAGAAAAGAAACCTCAATTGAAACCATGGAAATATTTGTTCCAATCGCATATTATTTAGGATGTTATGAAATTAGAAGAGAGTTAGAAAACCTATCATTTAAATATATTAATCCCAAAGAATATCATGAATTATCGAAAAAGATTTTGAAAATTCAAGATAAATATGAAGAAGATTTAGGCGAAATGTTAAATAAAATCCACTTAATTTTAGAACAAAACAATATTCCTCATCGTTTAAAAACTAGAGTTAAAAATATTTATGGTATTTATAAAAAAATTAGAAGTGGCAAAAAGATTAATGAAATTCATGATCTTTTATCGCTTAAAATTATTGTTGATGAAATAAGTAATTGTTATCCAGTTGTTGGTCATGTTCATTCTTTATATCCTTTAGTTCAAGGTTCTTTTAAAGATTATATTTATCAACCAAAAGAAAATATGTATCAATCTTTGCATACAACCTTCTTTTTAAAAGAAGCTGAATGTTTAGTTCAAGCAAGAATCAGAACTGAACAAATGGACCGAGTAGCTTCTAAAGGCATTACCGTTCATTGGTCAGAAGAAAATGATATGATGAACGATGCTTTAAGAAAACGCTTCCAATTCTTTAAATCACTAGTTGAGCTAAATCAAAGTAATGTTGATAATTTTCAATTCTTAACTGATGTAAAAACAGAAATTCTTAGCCCTAATATTTACGTATACACTCCTCAAGGAGAAACGATTGAATTGCCAGAAGGATCAACACCGATTGATTTTGCTTATAAAATTCATACAGAAGTTGGAAATAACATGGTGGGAGTTATTGTTAATGCCCATTATGTCCCAGTTGATACAGTTTTAAAAAATGGGGCAATTGTTAAAATTATTACCAATGATTTAGAACCCGGGCCACAACCAGAATGGTTAATGATGTGCAAAACACCTTTAGCAAAAAGAAAAATCAGTGATGCTCTTAATCGTAAAAATCTTGCACTAAAACTAACAATGTGATATTATTCTTTTAAGAAAACAAAGATTTAGGACTATAATTAATAATTATTACCCAGAGAGTTAGCGTTTGGTGTGAGCTAATTAATAATGTTAATGAATCTCCCTAATAGTGAAGTTAATCACTTCCGGTCATGCCGTTAACAAAATTAAGAACCTAAAGGATGGTACCGTCATATCTATGACTCCTTGTACAATCCTTTTTTTTATAAAATAAATCAAGGAGGAAAAAATATGTTTAATGAAATCGAAATAAAAAAGCTATTAGATTTAAATCAAACAATTGCGCATGCTTTATTTGACAATAAAAGATATCCTTTTGAAGTCTTGTCTGAAATCCAAGAATATATCTTGTTATTAGGAAATACTTTATCCGCCGAAGAGTATCATCAAGTCAACCATGATATCTGGATTTCGAAGCGTGCAAAGGTTGATCAAAGTGCTATTATTGAAGGTCCCACAATTATTGATCATCATGCTGAAATTAGACCAAATGCCTTTATTCGGGGTAACACTATTATTGGTCAAAAAGCAATTGTTGGTAATTCAAGTGAGATTAAAAATAGTATTTTATTTAATGAAGCTAAAGTTCCTCACTTTAATTATATTGGGGATTCTATACTTGGGTATAAAGCTCACTTTGGCGCAGGCAGTATTACTTCTAATGTTAAATCCCTTAAAAGTAATATAATATTAAAAATAAATGAAGAAATGATTGATACAAAGCTTAATAAATTTGGGGCAATTATTGGTGATGAAGTTGAAGTGGGTTGTAACGCAGTATTAAACCCAGGAACGATTATTGGTCGAAGAAGTATTATATATCCTTTAACATCAGTTCGAGGTTACATTGAATCCGACTCCATATTAAAATTAAGCCAAGAGCAAAAAATAATTAAGAAAGAAGAGAGATAAAAATGATAGATATTAAATTAATTAGAGAAAATAAAGAATTAGTCGAAACAAATTTAAGAAAAAAATTCCAAGAAGCGAAGATACCATTGATAAAGGAAATCTTAGAAATGGATCAAAAATACCGCGATGCTAAATTAAAAGGTGATAACCTAAGAAGTGAAAAAAATAACCTTAGTGGTCAAATTGGTAATTTAATGCGTGATAAAAAAATTGAAGAGGCAACTAATATAAAAAAACAAGTTGCTCAAATGGAAGATGAATTAAAAGAACTTCAGGAAACTGAAAAAACTTTAGAAATTCAAATCAAAGAAAAAATGATGGTAATTCCACAAATTATTGATGATAGTGTGCCAATTGGTAAAGATGATACAGAGAATGTTGAAGTTGAAGTTTTTGGCGAACCGATCGTACCAAACTTTCAAATACCATATCATGCTGAAATATTAGAAAGTTTTAATGGCTTAGACAAAGAAGCCTCAGGACGTACTAGTGGTAATGGCTTTTACTTCTTAATTGGTGATATAGCGAGACTATCTTCAGCAATGCTAGCCTATGCAAAAGACTTTATGATTGACAAAGGTTTCACTTATGCTATTCCACCATTTATGATTCGTAGTGATGTCGTAACCGGTGACATGTCATTTGCTGAAATGGATGCCATGATGTATAAAATTGAAGGTGAAGATTTATATTTAATTGGTACCAGTGAGCACTCAATGATTGGTATGTTTAAAGATCAAATAATTAAAGAAGATACTTTGCCAATTACGATGACTTCATATTCACCCTGTTTTAGAAAAGAAGTTGGTGCTCATGGTTTAGAAGAAAGAGGCATCTACCGTGTTCATCAATTTGAAAAGCAAGAAATGATTGTTGTTTGTAAAAAAGAAGAAAGTATGGATTGGTACAATAAAATGTGGGCATATACTGTTGAAGTATTTAGAAATCTAAACGTTCCAGTTAGAACTTTAGAATGTTGTTCAGGAGACTTAGCTGATTTAAAAGTTAAATCATGCGATATTGAAGCTTGGAGTCCAAGACAACAAAAATACTTTGAAGTTGGTTCATGCTCTAACTTAGGTGATGCTCAAGCAAGAAGGCTAGGGATTAGATCAAAAGATGAAAACGGTACCTATTTCTTAGATACACTAAACAATACCGTTTTAGCAAGTACCAGAGCTTTAATTGCATTCATTGAAAATAATTTAAATGAAGATGGATCAATTAATATTCCAGAAGCATTAAGACCTTATATGGGTGGTAAAGAAATAATTATTCCAAAACAAAAGAATTAGTAATCTAATTCTTTTTGTATAAAATAATAAATTTAAAAACATAATAAGACAAAGAAGGTGATATTAATGAAAAAAATAATTATATTGTTAGTCAGCCTAATATTACCCTTCCAAGTAATTGCCGAAGAGTTACCACTTGAAATAGATGATTACGCATATATCCCATCTAACAGTGACCCAGTAGCAATCACCACCTTTGTTATTTTACTATCTGTATCAATAATTCTTCTCGTATCAAAAATAAGTATTCAAAAGAAAAAAGGATATCTAAAAACGGGTTAACCGTTTTTTTAAATGGGCATATGATATATCAGAAGGTGATTATAATGAAAGATGAATTATTTGAAAAGGTTGAATCTAAAACCAATGTTGATAAAGATACGATTATCCATTTAGCTCAAAAGGTAAATGATAATGGTTTAAAAGATGAGAAAACCCTAAGAGAAGTGATTAGAAAGTTATCTGACATGACTGGAAAAGATGTCAGTAATGATATGGAAGAAAAAATCATTCAAACCGTCTTAGATGATAAAGTTCCAACCGACATAGAAAACATGTTCTAAAAATGTTATAATTATTCTTGGTGATATAAATGAAGCTGACACCAGAAAAACAAGCAATGATTAACTTATTAAAAGAACATCAAGCTTTTTTTGATGATAAAGAGTATCAGAACTTAGAAAAACAAATTCGTAAAACTTCATCTGAATTAACTATCGTAGAATTACAAACCAAAATAACTCAGGGCAAAGCAATATCTTACTTATATAAATATAAAGACTACTTATCAATTCAAGGTCAAAGAGTCTTAGCAACCACTAAAAGCGAGCAGGTTATTGAAGATGTTTTAAAAATTGTTCATGAATTAATTCAAGACGAACTAGAACAATATGCTGATTATTTAACTGAAGAAGAGAAAATGCAAACCACTGATTTGTTCGAGTTAAATAAGATTGTTTGGCATAGACTAGCGACAAAAGCACTAAATGAATATGCTGATTATTTAACCGAAGAAGAAAAAATAAAATTAGCTAATACAACCAGTAGGACAGTGGTGAATGATGTTAGTTATTTTATTCGTAGTCGTCTAACTAGAGAAATAAAAAGCTATTACCAAGACTTAACCGAAGAAGAAAAGAAACAATTAGATAATAAACCAAGCTTAAAAGACTTAAAAGCACTTCTTCATGAAGTGAAAATACGTAAAGAGAATCGTTTAAAGGTAATTGAACTTAATAAGCAAAAAGTCGCTCTAGCCCCAATCCTTTTAGATCTCATCAATAAAATTGAAACAAACTATCCTGAATATTTAAATGAAGAAGTTAAACTTAAATTAAATAATGATGATTTAGAAATAACTGTTCGCGAGCTAATCAATAACATATGGCATGACTATTTAACTAACCCAATTGAACACCAACAAGATTTTAAATACTTAGTTAGAACCTTAAATGCAATGGAATTACTAGATTATGGCTCGTTTGAAGATATTCCTTTTGATGACCAAACCTCACATAGTTTAACTATTTTAGAAGCTCAAGATATTAACCAATATCGCCCAGGAGAATATGGTTATATTATGGATGTTGATTGGTTAGCCACGAAAAGTTTAGTCCTACCAATTGATTTTACTAAAGGAAGTAAATATATTAAAGGTGGAATAAAGCCTTGTGGAGTCTACAGTATCAGTCTTGGCGAAGGAAATATTAGTCTCGGTCATTATACAGCGTTAGACTTAGCTAACCGTAATGATTATCCCTTTGCAGACATTAATAAAAGAATGATTCAAGAGAATTATCAAATGACGCCTTTTGATGAAAGGCATATTCTCGGTAGTACTATTTGGACAATCATTTTTAAACTAGACTTACCAGATGAAAAACTCAAAGAATATTCAAACAAATATGGTAAATATATTTTGGCTAGATATTATGAATTAATGGAGCAAAATCTATATCAAGATGATAACTTTGAAACCGAAATAATGCATTACATTACTCAAAAAGAAAACATTATAGTTCCAAAATTATAATGTTTTTTTATTCATATCTTTTTTATCTTTACATAATGTTTATTAATGAAAGGAAGCGAAAGATATGGAAAAGAAAGAAATAATTAGTAGTATATCAGCATGGGGACGTGGTGAAATTTATTTAGGAGTTGTTGGAGCAGTTCGAACTGGAAAATCAACTTTTATTAAAAAGGTTATCGAAACTTTAATTATTCCAAATATTACAGATGAAGAAATGAAAAAGCGATGCTGGGATGAAGTTCCGCAGTCAGCACCTGGTAAAACTATTATGACTACTGAACCAAAATTTGTTCCATCATCAGGAGCTACTATTACAATTGATGAATTTACCACTAATATTAAACTAATTGACTGTGTGGGTTATGTTATTAAAACATCACATGGTTATGAAGATGAATTAGGTAATCCAAGATTAGTAAAAACACCATGGTATCAAGATGATATTCCTTTTGTTGAAGCTGCTGAAATAGGAACTGAAAAAGTTATTAAAGATCATTCAACAATTGGTATTGTTGTAACAACAGATGGAACGATTGGTGACTTTACACGTGGTGAATACATGGAAGCTGAAGAAAAAGTTATTAATGAATTACAGAAAATTAACAAGCCTTATATAGTTTTACTTAATACTAAAGATCCAGAATTGCCTGAAGTAGTAAGATTAGCCGCTAATTTATCAGATAATTATGGTGCACCAGTTATTCCAATTAATATTGCTAATATGCACGAAAAAGAAATGTATGATATTTTAAAAACCGCTCTTTATGAATTCCCGGTCTTGAATGCTAAAGTTAATGTTCCAGAATGGATTCATATATTAGAAGATAAACATCCAATCAAAGTTCATTACTTAGAAAAAATCAAAGAAAGCATGATGGCCATTAGCAAATTAAAAGATGTCGAAAAGATTATTGCACATTTTGAAAATAGTGAATTTATTCATAAAGCATATATCTCTCACGTCTGTACAGCAACGGGGATGGTTACACTGAACCTTGATAGTAGTGAAGAGTTATATAATGCAGTTTTAAAAGAGGTCATGGGTGGTATCACATTAAACAAGGGAAGTCTTTTAAGAGTATTTACAGAATATGCCCAGAATAAAGAAGAAACCCAAAACTTTAAATCAGCTTTAAAAGTAGCTAAGAGTGCTGGTTATGGGATTGTTTATCCAACTTTAGATGATATGCGATTATCAACACCAGAGATTATTAAACAAGGCTCAAGATTTGGAGTTAGATTAAAAGCTACCGCCTCATCAATTCATTTAATGAAAGTCGATGTTGAATCAACCTTTGAACCAATTATTGGCTCAGAACTTCAATCAAAAGAACTAATTAATTATTTAATGAAAGACTATGAAACTGATCCAAGTAATATCTGGAAAAGTGAAATATTTGGTCGTTCATTAGATGTCATTGTCAAAGAAGGTATCCAAGCAAAATTATCGATGATGCCAGAAAATACCAGATTTAAATTATCTAATACCGTCACTAAGATTGTTAATAAGGGCAGCAATAATCTAATTGCAATTGTCTTATAAACACCTTAGTGTTTTAAGGTATTTAAAACTTCCACTATTTACTGTCAATTGTCGTCAACATACGGTGAAAAGAGACTTTTTTCCACAAAATAGTATGTTTTTCCTTGCATTTTAGTTTATTTCTTGATAATTTATACTTGTAGGGCATATAAGCCTTATAAAATACTAGATTATTGGGAGGTAATCAATATGACAAAACAAGAATTAGTAGAATTTATTGCTAGTGCAGCTAACTTAACAAAAGCTGATGCTGCTAGAGCTTTAGACGCTACAATCGAAGGCATCCAAACAGGACTTAAAAAAGAAGGAAAGGTTGCTTTAGTTGGTTTCGGTACTTTCTCTGCAAAAAAACGTGCAGCTAGAACAGGTATTAATCCATTAACTAAAGAATCAATCAGTATTCCTGCAAAAGTTGTTGCTTCATTCAAAGCTGGTAGCAAACTAAAAGATGCTTTAAACTAAGAGCATATGATTATTAGAAAAAGAAGCTATTATTAGCTTTTTTTTCGTGTAAAGATATTAACAAAGAAATTGACTGGGGGGGGGGTCGATGTTATCATTATAAGTATAGAGAATAAGGAGAGATAACATGGATCAAGAAACAATCGAAATCAAACAAAAACAAACCAAAAAAAGAATTGGTATATTATTGGCCTTAATCATTGGAGTAATACTAATAACAGGAGCATATGCTTTCTTTACCGCCGTATTCACAGGCGTAGAAGATGATACAACTATTTCAATCGGTGGTGGTCGATTAGGATTACATATGGATGGTGGTAATGATATCATCATGAGTAATATCTATCCAAGATCGGAAAGCTGGGCAACCAAAAGATTTACAATAACCGGAAACAACAATACCCCATTACATATGGAATATGAATTAAGTTTAGTAGTAACCGAAAATACTTTTTCAACTAATGCAATAACTTATACATTAGAAAGCCAAAATACAACCAATGATGGAACACCGATGCCATCAATTAATACTCAAAGAGGCATTCCAACCGGATCAGGAGCACATCCATTAGGCCAAGGGGTATTTGATGAACCAGGTAATGATATGGTACATACATATTATTTAAATATTTTCTTTCCCTCAAGAGGAGTAGCACAAAATGAAGATCAAGGAGCAACTTTCAGAGCCTATGTTGGAGTTGGTGAGGCAACACAAGAAACAACTTTTGTTAAACTATCTGGTCACGGTTTTGCCTTAGATAGTGATGGTGTTCTATGGAGCTGGGGAAGCTCAACAATGTCAGGCTTTTTAGAAACTGGTAATATTGCAATTCCAACCGCTTTAGTATATGGATATGACGACGAATTACTGCCACGTTTTACTGCGATAGATTCAAGTAGTGTGAGTGCTATTGCATTAGATATTAATGGTAATATTTGGACTTGGGGAAGTGGTATAGATGGAGGTAACGGTCATGGATCAGAAGATAGTGAACGAAGGCCTCGAAGAATCCAAACGGATATTAATGGAAATAATTTACCAACATTTGTAGCAGTTGTTGATGGAGGATTTACAAGAGCCGCTTTGGATAACCAAGGTCGTATCTGGACATGGGGAGGTAATAATAGTGGGCAACTAGGTAATGATAATACAGAAAATGTTCATCGTCCGCAAATGATTTCAAATACAGATAGCTTTGATTCAAGAACAATTGAAAAGTTATTTAATTCTGATAATGAGTTTTTTGCAATTGATGATCTTGGTAGAACTTGGATTTGGGGTGGTCAAGCTAATTTATTATTAGGTGGTAATCAAAATGAATGGATACCTATTACCAGTCCACAACTTTTAACAACTATTCCAGAACTTGAAACCGGAGTAAGGTTCATAACTGGTGGTTCTAGTGCGGCAGGTTCCTTTATTGATTCAGAAGGTCGCATTTGGATGTATGGGACAAGGTATAATTATAATTTAGGCGATGGTTTAGAAACAACGTGGGAGTTTGTTTTACCGCAAATGATGACCAATACTCCAGAACTATCAAGTGGAGTGCGTTATATTTCATTATCAAATGCAAAGAATGCAGCTCTAGATAGCCAAGGAAATGTTTGGACCTGGGGAAATCGTAGTGGAGAGTCACATGGTGGAACTCCAGCTGGCGGAGAAACGGATCCTATTAACTCTAGACCAAGGATGATTACTGGAGTTCCTGGTTTTGAAAACATTGTTGAAATAGGGATTACTAACGGAGTTGGTAGTGCGATAGATGCAAATGGAGATTTATGGACATGGGGACGCGAAAATGGATCAGGCCATGGAGAAGCCGTAATGAGCCCAAGAAAAGTCACAATTTTTGGTGAATAAAATATAAAGAAGCTACTAGCTTCTTTTTTATGTTATAATTTTCTTATTATAGGAAGTGATAGATATGATTTGTGAAAAGTGCGATAAAAAGATTCCTGAACAATTAGATTATTGCCCGTCTTGTAAAATGGCGAATAAGCAAGGTTTTGAAAGTTATGCTCATAAACAAGAAATAGAAGCTAAGTCTAAAAAAGTTCCTGATCCAATTTGGCTTTCATTAAAAGCGATTCCTGGTTTGATATATTTTTTAGGTTGGATGGCTTTATTATTTATTGCTTCAATGATTGGTAACGTTTTTGATATTGAAATATTAAGTAACTATATAGGCATCTTAATGTTAATTAGTTTTGTTGGATATGGAGCACTGCTTGGAATTATCATGAGACTAGGCATTAGAAATCGTTGGTTTGTTAGAAAGTGACAATAAAATATTGTCTTTTTTTATCGAATAATTTATATATTAGTAAAATTTAGTATAATTACTAGGAAATATAAGGATTTGTTGTTGACTTAGGCTTTTATTCACAGTAAAATAGTATTATCCGTAAAAAAGGGGCATTTAATGATTCTTTCTAAACTAAATTTAAAATCTGGATTTATTAAAGTTCTAAATCAAAATTATACTGCATATAATTTTTTGTTTAGTGACTAAAAATGTAGTAGGACTCCAAAAGGAGACCTATTTTGCGTTTAATGGTGAAAAGTAATACTAAAAGAGTTAAATTAAGAACAAATTTTAAATTTTCTCCTATTTTAAGTAAAAATTAATTGACTTATGATATGGGGACTGTTAGAATGTAGAATTGAGACCGTGTCTTCTAATTCAGGGTTTATAGCTAAAAAAACGAAAAAAATATTATTATTTGGGGTGAAATGATGGCATACAAAACAGCTAAATTTGGTGACTATAGAGAAAGGAGAACTTTTTCTAAAACAACTAACACCTTAGAACTTGCAGATTTATTGGAAATTCAAAAAAAATCATATCAATGGTTTTTGGAGGAAGGGATTAAAGAAGTCTTTGAAGACTTATTCCCAGTCGAGAGTTTCACAGGAAATATTTCACTAGAGTTCAGTGATTATTCTTTTGATACGCCGAGATATGGTATTAAAGAAGCAAAAGAGAGAATGGTTACATACTCAGCGCCGCTTAAAGTTCAAGCGCGTGTTTTCATCAACGAAACTGGTGAAGTTAAAGAACAAGAAGTATTCTTAGGTGATATGCCTTTAATGACAGAAGCTGGTACTTTTATTATTAATGGTGTTGAACGTGTTATTGTTTCACAGCTTGTTAGAAGTCCATCTATCTATTTCAAAAGAGAAATTGATAAAAATGGTCGACCTGTTATTTTTGGTGAAGTTATTCCTAACAAAGGTACATGGTTAGAGTATGAACTAGATGCTAGAGATGTTGTCTATGTTAGAATTGATCGAACTAGAAAAGTTCCAATTACAACACTACTTAGATCTTTAGGATTATCTTCAGATGAGGCAATCTATGAAGTATTCGGTGAAAATGATTATATTATTAACTCATTAGAAAAAGATTCAACAAAGAATACTGATGAGGCATTAATTGAAATTTATGAAAAATTAAGACCTGGTGAGCCAGCTACTTTAGATAGTGCGAAAAACCAACTTATTGTTCGTTTCTTTGATAAGTTTAGATATGATTTAGCAAAAGTAGGACGTTATAAATTTAATAAAAAGCTAAACGTATTAGACAGATTATTAGGATGCACATTAGCAGAAAACTTAAAAGATGGTAAAACAATTTTAGCTAAAAAAGGTGAAGTTGTTGATAAATTAAAATTAGAAGAACTAAGACCTTATTTTGAAAAAGGTTTAAATGTTAAAGAAGTAATGATTAATGAAGAACTTGATACATATGGTAAGATTCAAGAAGTTTTAGTGTTCGATAAAGTTAATCCTGAGCGAGTTATCAAAATTATTGGTAATGACCAAACATTAGATGTTAGAAGATTAACCATTAGTGATGTTTATGCATCAATTAGTTACTATTTAAATTTACTTGATAATATTGGTTCAATTGATGAAATTGATCACTTAGGAAACAGAAGAGTTCGTCAAGTTGGTGAGCTTATCCAAAATCAATTCAAAACTGGTATGGCAAGAATGGAAAGAGTTATCAGAGAAAGAATGACAACTCAAGAAATTGAAACAGTTACACCTAAGACCTTAATTAATATTCGTCCAGTAACTGCTGCAATGAAAGAATTCTTTGGTTCATCTCAGTTATCTAAATTCATGGATCAAATTAACCCAATGGCAGAATTAACTGATAAGCGAAGATTATCTTCTTTAGGGCCAGGCGGATTAATGAGAGATCGAGCTGGCATGGAAGTGCGTGACGTTAACGTTTCTCACTATGGAAGAATTTGTCCAATTGAATCTCCAGAAGGAGCTAACATTGGTTTAATTACATCACTTGCTAGTTATGCAAAAATCAATGATTATGGATTCATTATGACTCCATACCGAAAAGTAGTAGACCGTAAGGTTACTGATGAAATTGTCTATTTAACAGCAGATGAAGAAGCAGATTATTACATTTCACAAGCAACTATCACAATGAATAAAGATTTAATCGCTGATGATAAAGTTGTTGCAAGATGTAACGGCGAAAACGTTATGTGTAAGGCTGAACAAGTTAATTTTATTGACGTATCTCCTTCTCAAACCGTATCAATTACAACAAGTTGTATTCCTTTCTTAGAAAATGATGATGCAACACGTGCTCTAATGGGTTCAAACATGCAACGTCAAGCAGTACCTCTAATTAAAACCGAGGCACCAATTGTTGGAACAGGTGTTGAATACATTGCAGCAAGAGACTCGGGATCAACTGTCGTTTGTAAAGCTGATGGAGTAGTTGATTATGCTGATGCTAAAAAGATTATTGTTAAAAACGCTAAAGATAAAGATGTATATTATTTAGCTAACTTTGAAAGAAGTAATGCTGAATCGAATATTAATCATATTCCACTAGTTAGAGCTGGGGATAAGGTTAAACGTGGTCAAGTTATTGCTGATGGACCATCTACTGATCAAGGAGAACTTGCATTAGGTAAAAATATGACCGTTGCTTTCATGACGTTCGATGGATTTAACTATGAAGATGCGATTATCTTAAATGAAAGATTAGTTAAAGATGATGTTTATACATCGCTACATATAGAACATTATGATATTGATTGCCGTGATACAAAATTAGGACCAGAAGAAATTACAAGAGATATTCCTAACGTATCAGAAGAAGCAAGAAAGAATTTAGATTCAAACGGTATTGTTAGAATCGGTGTTGAAGTTAAAGAAGGAGACATTTTAGTTGGTAAAGTTACCCCTAAAGGTGTTCAAGAACTTACTTCAGAAGAAAAATTATTACATGCTATTTTCGGTGAGAAAACTCGTGAAGTTAGAGATACTTCACTAAGAGTTGCTCATGGAGCAGATGGTATTGTTCATGATGTTAAAATTTATACTAAAGAAAACTCAGAAGAATTAGGTGCCGGTGTATCTAAAGTAGTAAGAGTATATATTATTCAAAAGAGAAAAATTCAAGTTGGTGACAAAATGGCTGGTCGCCATGGTAACAAAGGTGTTATTTCACGAGTTCTTCCTGTTGAGGACATGCCGTTCCTTCCAAACGGTCGCCCGCTTGATATTGTATTGAACCCATTGGGCGTTCCATCGCGTATGAATATTGGGCAGGTTCTTGAAGTGCATATGGGGCTTGCGGCAAATGCACTAGGCTGGAAAAT